>Ga0181560_10003652_pt1 | contig 14130 bp, 12 predicted proteins | sample 011ome_20_FD_133751 | JGI IMG/M metagenome (GOLD analysis project Ga0181560, IMG submission 133751) | Coastal salt marsh microbial communities from the Groves Creek Marsh, Skidaway Island, Georgia - 011509CT metaG (megahit assembly) | ecosystem: Environmental > Aquatic > Marine > Intertidal...
CGTTTGGCGCTGAGGCGCATGTTATATTCATCAGAGGCGCGATTATCAGTATGGCCTGCAACAATGAACGCGCGCGCGGGCGAGTTGACGAAGAATTCAGCCAGTTTTTCTTGCGCCGGGCGCGACAGGCGGGCGCTGTCGGTGGCGAAGAACTGATCGGTGTTCATCACGCCGCAGACCTCGGTTTTGCGGCACACGGGCCGGCCTTCGCGGGTGAGGTGGTTATCTATATAGCCTTCTAGGCCATCGTCCATTACCCAGTGTTCGCACCCGTCAGGGTCGATCCAGATTGTGGGTTTATAAGGCTCTGCCGTTTGCGCCTGCACCGAAAGCGGCGCCAAAGCCAAGCCAGCCGCAAGGCACAGCATCGCCCCGCGCGTTACAAAAAACCAATACGCACCATATATTCCCCCAACACCCTGGGCACACACACAAACGGCCACTACCTATCCTTAAGAGAATGGCGTAAATCTGGGGGCAAGTGAAGTGAAAAAAGCCACGCTTTATTTCGCGCACAGAAACGGAATATGCGCAAAACGTGGCTTTTTCGTGGCCAGTTAGGCCAAAAGCTGGCCTGCCAACGAGTTTGGACCGCTTTCCACGATTCGCACGCGATGAATTTCGCCCACCCGCGGGGTGCCCCCCGTGACATGCACTGCGTGCAAGTATTGCGATTTGCCCACCATTTGGCCCGCAAAGCGGCCCGGTTTTTCAAAGAGCACCTGAACATCGCGGCCCACCATACTGTCTTGGATGGCGCGTTGCTGCTGGGTGATGAGGGCCTGCAGGCGTTGCAGCCGCGCATCGGCCACGGCCGGATCGACCAAGGCACGTTCGGCGGCAGGGGTGCCGGGGCGGGTGGAATATTTGAACGAAAACGCCTGCCCGTAATTGACCGCGCGCACCAATTCCATGGTGTCTTCGAAATCTTGATCCGTTTCTTCGGGGAAGCCCACGATAAAATCGCCCGACATCAAAATATCGGGGCGGGCTTGGCGGATACGCTCGATCAGGCGCAAATATTGTTCGGCCGTGTGGCTGCGGTTCATCCGTTTCAAAATGCGGTCACTGCCCGATTGCACCGGCAAATGCAGGTATGGCATCAGCTTTTCGCATTCGCCATGGGCGGCAATCAGGGCATCGTCCATGTCGTTTGGGTGGCTGGTGGTAAAGCGAATACGTTCGAGACCATCGACATCGTTCAACGCCCAAATCAGCCGGGCCAAGCCCCAATCGCCATCGGGGCCAGCGCCGTGATAGGCATTTACGTTCTGGCCCAAAAGGGTAATTTCGCGCACCCCCCGTTCCACCAGATCGCGGGCCTCGGCCAAAATGCGCGCCACGGGGCGGCTGACCTCGGCGCCGCGGGTATAGGGCACCACGCAGAACGCACAAAATTTGTCGCAGCCTTCCTGCACCGTCAAAAAAGCGGTGGGGCCACGCGCCGCTTTGGGCCGGGTTTTGAGAACCTCGAATTTGTCTTCTTCGGGGAAATCGGTGTCGATTGCGCGTTCACCTTGGCGCGCGCGCGCCTCGAGCGCGGGCAAGCGGTGGTAGCTTTGCGGCCCAACAACCAAATCCACCAGCGGCTGGCGGCGCATGATTTCTTCGCCCTCGGCTTGGGCCACACAGCCCGCAACACCAATTTTCAGGTCTGGCCGGGCGGCCTTTAACCCTTTGAAGCGGCCCAGTTCGGAATATACTTTTTCGGCTGCCTTTTCGCGGATGTGGCAGGTGTTCAGCAAGATCATGTCGGCGTCTTCTGGCGTGTCTGTGCTGACATAGCCCTGCGCGCCCATGGCCTCGGCCATACGCTCGCTGTCATAGACATTCATCTGACAGCCATAGGTTTTGATGTAGAGTTTCTTTTCGTCGCCCATCATCGCGGTCCTGTCCTGCATCACTGGGCGCGGTCTATACCATTGTGGCCACACCTTGCAATGCGCGCCGTTTTAGCAGAATTTGGCGGGGTGGTTTAGCGGGTGCGTGGTGATGAATTTCGACAGCCTTGACAGTTTTTTTTGCAAAATTCGGCTCAGCATCTGGCCAAAGGGCCGATTGCCGCGATTTTTGTGGAAGACGAAATCGAGGTGGATAGCACCATTCGCCACCATCTGGCCTGTGGCTTTCGCAAGGTGCTGGTGTTTTTGCCCAGCCATATCGGGCTGGCGCCGGATGTCGCGCCGCAGGTTGTGTGTATCACCTATAACACCAGCCAACCCGATGCCGCGATGCGCGCCGTGAACATGCTGATCCCGCGGGCCGCAGGGCAATGGCTGTATTATTGTTTCAACAGCGAATATTTGTTCTTTCCCTTTTGCGAAACCCGCAGCATTGGCGAAATGCTGCAGTTTCATAGCGAAGAGCGGCGCGATGCGATGCTGTGCTATGTGGTCGATCTTTATGCCAAAGACCTAAAGGCCCATCCCGTGGCCGTATCCTTGGATGATGCCTATCTGGATAAGGCGGGCTATTTTGCATTGGCGCGCACCAACCCTGCAACCGACCACCCCCACGAGCGCCAGCTTGATTTCTTTGGCGGCCTGCGCTGGCGCTTCGAAGAACATATCCCCCAGCATAAGCGCAAAATCGACCGGGTGGCGCTGCTGCGCGCCAGGCCTGGGCTAAGCCTGCTCGCCGATCACCGCACAAATGACGAAGAATATAACACCTATTGTTGCCCGTGGCACAACAACCTAAGCGCGGCCATTTGTTCGTTTCGCACCGCAAAGGCGCTCAAGCGCAACCCCGGCTCGACCTTTGATATCGGGTCGTTTTGTTGGCACAATTCGACACCCTTTACCTGGCATTCCGGGCAATTGCTGGATTTGGGGCTGATCGAACCGGGGCAATGGTTTTAGGCGCGCAACGCGGTTATGCACGCACCGCATGGCCGCAAGGCGCATAAATCATTGGACAGGTGGGCCGTGCTGGGCTATTGCGCAGCCTTCGGTGGCACGATCGCCGCCCCTAGAACGGACACTTCCCCACATGATCACGCCCCTTTCCGAAGCCCTCGCAGAACGCGGGTACGACACCTTGACCGAGGTTCAGCAAGCGGTCACCGCGCCCGAATTGGCCGGTGCCGACCTTCTGGTATCGGCGCAAACCGGGTCGGGGAAAACCGTGGGGTTTGGCTTGGCCATCGCAGAAACGCTGCTGCAGGGCGAACCGCGTTTGGGCGCACCCGCCGCCCCCTTGGCGCTGATCGTGGCACCCACGCGCGAATTGGCGCTGCAGGTGCGCCGCGAAATCGAATGGCTGTATGCCCGCACCGGGGCGCGCGTGACATCGTGCATCGGGGGCATGGACGCCCGCGAGGAACGCCGTGCGCTGGAACGCGGCGCCCATATCGTTGTGGGCACGCCGGGCCGCCTGCGCGACCATATTGAACGCGGCGCGCTGGAACTGAGCGATATTCGCGCTGTGGTTCTGGATGAAGCCGACGAAATGCTGGATCTGGGCTTTCGCGAAGATCTAGAATTCATGCTGGGCGAAGCGCCTGCAACCCGCCGCACATTGCTGTTTTCGGCCACCGTGCCGCCGATGATTGCAGAATTGGCCAAGCGCTATCAGCGCGACGCGGTGCGCGTGACCACCTTGGTTAAGGGCAGCCAGCACGCCGATATCAGCTATCAGGTGGTGCAAGTGTCGCCTGCTGATGTGGAACATGCCATCATCAACCTGCTGCGTTTTCACGACGCCCCCACCGCGATTGTATTTGCCAACACCCGCGCCACCGTGGCACGGCTGACAGCACGCTTTGCCAACCGCGGCTTTGCGGTGGTCAGCCTATCGGGCGAGCTTAGCCAAGACGAGCGCAGCCACGCCCTGCAAGCCATGCGCGATGGCCGGGCCAAGGTATGCGTGGCCACCGATGTGGCCGCACGCGGCATCGATTTGCCCAATCTTGAACTGGTGGTGCATGCGGATCTGCCCACCAACACCGAGGCCCTGTTGCACCGCTCGGGCCGCACGGGGCGGGCTGGGCGCAAGGGCATTTCGGCGCTGATCGTGCCCGACAAAATCACCAACAAGGCCGAAAGGCTGCTGAAATGGGCCAAGCTGACCGCCGAATGGACGCATGCCCCCACCCCCGAAGATATCCGCGCCAAAGACGAGGCACGGCTGCTGGCCGATCCGGCATGGCAGGCAGACCTGTCCGAGGACGAAGCCGCCTTTGCCGCAAAACTGGTGGCCGAGCGCACCCCGGAAGAGCTGGCCGCCGCCTGTTTGCGCCTGTTTCGCGCCAATCTATCGGCCCCGGAAGAGCTGAATGTGAAAGGCGCCCGCGCACCTAAACAAGAATTTGGCCCCTCGATCTGGGTGGCCCTGTCGGTTGGGCGTGACAAAGGCGCCGAACCGCGCTGGCTGTTGCCGCTGATCTGCCGCGCTGGCAATTTGGACAAAGCCGCCATTGGGCGCATCCGCGTGCGCGACAACGACACGCTGGTGGAACTGGCCGAAGACGCCGGGCGCACCATGTTGGCCGGGTTGCAAGCGAACGGTATTTTGGAAAATGACGTCGCAGCCACCTTGGTTGAGGGCACGCCAGATCTGGGCTCGGCCCCAGCGCGCGGCCCCAAACCCCAAGGCCGCCCCGCCCCGCGCGATGGCGGCGGCGACAGAGCCGCCCACAAACCCTATTCAGCTGATGGCCCACGCCCAGCCGCACCGAAAAAATCCTATGGCGACAAGCCTTATGGCGACAAACCCCGTAGCGGCAAACCCTATTCTGACAAGCCCCGCGGCGATAAGCCTTACGGCGACAAGCCCCGTGGCGATAAACCTTACGGCGACAAGCGCCCCGACCGTGCCGGCCCCGCAAAAGACCGCGCACCCAAGCCCTATGGCGCCAAGCCCGCGTTCGACCGCACAAAACCCAGCAGCGATGCCCCCGAAGGCCGCAAACCGCGCGCCGCTAAGCCCGGGGCAAAACCTGCAGGCAAACCCGCCGGGCGCAGCTTTGGCGACAAGCCCGCAGGTGGGGCAAAGCCATTTGGCAAACCGGGCGGCAAACCCGGCGGCGAACCAGCGCCGCGCCCGGGTGCGAAACCCGCGGCAGGGTCAAAGCGCGCCAATGCCAGCGACACTTCGAAACGCTTTGTCCCGCCCAAAGGCGGCAGCGCCACGCCCCGGCGCAAACCCTAAGCCCGGGGCGCACGATTTGCGGCCCCCTTTAGGGCAGCAATTTGCCGGGGTTCAGCACCCCGTTTGGATCTAGCGCTTGGCGGATGGCCCGCATTGCCGCCAGCGCAACCTTATCCTTGCGACGCGCCATCGAGGGCAGTTTCCACTGCCCAATCCCATGTTCAGCCGAGAACGAGCCGCGCAGGCGCAAAACCTCGTCTTCGACCGCCTCTGTGACCCGGTCTTTCATCGCTGCGTCTTCGGCCCCCAGCCACACCGCATAGTGGATATTGCCATCCCCCAGATGGGCCACCACAACCGGCACCGCCTGCGGATCGATCTGGGCCAAACGCGCCTCCATCCGCCCCATGAATTCGCCCACCTTGTCAACGGGAACGGCGATATCGTTGTTTGACAGCGGGCGGCCCACGCCCAAAATCACCTCGGCGGCGGCCTCGCGGCGTTCCCACATTTCTTTGCGCTGCGCCTCGTTTTGGGCCACGACCGCATCCAGCAGCAGCCCCTCTTCAAACATCTGCGCCAAAGTCTCTTCTAGATGTGCAGACAGGGGCACGGTGCCATCGGCGGCGGGGGTGGTATCGCGCGGGGCGGTGGCCGCCACCTCGACCATGATATTCACCTCGTGGCTTTGGGCAAAAGGCGCGCGCGCGCCAGCAATGGTTTTCAGATGCGCCTCGATATAGGTGCGCGGCATGAATTCAAACGCCTCGACCGCCCCACCGGTGGTCGCCTGCAGACGGTTGAGCAAAACCAAGGCCTGATCAAGGCTGGGCACGGCCACCATCGCCGTGGCATAGGCGGCGGGCAATGGGTGCAGCTTTAGCACCGCCCCCGTGATCACGCCCAACGTGCCCTCGGCACCAATCACCAGATGGCGCAGGTTGTAGCCGGAATTGTCTTTGTGCAATTCGCTCATCAAATCCATCACCTCGCCGGTGGGCAAAACCACCTCGACCCCCAAGCACAGATCGCGCGTATTGCCATAGCGCAGCACATTCGAGCCCCCGGCGTTTGTGGACAAAGCCCCCCCAATCATGGCCGAACCTTTGGCCCCAAAGGTTAAAGGAAAGCTCATGCCTTGGGCTGCCACCGCGGCGTGCAGATCGGCCAAGATCACACCCGCCTCGACAATGGCGATGCGGGCATCGGGGCGAATTTGGCGAATTTTGTTCATCCGGTCCAAAGACAAGGCGATGGCGCCATTGGCCTGCGCGCCCCCTGCCAGCCCCGTATTGCCGCTGACCGGCACCACCTTGGCGCCGGTTTCATTGGCAAATTTCAACACGGCAGCCACCTCGGCGGTATTGGCGGGGCGGACCACAGCGATAGGATCAGAGGGGAAATACCCCGTCCAGTCCCTTGCCCAACGCGCCCGGTCATCGCCCGTCATCACATGTGCGGCGCCCACAATTGCGGCCAATTGCTCGATCATAGTCATGTCCTCCCTTGCGCGCGTGGCGCCCCTTTGGGCAAAGGTTTGCCGATCTTTGGCACGATCACAAGAGCGGACTGGAAATCGCCATCCCCTGACCTAGGTGTTTCATAGATTTGTTTGTTGGAGCGTGGGATGCTGGATCTATTGCAGCAAAAATTTGCCCGTCTGAACCTGCTTCTTTTGGTGGTTGTGGCGGTGATTGTCTTTGCCACAATGGGCCGGGCCGCCGGGCCATTTACCTTTGCCTCGATCGACGGTGGCACCATCGATTTGGCAGATTGGCGCGGCAAGCCGGTTTTGGTGGTCAACACCGCCTCGCGCTGCGGCTATACCCCGCAATACGAGGGGCTGCAGCAGCTGCACGAGGCCTATGGCCCAAAGGGGCTGCTGGTGTTGGCTGTGCCATCCAATGATTTTCGCCAAGAATTGGGCAGCGATGAAAAAGTGGCCGAATTTTGCGAGGTCAATTTTGGCCTGACCCTGCCGATGACCACCATTACCCATGTGCGCGGCCCCGATGCGCACCCGTTTTATAAATGGGTCTTTGACACCGCCAATTTTGCCCCGCGCTGGAATTTTAACAAGGTGCTGATTGGGGCCAATGGGCAGGTGGTGCAGACATGGCATTCAAACGCCAAACCCATGTCTGCCAAAATCACCCAAGCCATCGAGGCGCAGCTGCCCCGCGGATAACGGCCTTAGCCGTTATCTTCGCCCAATTTCGGCGAGGGGCGCGACAGCGCCAATTCGGCGTGTGAAAACACAAACGGCGCGCGCACGCCCGGCACGCCATCTAGCGTTACCTGCATACCGCGCGCTTTGACCTGCGGGTCTTCAAACACCTCGGCCATGGTGTTGATGGGGCCTGCGGGAATGCCTTTGGCCTCGCAGCCATCCAGCAATTGCGCCTTGGTCCATGTGCGGGTGACTTGCATCAACAAATCGATCATCTCTGGGCGGTTTTGCACCCGATCGGCGTTTTTCAAAAACTTCGGGTCATCAGCCATCCACCCCAGCCCCAGCAATTCGCACAGGCGCTGGTATTGGCCGTCATTTCCGGTGGCAATGATGATATGGCCATCGGCGCAATCGAACACCTGATAGGGTGTCAGATTGGGGTGATAATTGCCCGTGCGCCCCGGGGGCGTGCCGGTGGCCAGATAGTTCAGCGCTTGGTTGGCCATGGCAGACACGGCGCAATCCAGTAGCGCCATATCCACATGCTGGCCGCGGCCCGTGCTTTGGCGCTGATGCAGCGCGGCCAAAATACCCGAGACCGAGTAAAGCCCCGTGAACAAATCCGTAATCGCCACGCCCGCGCGTTGAGGCTGGCCATCGGGATCGCCGGTAATCGACATGAAACCCGACATGCCCTGAATGATGTAATCATACCCAGCGCGGTGCGCATAAGGCCCGGTTTGGCCAAACCCGGTGATCGAACAATAGATCAGCCCCGGGTTCAACGCCGCAAGGCTGGCATAATCCAGCCCGTATTTTTCCAGCCCGCCCACTTTGAAATTTTCGATCAAGATATCGGCGTCACGCACCAATTCACGCACTTGGGCCTGCCCCTCGGGGGTGCGGAAATCGATGGTTACCGATTTCTTGCCGCGATTGCATGAATGGAAATAGGCGGCGGTTTTATCCTCGCCCCGGGTGATAAAGGGCGGGCCCCATTGGCGCGTGTCATCGCCTTGGGGGGCTTCCACCTTGATCACCTCGGCGCCCAGATCTGCCAGCGTTTGCCCAGCCCAAGGCCCCGCCAAAATGCGCGCCAGTTCGATAACCTTCAGTCCAGAAAGCGGTGCCGACATCAGTTTTCCAGACGCTTGTCGATGATGGCTTTCAGCTCATCCCACGACATGTTTGAATATTTCTCGCCATCAATCAGCAATGTTGGGGTGCCTTCAATGGCATCGGCCTCGGCGTTTTTCTGATACCACGCAACCAGCGTTTGGGCTTTTTCTGCATCGGTAAAACAGGCATCCAGCTGCGCCTCTTCCAGCCCGGCGGCCAGCCCGATTTTGCGCAGGTTTTCGGCAATTTTCGCAGGCTCGCCCCCGGCTACCCACTCTTTTTGCTGACGATAAAGCATGTCGGTGATGCCAAAAAAGCGGTTTGGATCGCAGCGCGCCACCATCGAGGCCCACAGGCCGTAGCGGTCGAAATACACATCGCGATAGACAAAGCGCACCTTGCCCGTATCCACATATTCGGTTTTCAGCTTGGTGCCCGGCCCGGTATGGAAGCTGGCGCAATGTGGGCAGGTAAAGCTGGCGTATTCCACCACCGTCACCGGCGCATCCGGCGCACCCATCGACATTTCCAGCACCGAAGATGTATCCACGTCGGCCGCGCTTTGCGCGTTCAGCATGCCCATAGGGGGCAGTTTGCTGCTGCTGTTGCCATAGGTGAAGAACCCTGCCGCCGAGGCCAGCACAAGGGCCGCAGCCCCGAAAATTACGCTTCTGCGTTTCATGGTTTTGTTCCTAAATCTGTCTGTTCTTTGATAAAACGTTGCAGGCCAAAGCTTCAAGAGCAAGGCGCAATTCATCATCGTGAACGGCGCTGGCCACTTGCCCTGCTTCGGCGCGCACGGTGGGGCTGGGCTGTGGTTTTGGCTGGGCCTTCGGGGCTGGGGCAAATTGCGCCTGCCCCTCGGCAAAGCCATGCGGCGCGGTTTGGGTAATGCGAATGCGGGCAATGGCATTATAGCCGTAAACCGCATTCACCTGCGCGCGCAGCTGTTCTTTTTGCATCTCCAGCATCGGGGCCTGAGCGCCGGTGCACAAAATGGTCAATGTGGCGCCCATGCCTTGGCGGCCATATTTCACATCGACCGGGCGGGCAATGGTGGCGATATCGGGGCCAACCACCTCGTGCCAATGGGTTAAAAGCCGGGTCACGGCAAAACCACGGCCTTCGCTGACTTGGCGAATTTGCCGCCCCAACAGGGTGGCTGTGCGGGTGAACCCACCTTTGCGGCCGGGCTGTGCTGCCATAGTTGCTTCCTTGCGCTAAGCACTATTTTAAAGCACCAAGCGGGGCATGCCAGTAAAACCCGCTGGAAAGGAAGATAAACATTGCGTGACGCCCCCGCCGCCACCGATCTATTGGCTTGGTACGACAGACACGCGCGCACCATGCCATGGCGCGTGCCCCCCCCAGCCCAAGGCGGCACAGGCCGCGCCGATCCCTACCGCGTGTGGCTGTCAGAGGTGATGCTGCAGCAAACCACCGTGGCGGCGGTGACCGATTATTTCAACCGCTTCACCGCGCGTTGGCCAGATGTGGCGGCTTTGGCCGCGGCGGAGGATGGCGATGTCATGGCCCAATGGGCAGGGCTTGGCTATTACGCGCGGGCGCGCAACCTGCTGAAATGCGCCCGGGTGGTGGCCAGCCAATATCAGGGGCAGTTTCCCAACACCTATCAGGGCCTTTTGGCGCTGCCCGGCATTGGCCCCTATACCGCAGCAGCCATATCGGCCATCGCCTTTGATCAGCCCGAGACAGTGGTGGATGGCAATGTCGAACGTGTCATGGCCCGGCTTTTCGATGTGCATACCCCCTTGCCCACAGCCAAGGCCGAACTGACCCGCCACGCCGCCACCCTAACCCCCATCCACCGACCGGGCGATTATGCCCAAGCCGTGATGGATTTGGGGGCCACCATTTGCACCCCGCGCAACCCTGCCTGCAGCTTGTGCCCATGGCAGGGCGCCTGCCAAGCATTCAAAAACGGCACCGCCCCCCAGTTGCCCAAGAAAACACCCAAGAAACCAAAACCCACGCGACTGGGCCACGCCTATGTGGGCCAGCGCGCCGATGGGGCGTGGCTGCTAGAGCGGCGCGCGGACAGCGGTTTATTGGGCGGCATGCTGGGCTGGCCCGGCGGTCCTTGGCACGACGAGGGGCAGGTGCCACCGGCCATCGCCCCGCTGCCCGGCGCTTGGGTGCAAATGCCCCAACCTGCCCTGCACACGTTCACACATTTTCACCTGCGCTTAATTGTCTGGGTGGCCGCACTGCCCCTTGACGCAGCCCCAACGGCAGGGCACTTCGTGACGCATAACGAGTTTCGCCCGTCCGATTTGCCAACCGTGATGCGCAAAGTTTTCGAAATCGCACGACCGGCATTTTTGGCGGCACCACAAGTAGGCCGAAGCCATGGCAGCAACTGACGATCACGCAAAAACAGCCTTGGGCGCGCTTGGCGCCGCCCCTTTTGCAATGTCTTTTCTTTTGGTGCCGCTGGTCTGGGTGGCGGCGTTTTGGGGCGGCTGGACGGTATTTTTACTGCCCATTGCAATGTGGTACGGGTTTTCCGTGCTTGATCGCGTTTTGGGGGTAAACTTAAACAACGCAGACCCCAATGCCGATGGCGCACAGCTGTTTTGGCACAAGGCAATTGTGCTGGTTTGGCCCATCGTGCAATTTACCACGCTGTTTGCACTGCTGTGGTATGTGCCTCAGGCCAGCCATTTAAGCACAATAGAACGGATCGGCGTTTTCATGGGGATGGGCGCGCTGACCGGCACGATTGGCATCAATTACAGCCACGAATTGATGCACCAAAAAAGCGCCCTAGAACGCTGGCTGGCCGATATCTTGCTGGCCATGGTGCTGTATTCGCATTTCAGATCCGAACATTTGCGCGTGCATCACCTGTATGTTGGCACCCCACGCGACCCGGTGACGGCGCGCTTTAACGAAAGTTTTTACCGCTTCTACCCGCGGGTGCTGTGGGGGTGTTTACGTTCGGCCTTTCTGGCCGAGCGTCAGCTATTGGCCCGGCGCGGGCTACACTGGACATCGGCGCGCAACCCGTTTTGGCGCTACTGGGGCCTGCAGGCAGCGATGCTTTGGCTTGCCTGGGCCATGGGCGGCTGGTCTGGGGTGGGGCTGTTTGTGCTGCAGGCCAGCGTGGCGGTGTGGCAGCTAGAGCTGGTGAATTACGTCGAACATTATGGGCTGACGCGCAAACATTTGGGGGCTGGCAAATACGAACATGTGCGCCCACATCACAGCTGGAACGCGGCGCAGAAGGCCTCGAATTGGTTGTTGATCAACCTACAGCGCCACTCTGACCACCACTATAAGCCCGAGCGCCGCTTTCCCTTGTTGCAAAATTATACCGCCCAAGAAGCACCGCAACTGCCCTTTGGCTACCCGGTGATGACCGTGGTGGCAATGATCCCGCCGCTATGGCGCAAATGGATGAACCCACGGGTGCGCCAATGGCGCGCGCAATATTACCCCGATATCACCGACTGGGCAGGCTACAGCAAAATGACCACCCCGATGCCGGGCCAGCCCTAGCCAAACATTGCGTTCAGCGCCAAAAACAGCACCGACGACAACGCAGCCGCAGCAGGCACCGTGATAACCCAAGCGGCGACAATGGTCATGAAATGCGAACGGCGCACCAATTTTCGGCGGCTGCGTTCTTCTTGGGCCAAACGTTTGCTGCGGCCAGGCCCGATGTTCAACGCTTTCGAGCGGCGTTCGCTTTCCCATTCGCGAAAGAAACCAACCCCAAAAATCGCGCCCACGGCAATATGGGTGGAACTGACAGGCAGCCCCAGCCACGAGGCCACAATCACCGTGATTGCTGCAGAAAGCGCCACGCAATAGGCGCGCATTGGGTTCAACTTGGTGATTTGGCTGCCAACCATACGGATCAGTTTTGGGCCAAACAAAACCAAACCCAGCGAAATGCCAAAGGCCCCAATCACCATCACCCATAATGGCAGATGAACCTTGCCCGCCGAGGCACCAAATTCTTGCGCGTGCACAATGGCGGCCAAAGGGCCAACAGCATTGGCCACATCATTGGCGCCATGGGCAAAAGACAACAGCGCCGCCGAGGCGATCAACGGAAAGGAAAACAGCACCCGCAAAGACCGCTTGCGGTTTTCCAAACCCCGCGCTTGGGCCCGGATCATCGGCACCGACAGCATCCAACCCAAAATAGCGGCGACCACGCCAATCAACAGCGCGCTGTGCATGTCAATTTTGATAATCTTTTTCACACCCTTCAGCGCCAAATAGGTGGCAAAAGCCCCCGCCATCACGCCAATCAGCACCGGCACCCATCTGCGCGCGGCGGCAATCATGTCTGGCTGATACACGATGCGCCACTTGATAAAGACCAAAAAGGCTGCGGCTATCGCCCCCCCGATCAGCGGCGAAATCACCCAACTAGCAGCGATTGCCCCCATCGTCGGCCAACTGACCGCCGCAAAACCGGCCGCTGCGATACCCGCCCCCATCACGCCACCCACGACCGAATGTGTGGTAGAGACCGGCGCGCCAAAGACGGTGGCAATATTCACCCAAATCGCGGCAGACAACAGCGCTGCTAACATCGCCCATGTGAAAACATCTGCCCCAGCCACGCTGGCCGGGTCGATAATGCCCTTGGATATGGTCGACACCACATCCCCGCCCGCAATCAACGCGCCAGCAGTCTCGAATATCGCCGCAATCGCAATGGCACCGGCCATCGACAGCGCGTTGGCCCCCACAGCAGGGCCCATGTTATTGGCCACATCATTGGCGCCAATATTCAACGCCATATAGGCGCCCACCGCCGCGGCCGCGACCACCACCATAAAGCCCGGGGTCACGCCCACAAAATATGCCGCCAGCAGGCCACCAAACACGATAAAAACCAACGAGGCCCCAACCCCCACCAAGGGGCGCGCGGCGTAATGGGTGGCCATTTCCAAATGGCTGACGCGATTTAGGTCTTTATCAACCGTTGTCCAATTGCGGCCGTTCTGGGCGGGGTCCATGGGGCGGTCCTTATGCTGGGTGGCGCAGTGCGCGGTTTAGGCGTGAAACTGCGCCGGCAAGTCGCGCAACAGCGCTTTCAAACTGGGTTCATTCACCATATCAGCGGCGTCATCAGGGCTGACCCATTTGCGACGGCGCTGCGATTTTTCGGGAAAGACATCCGCCAAATCGGCAACCGCTATGGCAAAAACCTTGGTTTCACAGGGAACGGGCACGCCACCATCCATGATTTTATCATAGAAATAGCGGCCCAATTCCACCGGCGCGCCGGGTTTTGGGTGCACGCCGGCCTCTTCCCATGCCTCTTGCAAAGCAGATCCACCGGCATCTTTACCCGCGATGGGCCAGCCTTTTGGCAAAATCCACCGGCCTGTATCGCGCGACGTGATGAGCAAGATTTGACGGTGCCCATCCTTTTCACGATGGCACAAAGCTGCCACCTGAAACCGCGGTGGCCGGCCAATGACGGGGGCTAAGAGCCCCTTGAGAAATGAAAAAATATGCGCCAAGCCCGCTCTCCCCAACAGTGAAAGGGTGGTAGCAGGACACAGGGCGACACTCAACTGAATTGTAACAGTTTTATGACAAATGTTGGGGGGATGTGACACGTAAAGAGAGAGATCTGGTATTTTCTAGGTTTGGCGGTGACCTACTCTCCCACGACTTAGGCCGCAGTACCATTGGCGCAGTAGCACTTATCTTCCGAGTTCGGGAAGGGATCGGGAGTTTTGCTTACGCTATGACCA
>Ga0181560_10003653_pt1 | contig 14129 bp, 13 predicted proteins | sample 011ome_20_FD_133751 | JGI IMG/M metagenome (GOLD analysis project Ga0181560, IMG submission 133751) | Coastal salt marsh microbial communities from the Groves Creek Marsh, Skidaway Island, Georgia - 011509CT metaG (megahit assembly) | ecosystem: Environmental > Aquatic > Marine > Intertidal...
AAGAAAGTCAAGTAAAAACAAAACCCACCGACGGCGCGGCGACGCGGAGGGTCGCTCGCGGCCGTCGCGAAGGAAATAACGTATTCACGACGATAGACGTATTAGTCCGGTGGGGTCGGAACCGTGCGCAACGACGCCCCCGCCGGTGTATTTTTGTGATTGGAATTTAAGCGATTAGCGAAACACGCGTCGGTTCGAGTCCCTGCCTCCCGCCGTCTCTTCCCCCGCGTCGCTTCCCTCCCTCGAGCGCCGTCCTGTCGCTGTCGTTGAAGTTTTTTATTCCGAGACGAGATGAGATTTCGCATTCATCACTCGTCTCGCGCGCGATGGGGCCGCCCGCGGCGGCGCGCTCGCCCGGCGAACCCACGACGTCGTCAAAGACGTCCGTCGTCCTCGTCGACGGCGACTGCGTCCTGTGCGACGGCTTCGCGCGGTTCGTCTCCGCGTTCGACGCGCGCGGCGCGGTCCTATTCGCGACGCAGCAATCCGAGGAAGGGCGCGCGGTGCTTCGACGCGCGAACGCGCCGATGGACCTCTCCACGATCGTCCTCGTGGAGCACGACGCGCGCGCGGGAGTCGCGAAGGACGACATGATCAAGACGCACGTCAAGTCGACCGCGATCCTGAGGGTGTTAACAGCGCTCGGGCTCCCGCTGTCGACGCTGGGGTGGGCGGGATTAGCGCTCGTCCCGAGATCGGTCCGAGACGGCGCGTACGACGTCGTCGCGCGGTATCGGCACGTCGTCTTCGGGAGGAAGGGCGAGGGGGGATCGTGCGCGCTGCCCGACGTCGTCGTGAGGCGACGGATGGGACGGAAGATCCCGAGGGAGCTGCTGGGGGAGTGACGGGGGCGGGGCGAACCGTAGACTCTAGCTAGACTGTTCGTTCTGACTGATCGCGTCCGCGCGCGCGAGCGACCGGAGTAAGGTCCCTTCTCGTCCTATCACATCTCTATCGCTACGTACGTCTACGGGATGCACGACGTCGACGTTCGCACAGTCGACGCGCGTCAGCGTTTCGTCGTCGGCGCGTCCGCGACGGCGCGCGTTTCGTTCCCCTCGCGTTCCGCCGCGTCGTCGTCGTCGTCGTCGTCGAAATCCAGTCTCCGCTTCGTCGCGTCCAGCTCCGGATCTCCCACCCTCGATCGCGTCGGCGCTTTCTTCTTCGGCGCGGGCGGCACCGGCCCGTGCGTGACCGTCTTCCCCGCGCTGTTCGGCGGCGTCGACGACTTGGACGAGCGGAAGTAGTCGTTCATGCTGCTCATCGTTCTGTGGCGGGCTTCGTTCTGTCTCGGAACGTTCGGCTCGCTCAGGGCCGTTCTATACAAGCGAATGTCGGGGTGGAGTTGAAAGGCGTCAGTTGGAGTTGAAAGGCGCCGATGGCGGGGATTGAAAGCGAGGGGTGGGCGCAGAGAGACGCCGGGAAAAGTCCTTAAGGAACGGCGTTCACCTCGCGAACGCGGTCGTATGGGGACCAGTGTATAGAACGCACCTCAGCGGGGGATGATTATAATCCGCTGCAAACACGATGAATTTTATTGCGAAATTGGGCCGCGCCCTCTGTCGCGCCCCCCTCGCGGTGCGACGACTTCGACGCGCGCGCGGACGACGCGACGACGCGCGCTCGGTCTTCTCTGATGCACGCGCCGCCGCGTGCGCGAGATGCGACGCGCGGGTCGATGTGACGCCGCCGAACCCGCGCGCGCGCCCCAGAGCACTCTCGTTTCCGTGGATATTTCCAGACTCGAAGAGGGCGCGGCCGGGCGTCAGCGTCAGCTAGATCAGCGTCAGTGCACTGAACGGACGACCGCAGCGGCGGCCGAGCGCGCACGTGTCGCGGACGACGCGCTCCTCCCGTTGCACTCCAGCGCGCGCGCGTCCACCCGGCGTCGGCGCCTCTCGCGTGTCACGCGCAGCACCCCCCCCCCTCCCTAACGCCATCATGAGCGCCGTCACGGCGGTCGCCCCGGCCGCGCTCGGCGCGCGCCTCGCGACGCGCTTCCGCGCGCCGGCGTCGACGCGGCGGCATCATCATCGCGGGCGACGCCTCCGCGTCGCGACGACGAGCAAGGCTGTCGCGGAGCAATCGGACGTGCTTCAGAAGAACAAGGAGGAGTGGAACACCCTCGGTTCCGTCTGCGCGGTCTTGGGGTCGCAGTGGGGAGACGAGGGCAAGGGCAAGCTCGTGGACATCCTCGCCCAGGTGCGCGCTCCGTCGCGTCGCGTCGTCGGCGGCATCGCGTCTCTCTCGCGCTCGCTCCGCGCGTCTCTCTCGCGATTTGCGATCGATTCTCCGATCGGGCGTTCGCGGCTCGACGCCGCGACCGCGTCGGGCGGCGGCGTCGCTCGAGATCACCCCCGTCGTCGCGCGCGGGTCCTCTCGGCGTTTCCGGGGGACGATCGATCGCGCGTCTCGCGCGCGACGCGCCTCCGACCCGCGATCGCGACGCGCGCGCGGCCGCGGCGGAAACCTAGACCTAAAGGATCGACCGTCGTGATCGCGGCGGCCGCGCGCGTTTCGTTTTTTTTCGCTCCTCTCGGACCCTCCCTCCGTTCGAACTCGAACCCGAACCCGAACCCGAACTCACGACCCCCGCGCCCCCGTCGACCCCATCCATCCTCGCCCGCGACCTCGACCGACGACAGGAGTACGACATCGTCGCGCGATGCCAGGGCGGCGCGAACGCGGGCCACACCATCTACGACGACGACGGCAAGAAGTACGCGCTCCATCTCGTCCCCTCTGGCATCCTCAACGAAAAGTGCAAATGCGTCGTGGGCAACGGCGTCGTCGTGCACCTCCCCGGGATGTTCGAGGAGATCGATACGCTCGAGAGAGCGGGCGTGGCCATCGACCCGAGCCGGCTCTGCATCTCCGACCGCGCGCACATGCTCTTCGACCTTCACAAGGAGGTGGACGGGCTGCGAGAGGCGGAGCTCTCGGGGAACAAGATCGGCACGACGAAACGAGGCATCGGGCCGGCGTACGCGTCCAAGGCGACGCGCAACGGCGTGCGCGTCGGGGACATTCGCAACCCGGAGAAGTTCGCGGCGAATTTGAGGCTCCTCGCCGCGGACGCGGCCTCGCGCTTCCCGGAGTTTGAGTACGACGTCGACGCGGAGATCGAGGCGTATAAGAAGTACGCGGAACGCATCATCCCGTTCATCGCGGACACCGTCGCGCTCGTCAACGAGGAGCACAAAGCCGGCAAGCGCGTCCTCGTCGAGGGCGCGAACGCGACGATGCTCGACCTCGACTTTGGGACGTATCCGTTCGTGACGTCGTCGAACCCGAGCCTCGGCGGCGTCTGCGCCGGGTTGGGCCTCGCGCCGAGTAAGTTTGAGACGGTGATCGGCGTCGCCAAGGCGTACACGACGCGCGTCGGCGCGGGGCCGTACCCCACGGAGCTCTTCGGCGACCTCGCGGACGAGCTCCGCGAGAAAGGGTTCGAGTACGGGACGACGACGGGGCGACCGCGCAGGATCGGGTGGCTGGACGTCGTCGCGCTGAACTACGCCACGACCATCAACGGGTTCACGCACATAAACTTGACCAAGCTCGACGTGCTGAGCGGTCTGAAGGAGCTGAAGGCGCGTCCTATACACTGGTCCCCATACGACCCCGTCGGCGTGGTGAACGCCGATCCTTAAGGACTTTGCCCGTCGTCTCTCTCCGCCCAGGGTCCATCACTTTCAATCCCCGCCATCGACGCCTTTCAACTCCATCTGACGCCTTTCAACTCCACCCCGACATCGCTTCGTATGGAACGACCCTGAAGATCGGCGTCGGGTATAAGATGCCGGACGGGACGGTCACGACCGCGTTCCCAGGGGACATCGACGACCTCGCGAGCGTGGAGGTGGTGTACGAGACGGTCTCGGGGTGGGACGAGGACATCTCGGGTGTTCGCGCGTACGGCGATCTTCCGGCGGGGTGCAGGGGGTATGTCGAGAGGATCGAAGAGCTGTGCGGCGTGGAGTGTCGTTACCTCGGCGTCGGACCGGGAAGGGACGCGATGGTCGTGAAGTTTTGATTAAGGGCGAAGAGTTTGATGAGGAGGAGGAGGAGGAGGGTTTTCCCTCCGCGGGTGATGTTTGGTTTGTTATCGCAACGTAACACATATCGTATTCATCGTCGCGATGCGCCTCGCCGAGACCTTTCGTTCTTCAGTGCGGCCGTCAGATTATGCGCCCGCCGCAACTGCTGAACCAGACATTTCCGCCGCCGAACGTTCCGAGACGGCCGCATTCGCTCCTCGCGCGCCGCCGTCGACGCGCGCCGCGCGGAAAGAGGAACGCGCCCGCCGTCGACATGGGACGATGTCCCACCGGGGGCGGTAAGAAGACGTCCAGCCAGAAGAACCGCGTCGGGTACGCCACGAAGCGCCTGCGACGCGCGCAGTTCGAGCTCCCGCACGCGGACGTCATCTACAAGGCGGTGCATAAGCACGTGAACGCGGACGGGACGCCGAAGAACCAGGGCGGAGCGGGGAACAAGGCGAGGGAGATCAGCAGCATGGAGGCGATGATCAGAGGGGACGCGAACCAGCCGTGGAACGAGGATCTGCCGGGGGGCGGGCAGCACTACGACGTCTTCACCGGACGGCATTTCGAGTCCGCGGAGGCGCTCGCGAGGCATCAGAAGACGAAGCAGTACAAACGGGACAGGAAACGGGTTTTGAACGGGCCGAAGCCGCACGAGCAAGGGGACGCGGAGGCCGCCGCGGGGATGGCGCCGCCGGACAACGGGAAGAAGCTCAACCGAGCCCCGGTCGCGGCGATGATCGAGTAACCGCTACGGTAGTAGTCCCTCTAGTAGTTCCGTCGTCGTCGCGCGTGTTTCGATTCGACGATTCGCTTCGATTCGCTTCGCTCTCGTCCATCCGTCTATCTATCGCGCCGCTCGCTCACTCCGCGCACCCGATGCACTCGACCGCGCCCTGACTCGTCGCCGCGCTGAAGAAGAACGCGTTCCTCACCGGCGTCCCCTTCTGCGTCGCCGCGCGAAGCAACTCCGGGTCGTTCCATACGAGCGAACGTCGGGGTGGAGTTCATAGGCGTCAGATGGCGTTGAAAGGCGCCGAGGGCGGGGATTGAAAGCGAGGGGTGGGCGGAGAGATGCGCCGGCAAAAGTCCTTAAGGATCGGCGTTCACCACGCGGACGCGGTCGTATGGGGACCAGTGTATAGAGCGCACCTCCTGCCCGAGGACCCCCCCGACGATCGCCGCCACCGCCGGCGACGCGGAATGCCCGCTGCCCGCGCCGAGCTCCCGTCCGACGTGCTCCTCCACGACGCTCGGCGGGAGCCACCCGGGCTTCACGCCGTTGTCGCGCTCCGCGTCCGCGATGCCGTCCAAAAGCTCCGGGAGGTCCGCCGCGAGAGGCCGACGCCCGGTTCGCGTCTCGAACGCGGCGCAGAGCAGAAACGCACCCGCCGCCTTGTTCACCCGCCGCAGTCCGCCCTCGCGGCCGTTCCCCATGGAGCTCCACTTCGCCGCGAGCGCGTCGCGGAGAGGCACGTACGACGCGACCGCGGTCGGCGCTGGCGGCGGCGCGTCCGTCTCCTCCTTTTCTTTTTCTTTTGCTTCGCTTCCTGAGGGTCGTTCCATACGAAGCGAACGTCGGGGTGGAGTTGAAAGGCGTCAGAAGCGGAGTTGAAAGGCGTCGAGGGCGGGGATTGAACGCGAGGTGTGGGCGCAGAGACACGCCGGGCAAAGTCCTTAAGGATCGGCGTTCACCACGCCGACGGGGTCGTATGTGGACCAGTGTGAGATAGAACGCGCCTGAGCCCGGCGCCGCGTCCGGCGCGTGCTCGAACGCGTCCCCGAGGTCGACGAAGAAGTGCGCCGTGGACGCTCGGCAGTGCGCGTGGAAGAACGCGACGCCGCCGGGCCCAACGCGTCTGCACGACGCGTTGATCTCGATCGCGTCCGATAGCGAAGCGCCGGAGTACAGCACCGCGTCGACGCCGGCGCGGAATTCCACATCCATCAGCGGCGCGCTCGGAAGCGCGACGCCGGGATCGGAGCGACACTCGACGAAGCAGAACGGGTTCATCTCCTGGAGCGTGTCGCGCATCGCGCGCGCGACGGTGATGCTGAGGACGAAGCGAAGGGAGGGCCCAGGGAGGGAGGGAGGGAGGGAGGACGACGCGTGAGATGAGAAGAAGATGGGATGCCCAGATCGATTAGCGGTAGTGTGCGACAGACGCGATCTCGCGAGGAGCGCTTAGCGGACGGATCGATCGATGGACGCACCTCCCCGCCGCCTTCCCCGCCGCCCCCGCCGTCGCGAGAAAGTTCCCCGGCGGCGCGTTCGCGTCGTGCGCGTCCATCCCGTTGTCCCAGATCCTCAGCGTGCCGACGCCCGCGAGCACGATGTTCTTGCACGCCTCCGCGGCGACGCCGTCGAGATCCCCGAGCACGAAAAACGTGCTCGCGCCCATGCGCTTCTGCGCCTCCACGCCCCAGACGCGGAGCTGACGGTCGTACACCGCGGCCTGCTCGTCCGTGAGGCCGCCGCCGTTCGGATCCGCGGTGGCCGCGGTCATGACGAGACGATCGAGCGACGCGACCGCGCGACTCGAGATCTGATCGCGATCGGTCGACAGCTGCGCGCGTGAAGTCCCGTTCTTTTGAAGCTGATCAGTGAAGTTTCTCTTCACTGCCTACGTGTAGTCTAAGCCCGCGTCACACCGGCGTCTCCGCGGCGCCTCGCAAGTGCGCGCCCAGCTCCGGGCGTAACGTCAACGCGCGCGTCAGCGCGCGCTCGGACGCGCGCGCGAACACGACGTCGAGCCTCCGCCCTCCTCCTCCTCCTCCGCCGCCGCCGCCGCCGCCGCGAGCTGTGCCGAACACCCACGATTCGATCCCCGCGGACACCTCCTCCAACGCGGGGTCCCCGCCGCAGCACGCGCGCCACGCGGCGACGACGTCTTCGTCCCCGAGAGGCAGAGCCGCGCCGTCGTCGCCGCCGCCATCGTTCTTCTCTTCGCCGCCGAGGCAGCAGGCCTGCGCGCACCACAGCGCTCTCTCGTTGACTTCCATCCACGCGCGCGCCGCGGCGTCCGCGCACGCCGGCTCCCCCGCCGCGAGCGCGTCTAGCGCGGCGGCTCTCGCGAGCGCGAAGCCGAGCGCGGACGCGAGCGGTCTCATCGTAACGTCAAGCGGCGTGTTTCCAACATTTCCGTCGTTGTTGTTGTTGTTTTCGAACATGTTCGCCTTCGCGGCGATGGACAGCGCCACGGCGAGGAGCTCGTGCGCTTCCAACCGCGTCGCGTGAAACGCGTGCACGCGCGCGTCGAGCGCCTCCGCCTCTCGTAACCGCCGCCGAAACGCCCGCGTCGCGGCCGTTACTCTTTCGGCACCTGACGACGGTTCGGGACCCGAATCGTCGAAGATGACGGCGCGGGCTTCGTGGACGAGCGCGACGAGCGCGCGGACGGCGTCGGACGCGGCGACCGCGGCAGCGGGAGACGGCGCGCAGCCGTGGACGCACCGCAACGCGTCCTCGAGCGGGAAGTTTTTTTCATCTTCGGGCGTTTCGACGCCCACCTTGGCGAGCCACCCGCCGCACGTCTCGCACGTCCCCGCCGCGGAGAGGAACCAATCGTGCGGCAGTGATTTCGCCACGTCATCTGGATTTTCTTCACCTTCGCGAATCAACCGTTGACACCTGTCGCACTCGCACGCGAACCTGTACTCCGCCCACAGCCGCCGCCGGCGCGCGTCGCGGCCGCCGCTCGCGTCCAGGTAACACACGGTCGCCTCGTCCCCTTTCTTTATCGGCCGGATCGCTTTCACCGTCACGGAGACCGGGGAGTCCGCCGACCCCGGCGGCGCGAAGTGCCACGTGCAGTTGGGCGCGCACGAGTGGTTGAACCGCGACAGCTTGGCGTAGACGGCGCCGCCGACGCGTTCTTCGCGCGGCACGCCGCCGAAAACGCCGCCGCTTTCGGGGGCGTCGTTCCCGGGCGGCGGCGCCGCGAGTCGCGTCTCCCACTGCGACACGTCGTACGCGTTCGCGAACACCGTCCGCGTGGTTATCCACCATGGGTCCATCGTCAACTCTAACCGCGCGATGGCCGTCGCGAGCGCTTCCTCGTCCTCGTCCTCATCGTCCTCGTCGTCCTCGTCGTCGTCTTCTTCTCTCGAGTCTTCGACGTCCACCACGGGCGGACACACCACGACCGCGGCGTCTTCCGCCGCTTCGCCCCCGCTCTTCTCCCTCCTCAACTTCATCTCTCTCGCTTCGCGCTCGAGCTCAGCCTTATCGTACGTCCGCGTCAAGCTCGCGGCGCAGAACCCGGCGTCCGCGACCTCCGCGATCTTCCGCAGCGTCCTCGTCGCGACGCGCGCGCGGTCGTCCCATCCCGACTCCGATCGGACTCCACCTCCGCCGCGCGTCTCGTTCACGTCCAGACACGACAGCGGCGGCCGCGATCCGTCCGCGACGCCGCCGCCGCCGCCGCCCTCCTCGATCATCTCGCCCGGGTGGTGCCCGTCGTGGACGTTCTTCGCGTCCGCGTCCGCGCGGCATCGCATGACGAGCCTTGCCTCGTCCGCGAGGTGACGCCACGCGCGCGGCACCTTCACGCCGGGCTTCGGATCGCGCCCCAGGACGCGGAGGAACGCGCACTCGCCGCCGGCGCCGTGCGCGTTCTGATCGTCCTTCTTGCATCGCGCGGAGCAGTAGTGCACGCCGCATCGCGCGGGGCACGGCGCGACGGCGTCTTCGCCGGCCGCGGCGAGCGAGCGCGCGCATCGCGCGCAGCGTCGCGCGAGCTGATCGAGCCCGAGCGCGAGCGCGACGGGCGCGGGTTCCGAGGAGACGATCTCGCCGACGTCGAAATCCCTGGTCGCGATGACGCCCAGGCCCTTCCCGGGGACGTCGCGCGTCTCCATAGCGGCGACCGCGCGAGAGCGAGCGACTCCGTCGAGCGCGCGGCGGAGTGACGCCTGAAGGCGTTCTGGAATCTGAGAGCTGCGGCGTTCGTTTAATTCGGCGCAAAAATTTGTTGTGGGTGGTGGTGTGTTGTGTACATCTTGCCCCACCCCGCCCCGCCCCATTTTGGCGGTTAAACCCTCATTTCTGGTTTAGACAGGTAACCAGGGGTCTCACCCAATGAAAATTGGGTGAAAACAGGGTGGATTCGGGGATGAAGTTGGGAGTAAATTTCCCATCGAAGAAAATTGACGATTTAACGACGATTTAGACACGTGATTTTTGCTGGATTTTTGCGAAAGCCCATGCAGCATTTTTTTGCTTAAATCTTTGCCTATAAGTGCTTGACTAAATGAGTGATTAAGATTTTGACTACTGCGTGACCTCACCCACCCCCATCGCCATCGACGCCATCGCGGTGACGACGCCCATGACCCCCGCGCCCGCCAACAACCCGCTCGCCATCACGTTCGCGTGGTCCTCGTGCTGCGTCGGCCTCCTCCTCCGCCACCACCCGCTCGCGCTCGCGCTCGCGGCGATGACGACGGAAAACTCGGGCGGGATGATGAACGCGATCCCGGCGCTCGTGGGGCTCGGCAAGTGCCGCACCCACGCCCACCCCTTCCTGTGTCCATCCCTCCCGAACACCTCCACGAGCCGCACGAAGATCGTGCAGCAGGCTGCGAGTTGCATCAACGCTTTCGCCTCGTTCGGTAACCCCCCGATCCCGCCGCCGCCGCCGCCGCCGCTGGACCGATTCGTGAGCACCTCCGCGACGGCTTTCCACGCCACAGCCGCCGGCGCCGGGAACTGCTCGCCCCCGAGCGGGTACACGTCCCGAAACAACACGTACGCGGGCACCGCGCCGAGAATGCCGACGGGGATCCCCAACAGCTGCGCGATGAGCTGTTTACGCGGGGACAGGCGCATCATAATACCAGCCTTGAAGTCGTGCATGAGGTCGCCCGCTTGCCCCGCGCCGCCGCACGCGACGGCGGCGGCCATGAGATTCGTCACCACCTCCCCCGGCGCTGCGAGCGCGAACACGAGCTGGATCACCTTACCCATCGGGCCGATCGGGTTTATGTCCGTCTCCCCGGTGCACCGGACCGCGATGTAGGACATGACGCCGGCGACCGGAAGCGCGAGCGCGGGCTGCCACGGCGCCATGTCGAAGTTTCGGTTGAGGATGATCGCTGTGCACGCGCCGCCGGCGGCGACGCCGGCTTTCCACCACCACGCCGGGATGACGTCGTGGTGATCCCGCGCGACGACGACGCCCGGTGCCGTGGTGGTAGTGCTGCTTGATGACGTGGACGACTTAATCACGAGCGGTCGCGCGTCGTCCATACCTATATCGGCGTCGTCGATGGAGGACCGCCCGGACTCCAACCCGCCCCAGCCGACGAGCGTCGGGCCCGCGAGTTTCGAAGTAGAAATCGCCCCGGACGCCGCCGCCGCGCGCCTCCCGCCGCCGTCGTCCATATCTAGGTTACCTCCTCCCGTATGTGCGACCCGTCCGTCGCCGTACTCGTAATCCCACTCGACGCGTGCATCGCCGTCCCCACCGACGCCGCCCAATGACCCTTTCAAGGGAAGGCCTTTCCCGCCGCCGCCCTTATTACTCCTCGCCGTCGCGATCGCCAGCTGCGCGAGCGAATCCACCACCATCGCCGCGACCCCCGGCCACAACAACAACCCCCGCGCGCCGCCCTTCATCGACAGCGGGTCCCCGCTCACCCACCCCATCGCCTCCGCGTGCGGCCCCACGAACCCCCACGCGACGATCGCCCCGAAGAGGATCGAGACCCCCACCTTGGGACCCATGAGCACGCCGCCGCCGACGAGCGTCGCGTCGAGCCGCACGCCCCACCCCCACCTCGCCAACGCGCTGAGGGTGTTTGCCAATACGAAGCGATGACATCGGGGTGGAGTTGAAAGGCGGGCGTCAGAAGCGGAGTTGAAAGAAGGCGTCGAGGCGTGTATTTGGATTGAAAGTAGCGAGGGGTGATGGGCGGAGAGGTGCAAACAGACGCCGGGAAGTAAAGTCCTTAAGGATCGGCGTTCACATCGCGCGGACGCGGTCGTATGGGGACCGGCGTAATAAACGTGAACGCGCCTGAACCCGAGCGTTTTCAGTATCGGCGGCTTCAGGAGCCACGGGTCGAGCCACGTCGCGACGACGCAGAGCGCGGCGACCGCGCTGGAGATGAGCAACGTCCGGACTTGGTCGCGCGCGCGGCCCGCGTCGGCGAACATGGACGTGATGGTCGCCGCCGTCGCCGTGCCGGACGGAAACTTGAGGGTCGTTCCGTACGAGCGAACGTCGGGGTGGAGTTCATAGGCGTCAGTTGGAGTTGAAAGGCGTCGAGGGCGGGGATTGAAAGCGAGGTGTGGGCGCAGAGACACGCCGGCAAAAGTCCGTAAGGAACGGCGTTCACCACGCCGACGGGGTCGTATGGGGACCAGTGTATAGAACGCACCTTGAGCGGGTGGTCGACGAGGAAGTGCCGACGCATGGGCACGGCGAAGAAGACGCCGAGGTACGCCACGGACGCGCCCCACGCCATGATCGTGAGGCCGTCGTACTTGTGCCCGAGCATCTGCAGCGCGGGTATCGGGCCGATGAGACCGGCGGCCATGGTCATGGACCCCGCCGCGGAGGCCACCGTCTGGCAGATGTTCGCCTCCGCCTGCGTGAACGGAACCTTGGGCTTGAGCGCGCTGAAGAGGCCGATGCTGACGGCCGCGGCGAGGATGCTGCGACGGACGAGAGGTGGAGAGGAGGAGGAGGGCGCGCGCAAGGGGGGGGAGGGCGCGTCAGATGGAGGAGGGAACGACGGACGGCGAGATGAGATTCGGCGTCGGGTCGCGACGATCGACGCGTTTTCGTCCGCCGCGAGGGATCGATCGGTCGATCGGTCGCGACGCGCCTTCCGCCCTGCGCCCATCCCGCCTTGAGGCCGAACGAGACGTTCATCGCGCTGACGACGAAGCCGACGACGAACCCGGCGAGGACCGCGCGGAGGGACAGCGGGTCGACGTCGCCGTCGTGCGCGGGCTTCATGGCGCCGCGGGGCGCGCGCGTCGCGGAGTGGAGATGAGATTTCGCCGCGCTCCAGTCTGCTCGTCTCGACCCGTGACCTAGGTCAGCGTCGGCAGCGGCCAGGCGGACAGGACTGCTCGCCTTCGCTCTTCATTAACCTGTAATTGCGAGCGCGTCAGTGATCGCAGCGCGCGTCAGCGACGTCACGCACGCGAGGGGCAGCACGCCCATCCGCGCGCTACGATGCCCAAAGATAAAGAGGACGCCGCGGACGAGGCGGCGGCGGCCGAACCCGAGACGACGACCGATCCCGCGTCGGAGGATGACATCGCGGAAGACGACGCGGACGGAATCGCCGCCGCGGACGATGACGGCGACGAGGCGACGGCGACGGACGTCGCGGCCGCGAACGCCGCGGACGCGCCCGCGGATCCGAGCGTCGAACCCAAGACCGCGACGAACGCCGACGCGCGCGACGGCGGCGACCGCGCGAAGAAGCCCGACGGCGGCGCCGCCGCCGCCGAGGACGCGGCGAGCGCCGGCGCGGCGCCCGTCGCCGCCGTTCGATCCGCGCTGCGAATCGAGATCCCAGCCTCGCGCGCGGGGTACATGATCGGCCCTCGCGGCGCGATCGTGAAGTACCTGCGCGACTCCACGCAGTGCGGCGTGCACGTGCAAGAGGGCGGGCGCTCGCACCGCGTCGTCGTCGTGACGTCGAGCGACGCCGCGGATCATCCCGAGCTCTTCCGCGGCGTCGACGGCGTCCTCAAGTGTCACCTCCGAGCGACGGAGCAGGAGGTGGACCTGCACGCGCCGCCGGGGACGGACGGCGCGAGGCCGGCGGGGGAGTACGTCGCGCGGGTTGTGATTCCGAGCTCGCAGCTCGCGGGGTGCGTGGGGGAGATCCCGGAAGAGGAGGACGTCGCGCCGACGGCGGACGCGGATGCCGACGCCAACGCCGACGCCAACGCCAACGCCAACGCCAACGCCAACGCCCCGGACGCGACGTCGTCGCTTCCCGGCGTCGCGATCGCCGCGGACATCGCGTCGAACACGGGCGCGTCGATCGCGCTGCGCCCGAAGACGGAATCGTTCGCGACGTCGCTCCCCGCGGATCGAGTCGTCGAGATCAGAGGCTCGGACGATTGCGTGCGCTCAGGCGCGTTCTATCTCACACTGGTTCCCCATACGACCCCGTCGCCGTGGTGAACGCCGATCCTTAAGGACTTTTGCCGGCGTCTCTCTCCGCCCAGGGTCCCTCGCTTTCAATCCCGACACACCTCGACGCCTTTCAACTCCAACTGACGCCTTTCAACTCCATCCCGATATCATCGCTTTGTATGGACCCTCGAATTACCCTCAGCGCTGCTCATCATCGCGAGGAAGCTAGACCACCGGACGAATCCGCCGAGCGAGGACGAGGACCCTCTTCGTCTGATCGACGCCCCGGACGTCAAGGAGGGGTACTTCCGACAGAAGCAGGAGGCGTTCGCGAAGGAGTTCGCGGCGAAGGGGTACAAGCATAACCCGCACGGACGGAGCCCGGATCCGATCCCGGTCGGTCAGTGCATGATGACGTTCGTCGTGCGGCCCGAATTCGCGGGCGGTTTGATTGGCAAACGCGGGAGCGCCATCACCGCGATGCGCGACGCGTCCGGGGCGAAGATCACCGTGCACGATAACGGGCGTCTGAGCGGCGATCCGAACGCGCTTCGAACGGTGGAAATCAACGGCACGGAGGCGCAGTGTTGGCACGCGAGGAAGCTCATCGAGAAGGGAGTCGTCGACCAAGGCGGCGCCCCGTGCGCGGAGGCGAGGGTGCAAAAAGAAGGCGAGATCCCGGATCTTCCCGCGTACTTACTGGAATATAAGCCCGGCGGGCAGACGCGCGACAGCGTCCGCGCGCGGAGGCGCGACCGCGGCGGCGGGGACCACGGGGACCACCGCGACGGGCGAGGACGCGCGGCGTATCGCGACGGCCGCGATCGCGACGGCGGCGGCCGCGATCGCGGCGGCGGCGGCGGCGGCGGCGGCGGCGGCGGCTACCACCCGTACGGCAGAGATAGACGCGACGACCGCGCGGGGGGAGGATATTACGACGATCGGAGGGGCGGCTGGGACGATCGGAGAGGCGGCGGCT
>Ga0181560_10003663_pt1 | contig 14109 bp, 17 predicted proteins | sample 011ome_20_FD_133751 | JGI IMG/M metagenome (GOLD analysis project Ga0181560, IMG submission 133751) | Coastal salt marsh microbial communities from the Groves Creek Marsh, Skidaway Island, Georgia - 011509CT metaG (megahit assembly) | ecosystem: Environmental > Aquatic > Marine > Intertidal...
CAGAAGCGGAGTTGAAAGGCGCCGAGGACGGGGATTGAAAGCGAGGGACCCTGGGCGGAGAGACACGCCGGGAAAAGTCCTTAAGGATCGGCGTTCACCACGCGAACGCGGTCGTATGGGAACCAGTGTGAGATAGAACGCGCCTAAATCCTCGTCCTCCGGCGCCCATCGCTCCGGCGGCGACATCAGCACGAACCGGATCCACGTCTCGATCCCCCGCGCTCGCGTCGCGGCCAAGAAGCTCAGCATCTGTCTGAACGGCCGGTCGTCCGCGGACCCGGTGATGCGCGCGTGCTTACTCGCGATGGAGCTCTTGACGCACAGAAGGACGAGGTCCACGCGCGGAAGGACGACGTCCCACCCGGCGCTCGTGCCCCCCGCCGCGGTGTCGATCGCGGCGGTCAGTCCTCTCGCGCGCGCGAGATCGCAGAGCTCGGCCGCGAACGCCGGCTGCGATCGCGCGGACGGAGAGGAGAGAGAGAGGGGACGCGGACGAAGTGGGGAGTGGTGAGGGGGGGTACGGCTCGTGCGAAGCGCGAGAGGGGACGGACGGGACGCTCGAGACGCGACGACGACGACGACGCGCCTGTAGCAGCGGCTCGCCCCCCGACAGCGTGATCCCGCCGCCGCTCGCCGCGTAATACCGCGCGTTCCTCTGTATCCGCGCGAAGACCTGTTTCGCCGTCATCGACGCGCCCGAGCGCACGGACCAGCTGTCTGGGTTACAACAGAAAACACAGCGCTTCTCGCACCCTTGCAGGAACACTATCGCGCGTACGCCGTGCCCGTCCACCGCGGTGAAGCTGTCGACGCTGTGCACGCGGCCTCGGACGTCGCCCAGGTCCTCGATATCGCGCGGCGCGGGCGGCGGGCGGGGGGATGAGGACGTCTTCGTCGCGGGGTCGTCTTTTCGGTCTTTTTCTCGGCGGCGCTCGTCGTCTTCGTCCGCGGTCTTCTTCGCTCGCGGCGGGGCGTCGTCGCGCCGCGTCGCCGCGGACGCCCCCGCGGCGCGCGGCGTCGCGTCGTCGTCGCGGTCCATCGATCGATCGTTTGTTCGTTCCTTCGTTCGCCGGCGACGACGCGCGCGCGCGAGGGACGCGGCCGCCGACGACGACGACGCGCGCGCGATAGAGACGCGCCTCGGACGCCTCCGAAACCTTTTCCCTCCCGCGCGAAAGACGCGAGGCGTGGAGTGGATCACGCGCCTCGCGCCAGGCACTGCAAGCCGGGCGGTCTCATCACGTGTCCGAGTCATCAATCTCTCTGCTGCAGATAACGAGAGAAGAGATTCTGTTCCGTCGCTCTGATCCGCGCACACCGACGCCGCACCACCGACGCGCGCACGGTACGTCTCGACGCGTTCGCGTCGCGCGCTGTCCCCGCGCGCGCGTCGCGTCGCGATCCCGCGCGATTCGCATCGCTCGCGCGCGTTCGTCCGCCTCTCCGAGCGCGCGATCCGAATTGAATCCGAACCGCGCTCGTCATCATTAACGATCGATCTCCTTCCTCTTCCCCCGCATTCAACATCCAACCGCAGACTTCATCCGTCCCCGCGCCCCCCCGCGCTCGCGCTCCTCTCTCGACCACCGTCAAGCCACGCTCGCAGAATGGCCGCCTCCGCACTCAACGCGTCTTCGGTTTTCCTCGGCTCGCGCGTCGCGACCCCGTCGACGCGACGCGCATCGCGATCCAAGCGCGCCTCAAAAGTCGCCGTCCGCGCGAAGCAGTGCGAAGAGTCCGACCTGATGGCGAAGTACCCCGAGGGCGGACCCGTGTTCAGGGTGTCCATCGACTGCACCATGGGCACGAACAGCACGGGGATCGTCATGAAGGAGGGCGACGAGGGACGGCCGGAGGTGAGCGCGATTCGACCGGGCGGGACCGCGAAGAACAAGCTCAAGGTGCGCGCGGCGCGCGACGGACGGACGTCCCAGCCCTCGGTTCTTTTTCGAGAGGATTCTTACTCTTTCTCTTTCGTCGAAATAGCCGCCGTCATGATGCGTCGCGCGCGAACCGAACACATCGTGACGACTGACCGATCGATCGATCGCGCCCGCCTCACCCTCTTCATCTTCCTCTTCCCCTTCCCCTTCCCCGCGCGCAGATCGGCGACGTGTGCCTGGGCGTGACGTACACGGAGCTCGTCGCCGACCCAAACAACAAGACGCTAAACTGGGGCACGCCGCAAGTCGGATGGTTCGACACGGAGGGCGAGAAGTACCAGGTGTCCATCGCGGCGATGGAGACTAACTCTACGACGCTCGACATGATCATGTTCCGGCCGGAGTGATGAGCGACGCCGTGAGTCATCGCGCGACGACGGACGGACGGACGGACGGCGAAGAAGAAGAAGAAGAAGAAGAGGAAGAAGAAGAAGAAGAGGAAGATACATCGCCCGCGCGGCGGGTACAGTATTTATGATCGATCGTCGTCGACGACGATCGCCCGCGCGGGTACAGTATGTATTTTTAATCGATCATCATCAACAACAACAACACGATATGATAGTGTACCAACAACTCGTTCGCGACTACAGTGAGGTTTACCCTATGACGCGCGCGTCCGTCGCGCGAAACAATAATCATCGCTCCCCCCCCTTGAAACCTCAACCTCAACCTCGACCTCAACCTCCTACCACCCGAGCGCCCTCGCCACCGTCCCGAACAGCGCGCCGTCCGCCGCCGCCACGACGCCGTCGACGTTCCCCGGCGCGCCTCTCTCTTCCCCGCCGTACGCGTACGCGTTCCCGCGCTTCGCGTCCACCAGCCACCCCCCGCGCCCCACCCCGCCCGGCGTCTGCAGCGCCCGCAGCAGCGCCTCCCCCGCGCACGTGTCCCACCGCTTCGTCCCCGGCTTCGGGAACACCCACGCGTCGACGCAGCCGTCGAGCATCAGCGCGATCTTACCCCCCGCGCCGCCGACGCGGACGACCGCGTCGGGTTTCAGACGCTCGATCGCGCGCTCGATCGCGGGGCCCGCGTGCGACCGCGTCGTCGCGACGGTGAGCTTGAACGCCGACGCGTCGGGCGCGCGCGCGGGCGGATGCACGGGCGTCGCGGCGAGCGCGCCGCCGTCGCCGCCGAACTTCTTCGTCGTCGGGGCGTGCGACCACACCCCGAACCCGACGCCGCCCCACAGCGTGCGTCCACGGTCGCCGCCGACGAAGGGTTGGTGGATCACGCCCGCGACGGGGACGCCGTCGACGGCGATGCCGATGAGCGACGTCACGCCGCCGCGGTGCTCCGGTCCTTCGACGTACTCCCTGGTGCCGTCCAGAGGGTCGACCCACACGGTTATCTCGCCGCCCTGTCCGCCGCCGGACGACGACGAATTCGTCGTCGGTAACTGAATCTCCCACGCCGCCACCTGCGCGGCGGCGACGTCGAGGTCCTCCATCGAGATCGCCTCGTCGACGACGTCGCCGTCGCCGCCAGGGTTCTCGTCGAGGGCGCCCTCGAGAGCTTCCTCGCCCAGCACGACGACGGCGTCGCCAAACTTTCGACGCAGCGCGTCGCAGATCATCCGCTCCGAGCGACGGTCCGCCGCGGTCTGCGGGTCCGTCGCGAATCCGTTTGATGATTTGACCGCCGTTTGCCCGCCGTTTGCCGCCTTGTCCTTCACGCGCTTTTCGCCGCCTTTCCCGCCAAAAGAAGTAAAACAATCTTCTCCGGAGGACCCGGACGCGACGTCGCGTATGATCCCCCCCGCGACGTCCGCGAGCAGCAGCGAGACGCCCAGCACTTCCGCGACTGTGGTGTGGTAAGAAAAGGAGTTCATTCATCGGTCAGTCAAAAGGGACCACCGATCAACGCGGTCAAACGTTGAAACCACGCGAAGGGAAAAGCGTTCGCGGTGTACGACACGACGACGCGCCTGTTTTCCGCGTCTCGTTTCTCTCCGCGGCTTTCGCTCTCGACTCCATCGCGTCCAGCGCGCGCGCGGCTTTGCGAACGAGCCACGTCAGGTGCGGCATCGACCGACGCGCGATGCCGTAATTTTGCTTCGGCGCGTTGTGCGCCATCCGCTCCGGGGTCAACTCCCCGAACACGCTCCCCGCGCAGTACCTGAGGATCGAGGGTCCACACGAGCGATGATGTCGGGGTGGAGTTGAAAGGCGTCAGAAGCGGAGTTGAAAGGCGTCGAGGTGTGTGCGTCGGGATTGAACGCGAGGGACCCTGGGCGGAGAGAAACACACTCCGTGAGAGAAAGTCCTTAAGGATCGGCGTTCACCGCGCCGACGCGGTCGTATGGGGACCAGTGTGATACTAGCTAGAACGCGCCTGAGATAATCCGCCGCGTGCACGTCCAAATCCTCTCTCAAATCCGTCGCCGTGAACGCGTCCGCGGCGGCGTGATGCCCGCGCGCCCTCAGCCGTCGCGTCAACTCCGCGTGGTACGCCTCCACGAGCTCGTCCACGCGCGTCAGAGCGTCCATGGACAGCGACGTCGCGAGAAAGTACAGCAGGTCGTGCGCGACGGCGCCGGGCCCGACCCACTGCCAGTCGATCACCACCGGATCGGGATCGGGGTCGCCCTCCGCCGCGGGGTCGGACGCGTCGACGGCGTGTATCGGGAAGATGACGTTCGCGGCTTTCAGGTCGCCGTGCACGAGCGTCTGAGGGTCGAGGGTCCATACGAGCGAACGTCGGGGTGGAGTTGAAGGCGTCAGAAGCGGAGTTGAAAGGCGTCGAGGTGTGTCGGGATTGAAAGCGATGGGTGGACAGAGAGATACGCCGGGAAATGTCCTTAAGGATCGGCGTTCACCACGCGAACGGGGTCGTATGGGGACCAGTGTGGTAACAGAACGCGCCTGCGCGCCTCGGCGGTTCGCCGCGCGCGAGATGGCGGGCGCGGCGGCGGCGAGCCGCGCGCCGACGTCGCGGTGCTCGATCAGCGTCGGGTCCTCTGGAAACGCGGTCACGAGCTTGTTCCACTCCGAGACGATGCGCGGGACGTCGTCGACGCGCTTCTCCAGGGTCCAGTACCCGCCTCTCGCCCACAGATTTTCAAACGCGGACGGCGGCGGGGAGTCGCTCAGGCCTCTCCAGTGCCGCGCGTGGAACGCGCCCTGCCAGCGAACGATTCGCATCGCCTCGTCGAAGGTGAGTCCCATCTTACACGCCGCCGCGTCCGCCGCCTCCTTGTCGACGTGCAGAAGCGATGTCGGGGTGGAGTTGAAAGGCGTCAGTTGAAGTTGAAAGGCGCCGAGGGCGGGGATTGAAAGCGAGGTGTGGGCGGAGAGAGACGCCGGGAGAAATCCTTAAGGAATGGCGTTCACCACGCGAACGCGGTCGTATGGGGACCAGTGTATAGAACGCACCTCGTGAACTTCGCCCAAACGCCGCGCCCCCGCCGCGCTTCGGTCGCCGCCGTGCGCGTCGGACATGACGATTACGAACGCGTCGCCGTGATGGTCGCCCTCGACGAGCGTCGTGCTCGGGATCGCCCACCCGTCCGCGGCGGGATCGTACGTCACGCACGGCGCGCGACTCGAGTCGTTTCCGCGCGCCTGGGGTGAAGTTCATAGGCGTCAGTCGGAGTTGAAAGGCGCCGAGGGCGGGTATTGAAAGCGAGGTGTGGGCGGAGAGACGCGCCGGCGAAAGTCCTTAAGGATCGGCGTTCACCACGCCAACGCGGTCGTATGGGGACCAGTGTATGAACGCGCCTCCACGACGTCGCGATAAAACGCGCACTCGTTCGCGAACGATCTGCGCGTTCGATCGCGCGCGGCGTCGTCCCTGAACGTCACGACGTTCAGGTCCACGGTCTTGATGACCAGGTGCTGGAACGCCGTCGCACTTCTGGAAGCGGCGGCGGCGTCGGCGTCGGCGTCGTCCTCCTCGCGCATGTACGCGGGCGGCCCGCGCGTGCGCACCGTGACAGGGATCGCGCACGCGTTCGGCTGGACGACGATCGCGTCGTGATGCACCTCGACCGCTCGCGCGAGGACGCCGCCGCGCTTGAGCGCGTCGAGGACGAACGCGTCGAGGTTCACGGGGACCGCGTTCGGCATCGCTGGTGCGGCGGCGGCGGCGGGGTGGGGCTTCGCGGAGTTCGCGGGCGGCGCGCGGTCGGATGAATCCGCCGAGTGCGGACCGCCGTCCGCGGCGGTGCCCTCCCCGCCGCTCGACGCGACGCCGCGCGGATTCGACGCGGCGCGAGGGACGACGCGAGACGACGCGGTCGCGCCGCTGCGCCGCGCGGGGCGCGGAGGCGACGGAGAAGCGCCGGCGCGCGCGCGAGTCGGCCGAATGTCGCGAGGACGCGCGCGGCGGCGCGCGCGGGTGTGCGAGCGCGGCGTCGACGCGTTTTGATGAGCCGAGTGGTCAGGTGCCGGCTCCGCGCCGCGTCAGCCTCCTGTCCGCAGCACAATTTTCGGGTGCGTTCTACGTTGCAAACGTATTTCACCCATTGGTCGGTTTCAACACTTGATCGCATCTCCTTTCAACTGACCGATGAAAATTGTTTTCGTGGTACGACGCGAAACCCTCATCAGACGTTACGGCTCGAGAAAACGCTTCGCCTCCCCACATCGCCCATCGCGCGAAGGCGCGTCGAACCGCGCGAGCGGCGCCGGCGATGACGACGCGCGGCGACGCCGCCGCCGCCGACGCCGATCGCGCGTCCCCCTCCTCCTCCTCCTCCTCGATGGCGACGGCGACGGCGACCGATCCGTTCGCGATCCTCGGCGTGGACCGCGCGACCGCGGACGCGTCCATCGCTCGCGCGTCGTTCCGCGCGCTCGCGCGGCGCGCGCACCCGGACAAGGGCGGCAGCGCGACCGCGTTCGACGCGCTGCGCGTCGCGCTCGATCGCGCGCTCGAGGAAATCGAGATCGCGCGCGGCGGCGGCGGCGGCGGCGGCGGGGACGGCGCGCGTCGGTACGACTGGCGCGCGGGGAAGGCGACGAGGCGCGATGATGAGGCGAGCGCGCGACGCGAGACGACGCGACCGACGCGAACGCCGATTCCGCCCTCTCAGCGCTCGCCCCAAACCGCCGCCGCCGCCTTTGAAGCGCCGCCGCGCGTCCGACCGAGCGCGCGGCACGTCTCGTCGCACGCCGTCGTCGCCGTGGCGTGCAGCTCGGCGTCCGCGGGAGGAACGCGAGGGGCCGGGCTCGTCGCCGCGGCGTCGCTCGCGGGGGGCGTCGTCCTGTGGGATCCGGCGACGGGGAAGATCCTCGACGTGAACGACGGAGCCTTCGCGTCGGAGAAAGATGTGTCGGAGAAAGAGTCGGAGAAAGATTCGCCGCCGGCGAATGATGAAGAGACGCGTGGACCCTCGACGAATCGCGTCGCGTCGGACGTGTGGTTCTCCGATGGCGGCGACGTCCTCGCGTGCGCGTTCGCGGACGGCGGCGTCCGCGTGTTCGACGTCGGCGGCGGCGGCGGCGGCGGCGGCGGTTCGAATTCCACCGGTTCGAAGAATCTGAATCTGAATCTGAATCTGAATCGTCACACGGATCTGAAGGGCCACGCCGAGCGCGTCACCTCGCTGTGCTTCGCGCGCGGGGACGCGATCGTCGTCACGGCGAGCGCGGATCGAACCGCGAAGGCGTGGCGCGTGCGAGACGACGCCACCGGACGACTCGTCGCCGCCGCCGCGACGCGTCCGTTTCTGGATATGAACCGTCACGCCGCGGCGCTCACGTGCGTTACGCCGTGCGGGTATGGACCTATCAGCGGGCAACACGTCATCACCTGCGACGCGCGCGGAGGGTGGAGGGTATGGTCCCTAGTCACGGGGAAGTGCGTCAAGAAGACGACGTGGGGCGGCGACCGAGGCGCGGACGGCATCACGAAGTGCGTCGCGCTTCCTTCGAAACCCACTTCCTCGAAACAACAACAAACGAAACGCACCGATGAAGAGCTTTACGACGAAGGCGACGACGACGACGACGACATCGTGCGGTTCGCGACCGCGCACTACTACGTCGACGAGGACGCGAGCAGGATACTCGTTTGGGAGGTGTCCCTCGGCGAAAGCCCTTCTCCGTCGCGGCGGGTGTGTCCCACGCACTGGTCCCCATACGACCGCGTTCGCGTGGTGAACGCCGATCCTTAAGGACTTTGCCCGGCGCGTCTCTCCGCTCACCCCTCGGTTTCAACGCCCGACCTCGGCGCCTTTCAACTCCAACTGACGCCTTTGAACTCCAAAGGTGGACGGCTACGTGCTCGAGATTCCCGGGAGAGGCCGGACGCTCGACGGCAGAGTCTCGGACGCGACGCTCGCGGTCCGACCGACCGCGCGCGCGCTCGGCGGGCGGGAGCCACGTTCAAATTCAAATTCAAATTCGACAGATTCGACAGACGACAGCTCGGACTCGGACTCGGACCTCGACGACGGCGTCCTCCTCGCGTGCGGCTCGCGCGGGTGGATCGCCGCTCGCGGCGCGTCCACCGCGTCGCCGCTCTACGCGCTCGACCGCGAGCACCCCGTGACGGTTCAAGTTTTTAAGGGTAAAGGATATGAACCGTCGCACAGCGTCCACAGGGTGGTGACGTCCCCGTGCGGGAGGTTTTTCGCGTCGTGCGGCGAGGACGGCGCGGTGGGCGTCTTCGACGTCGCGGACGGCGAGCGCCTCGCGTCCTTCGCGCCGTACCAGGTGCGTTCTATACACTGGTTCCCATACGACCGCGTTGGTGTGGTGAACGCCGATCCTTAAGGACTTTGCCCGGCGTCTCTCTCCGCCCACCCCTCGCTTTCAATATCTGCCCTCGGCGCCTTTCAACTCCATCTGACGCCTTTCAACTCCACCCCGACGTTCGCTTGTATAGAACGGCCCAGAGACGGACGAGACTAAAAACGCGTATAGCGGCGGTTGTTCGACGACTGCCACCACGACGACGACGTCCCCGGTCAACGCGCCCGTGCGCGCGCTGGCGTGGACGCGCGACGGGAAGCGCGTCGTGAGCGGAAGCAGGGACGGCGCGTTGACCGCGTGGGACGTGGAAGCGCTCGCGACGAAGAAGAGAAGATGACTTAGACGACGGGAAGAATGTACTGAATGTTTTTTTTTTCCATCAGGTCGGGTCGGGTCGCGTCGCGTTCGGCGACCCGGCCAGCGGTCGGTCGCCATCACATCACGCCTCCATCGCCGACGACCGCGCGTACACGAACACCTGGTTTCTCTCCTTCCCCACTCGCGTCACCCGCAGCGTCTCGTCCACGTACGTGACGCTCGCCTGGGCTTCGTTCTTCCCCCCGTCGGCGGCGCCCGTCAGCGCCGCGAACGCGTCCGACGTCGGCACGACGACGCCTGAGTTCGTTTTATGATTGGCGGGCGACGTGGCGGGAAGTGATGTGATTGATGAGTGGTTTGATGACGTGGCGTGCGTGGACTTTCATTGGACGGTCGAGAGCGACGAAGAGGGCGAAGGGCGAAGAGAAAGTAAGTCCTCGAGGGAGGAACGGCGTCGCGTCAGGACCGGCGTGATAAACGAACGAGTACTCGTAGGACGCGCCTTCGAGCAGCCCCGCGCCGACGTTGCTGTTCCGTATCCGCGTCGTCCGCGGCGCGACCGCGATCGTCTCCTCGTCCACGACCCGCACGTTCGCGGCGGAGACGACGACGCCGCTTATCCCGCTCAGCGCGCCGAAGAACGGGTCGAAGATCTTCATCTCCACCTCGGAGACGAGCTCGCCTGAGGGTCGTTCGGGGTGGGTGGAGTTCAAAGGCGTCAGAAGCGGAGTTGAAAGGCGTCGAGGTGTGTCGGGGATTGAAAGAAGCGAGGGGTGATGGGCGGAGAGAAACGCCGGGCGAAGTCCTTAAGGATCGGCGTTCACCACGCCGACGGGGTCGTATGGGAACCAGTGTGATGAGATGGGACGCGCCCGACTCGAGGTTGACGATCTGCTTGATGGCGCCGAACGGCCCCGCGGTCCCCGCGACCGGGAGTCCCGCGGTGAACTTGAACACGCCGTTCGCGAGATCTTCCCCCCCCGGGATCGCGTCTTGGAACGCCCAGAAGAACGGCGAGGACCGGAACGCCTCGACGTTGGCGTAGACGAGCGTCCACTCGCCGTCGATGGCGGACGCGGGATCGGACGTCGGGTTCATGAATTCGAGCTCTGTCACGACGTCCTCGACTGACGCCCTCGTATCGCGCGTGTCCTGCTGCCCGCGCGAGGACGCCGCGGCGAGGGCCATCAGGCGGCGCGTCAACGCCGCGCGCGCCTCCGCGTCCGGGTCTTCTTCTTCTTCTTCCTCCTCCGCGAGCGATAGCGGCGGGGGAGACGGCGACGGCGACGGCGACGGCGACGGCGCGTCGACGACGCCGTCGCCGGACGCGTCCGCGCGCGGCGCTCGCGCGATGGCGACGCCTCGCCGGGAGGACGCGGGGAGGACGACGCGCGGGGACGACCTGGCGCGCGCGGTGGCGTGATGGACGACGACGCCGCGCGAGGCGGCGGCGGCGACAGAGGGACACGCGCGCATCGTCGTCGCGGCGGGTGGCGAGTGGAGCGCGCCTGCGAAACGTCGTTCTGAGCCTCTCGCTGCGCTGGGCTGGGATCTGATCGGCGATCGGAGCGCGGACGAGATCGATTGACCGACCGCGTGCGGGGTCAATCAGAACATTCTCATCAAAAGTTCATCGGTCACTTGAAAGAGGACGCGATCAAATGTTGAAAGCAACGCTAGATCTGAAATGTCAACTCTCTCGAACGAATCGACGCCCCCCCCCCCTCCATTGGATCTCGCGCGCCGCGGTCGAACGCGACGCGGTCGCGATGCACGTCACCGTCACGACCGAGGACGACGCGATCGTCACCGTGGACGTCGACCCCGCGACGGTCGTGGAGAACCTCAAGGCGATCTTAGAGGCGGAGACGGACGTCCCGACGCGCGAGCAGGTGTTATTATTCAACGGCGGCGAGCTCGCGAACGACGACGTCCTCTCCTCGAAGAACGTCGGCGAGGGCGACCTCCTGATGCTCCTGCGGAAGCGCGGAGGAGGAGGCGTCGGCGTTGGCGCCGCCGCGAATGGCGCGAACGATAACCCGACGGCGATGCGCCCCGACGGCAGCGCGGTCGACCCCGCGGCGTTCCAGCGCGCGATCCGCGCGGACGCGCACGCGATGCAGTCGCTCCGCGCGAACAACCCGTCGCTCCATGGCGCCATTCTGAACGACGACCCGAGCGCCATGCAGCAGATGTTGCGCGACGCGGCGACGGCGCGGAAGCGCGCGGAGGACGCGCGACAGGCGGAGATCGACCTCCTGAACGCGGACCCGTTCGATCTGGACGCGCAGAGGAAGATCGAAGAGGCGATTCGACAGAAAAACGTGGACGAGAACTTCGAGACGGCGATGGAGACGACGCCGGAGGCGTTCGGGTCGGTGATCATGCTGTACGTGGACATGGAGGTGAACGGACACGCGCTGAAGGTGTTCGTGGACAGCGGCGCGCAGATGACGATCATGAGCTTGGGATGCGCGATTAGACTGGGATTGGAGCGACTCATCGATAAGAGATGGCAAGGCGTCGCGAAGGGCGTCGGGACGCAGAACATCATCGGGCGCGTGCACCAGGCCCCGATCACGGTCGCGGGGAGCATGATGCCGTGCGCGATCACGGTGTTGGAGAAGGAGCAGGACATGGACTTCATCTTCGGGTTGGATATGTTGCGAAGGCACCAGTGTCAGATCGATCTGAAGGACAACGTGTTGCGACTCGGGACGATCGAGAAGGCGATTCCGTTCTTGGGCGAGAGCGAGCTGCCGTCGTTCGCGAAGGCGATGGGCGAGCCGGAGCCGGAGGAGGCGGTGGGAGGGGCGGCGGCGGCGGCGGCGGCGGCGGCGGCGGCGGGCGGTGGTGGTGGTGTCGGCGGCGGCGGCGGCGGCGCGGCGGCGGCGCCGGCGCCAGCTGGCGGCGGCGGCGGCGGCGACGCGGAGGTTAAGGTGGCGAAACTGATGGAGCTCGGGTTCGACCGCGCGAAGTGCGTGGAGGCGCTGCAGGCGTGCGGGTGGAACGAAGAGCACGCGGCGTCGCTGCTGTTCTCGGGGGGATTCTAAAATCGACGCGCAGAAGTGCCGCGGGCGCGACGACGCGATAAACATGTGAAAGAGAAACTTGAACAGCTCTCGCGCTCGTCCAGTCGCGTTTTAAACCGTCGCTCTTCTTCGATCACTACGATGGGCGCTCGCGACGCGTCGCGCGCGTGCGCGATATGCAGCGAGGACGTGGACGCCCTCCGCGGCGTCCCTCGCGAGACCACGTGCGCGCACGTCCTGTGTCAGGACTGCGCCAAGCTGTGGTTCGGCTCGGAGACGACGTGCCCCGCGTGCAACGCGCCGCAGAAGACTGAAGATGCGCGGACCGAGAAGACCGCCGAGAAGGCGTCCGAGGGTGCGAACGCGTCGTCGTCTTCGAGGGAGACGCGAGACGCCGAGGACGAGCGCGAGATGCGAGGCGCGGCGTCGGCGTTCCTCCTCCCCGCCAACCCGAACGACGCGAGCGCGAGCGCTGCTAACGCGGACGCTGACGCGTCGAGCGTCGCGCGCGTGCTCATGGAGCGACTCGGCGAGGAGTGGCGCAAGCTGTCGACGCGATGCTCGACGCTCGAGCGCGAGAACGCCGCGCTGAGCGACGAGTGCGCGTCGCTGAAGCGCGCGCTGTCGAGACAGAAGGCGCTGACGGACGACGCGGAAGGCGGAGGAGGAGGAGGAGAGCTGAGGGCGATGCCGTTGGAAGCGCTCGACGCGACGCTCACGGAGGACGAAGACGAAGACGGCGGCGGCGACGGCGGCGGCGGCGGCGGCGACGCGGCGGCGGCGTGCGAACCCTCCGAGCTCCGCTGGCGTCGCGCCGCGTCCTCCTCCTCCTCGACGATTCACTGCGTGTCGTACGAGACGTCCGACGAGCCCCTGCACGCGTGCGCGACGCACCCGACGTCTTCTCGCGACGTCGTCGTCGTCGCGTCGTGGGACGGCGTCGCGACGATTCACGAGGCGACGACGACGACGACGACGCGCGTCGGACGCAGCAGAGTATTGTCGGAGAATACTACTACAGGGACTCCTACGCGTCGGACGCCGCATCACCTCCACCACCGCGACTACGCCCCGATCGCGACGCTCGTCGGCCACGACGCGGGGCTGTACGCCGTCGCGTTCAGGGCGTCGGACGAGAAACTCGTCGGCACCGCGTCCGGCGACGGCGGCGTGCGGCTATTTGATTGGTCCGACGTGTCCGACAGTGTCGCGCCGTGTGTCCGACATATTCGCGCGCACGACGGCGCGGAGGTCAACGACGTCGCGTTCCAGGACGGCGGCGGTGCGAGGTGGCTCGTCACCGCGTCGGACGACGGCACCGCGCGCGTGTACGACGTGGCCACCGGCGCGCGCGTCGGCGTCGCCGAGGGACACGGCGCGGAGGCGCGTTCTAGTATCACACTGGTTCCCATACGACCGCGTTCGCGTGGTGAACGCCGTTTCTTATGGACTTTCTCTCCCGGCGTGTCTCTCCGCCCAGGGTCCCTCGCTTTCAATCCAGACACACCGCGCGCGACGCCTTTCAACTCCGCTTCTGACGCCTTTCAACTCCACCCCGACGTTCGCTCGTATGGACGATTACCCTCAGGTGTACGGCGCGCGGTTCGGGCCGGGCGCCAGCGGCGGCGCGCACGCCGACGTCATCGCGACCGCGTCGTTCGACGGCACCGTCAAACTCTGGGATACGCGCGCGCCGGGTACGAATACCGCGGGTAATGCTAGTAACGGCTCGTTCGCGTGCGTTTCTACGCTCGCGGGGCACGCGGACGACGTCGTCGGCGTCGACTTCCGCCCCGGCGGGACGTACGTCGCGTCCGGGTCAGACGACGGCACCGCGCGCGTCTGGGACCTCCGAACCGGCGCGTGCGTCGCGACGATCGACGGCGGCGGGGAGGTGAAGAGGGTGGCGTGGAGCCCCGACGGCGGCGCGATCGCGAGCGCGTGCGGCGGCGGCGTCGCGCGCGTGACGCCGTCGAGCGGCGGGACGTTCGCGGCGGCGGTCGCGTCGTCGGCGTCGGCGTCGCTGGGCGGCGGGGGACCGGGAGGAGGAGGGCACGCAGACGTCGTGTTCGACGTCGCGTGGACGCGGGACGGCGGGACCGTGATCACGGCGTC
>Ga0181560_10003664_pt1 | contig 14105 bp, 6 predicted proteins | sample 011ome_20_FD_133751 | JGI IMG/M metagenome (GOLD analysis project Ga0181560, IMG submission 133751) | Coastal salt marsh microbial communities from the Groves Creek Marsh, Skidaway Island, Georgia - 011509CT metaG (megahit assembly) | ecosystem: Environmental > Aquatic > Marine > Intertidal zone...
GCGCCGTATTTCCCGAAGATGTCGTACATGTCTTCGTCGGTGATGTTGAAGGGTAAGTTGCGGACGTAGAGGATTCGGTTGACCTCTGGAGGGAGCTTTTTATGCGCGAGAGGTTTGAGATTTTGTTGGTGTTGGTGTGGTGGATCCATTCTTTGTTCTCTCTCTCTCTCTCTTTCGTTGTTGTTATTGTTTTATGTGAATCGTATATGTTATGCGCGTGAGTAAGAGTGAGGAAATGAAGAAGAAGAAGAAAGAAAAAGTGCGCGCGTATAATAATACGCCCGCGTCGTGTGTGCTACCTACCTAATTACGTTTATTAGTAGTAGTATCAAAATTACAACGCTACGAAAGTGCCTTCCTCGTTTTCTCTCAGCATGTCCAACGCCACCTCGCAACTTTCGCTGACGACGCGATCCTCGCAGGCTAAATATTTCCGCAAAATAGCCTCGGCGCCTTCGCCGCCTCGCGAGCCGATCGCCTCGGCCGCCTCGTGACGAACCATGGCGTGCTCGTTCGGGTCTTCTAAACATTCAAACAAAGCTTTGCGCGCGATTTCGTTGTCGTCGTCGTCTCTGAGTTGTCCGAGGACGTAACAGATTTCGTGTTTGAGCAACGCGGATTGGACCGTTTCCGAGCGCAGCGTTTTGCCGAGCGTCGACGAACAGAGTTGGACCAACTGTTCGTTTTCTTTTGTTTTCTTCGTCAAACCGAACGTTTTTTGCGCGCGGTTCCGCAACGCGAACATGGCGGCGTATCGGTCCCAAATATCCGCGGCGTCGTCTAAAATAATATCGGCTAAAGTTTCCGTCTTGACGGATTCGTCCATCGCCGGCACCGGATCCACCGAATACGTCGCGTAGCCTCCTCCGTCCTCTTCTTCGTCGACGACGACCGCGGTGCTCTCCTTCTTACTCCCAACCAGTGCGCCTGTCGTCGTCGTCGCAACGTTTCTACTACTACCACTACTGCTACTACTATTCCCAACCACGTGTTCCACTCTCCTCAGCGCTAAACTCGCCGTCTCCCTCACTTCCCGATGCTTCGCGTCCTCTCGCATATCTCTCAACACCTCGAGCGAAGTCTCGTCCGCGATCGCCCCGAGCGCTTCCGCGCACTCGTGCCTCGTCATCCCGTGTTCGTTTTGGTTCTTCAAAACGGCGATTAAAGTTTGCGTGGCTTCTTTCGCGCGCATTTGGCCCAGCGCGAAGGCGACTTCGTGTCTGAACAGCGCGTCCGCGTGCAACGACGACGACGACGAGAGCGCCGCATTTTCCCCAACATCTAACGCGCCGACCAACGCCGCGACCGCCTCTGGGTTCTTCTCGAGCGAACGGAGCGTGAAAAGCGCGCGGAACCGGTCCTGTATCGGTAAGGTTTGGTCGCGGAGCGTCTCCGAGAGCGACGCGATGTCCATTATGTGTTTTGTGTGTGAACTGCGTGTGTCTAAAGCGCTTTTTTTCTGAGGAACAAAGTGTAGAATGTGCACACGAATACCTAAAATGTTATACAAATCAGCGCTAAAAGTAACACCCTCTCGTCTCTCTCTCCTCAACACGGCCCGCACGGATGATCCGTATCCACGTCTATGACGGTCACCACGGTGGTCGCGTCCTCGTTTTCCCCAAAAATCGCCCGCACGCGTCCATTTTCAAACGCGAATTTGCGCTCGGGAAACGTCGAGTGTTTTTTGGATAACGAACCTTTCGCGAGCGCAGTTTTCACGTCGGAGTGCGACACGAATCGGCAGTCCATGCGACAGGCGCCGTGGTCGGTGACCGAGAGCGGTTTCGATTTTAACCTCTCGCGGATGTTTTCTTGCTCGAAACGGAACGCGTCGTCCTGTTGTTTTTTCGCGCGGAAAAGCGCGAACGCAACGCTCGCGGTGGTTGCCACGAACGCGGAGAGGAGGACGAAACCTAATCCGCTCTTATTGTTACCGTTACCTCGAGGTGGTTTCTTCTTTCTCGGTTTGTTTCGTTCGCCTTTGACGTTGAGCTTGAACGTCTTCTTCCTCTGAGGTCGTCGGCCGCCTCCTCGTCCGCCGTTTCCTCCTCCTCCTCGAGAGGACATCATCGATCGAGAGAGGACTTTTGAGTTGTTAACTTTTGAAGATTTTTTCCCCTAAATGCAAAACTTCACATCATATATATTACACGTATATATATATTATGCGCGGATACGAGGACCCGTCCGATTTCTCGTTAGACCGAGCGGGATGTTTAATTGAAGTCGACCAATCGTCGTCGTCGTCGTCATCGGATGTCGTCGTCGCGGCGACGTGCGTTTCGGACGGATGGATCGTCGTATCTAAAAAGTTGACAACAACAACTTCTGGTGATGGTGTTCAGAACGAAGAAGAAGAAGAAGAAGAAGCGCAGAAGAAGAAGTTTGTGTACCAAACTCTGGACGTGTACGACGCTAAAAACGGTGGAAAACGCATTCGCGCGTATTGCGAACGGCAACGCCACGGAGGGTACGAGTTTTTTACGAGCGTGGACGTGTGCGGAGATGTTATCGTTGGAACAATTCGCGACCCGATGGTGAATATTTGGCGAGAAGGAGACGAGGGCGGCGGCGTCGTCAGCGCGATGGCGTTTCGAGCGGTGTACGATAAAGACGGAAACGGATGCGAGAAGAAGACGGTTTCGCACTTCGAGGAGATTTGGAGGAACGAGCGCTTGGATCGGCGACAAAACGCAGGCAGTCTTCCTCTTTTACGGGATCGTCACCTAGGCGCGTCGGTTATATGTTTACGGGACCAATCGAATACGTTGGTCGTGACCGCGTACGGCGAGAAGGAATTCGCGGAGAACTGGATACTCGACGCAGAGTCTGGGGAAGTTTTGTTTGCGACAAGCTCGGTGGAAATGGCCTCGGTTATTAAAAAAGTGTGGCCAGTCGTCGCGCAGGTTTCGATCGCGCTGGAGGAAGGGGTTCACGCCGTTTTCGCGAGGACCAAAGATAGGAAACGCATCGAATACTTCCAAGCGACGCGGTTTTTCGGGGAAAAATATACCGCGAGCGTGCACGACGACGGTGAAGTTCCACAAGTGACGAGGGGGGCTGAGCAGTTCATTGGCGGGATGTGCGCGCTACCCGCGGCGAGGAAAGGCTCCGCGCACGCGCATCCGAAACTCTGCGTGAGCTTTTCTGAAAATAGCAGTCATTTGCACAAGCTTGCTAGGAAAAAGGGCATGGCGCGGCACGTGGTGAAACGAGACAGCGTAGTTCGCATAGTGATGTATAACGTCGCGAGTGCAACGAACAAGCAAACGGGTTCGCGAACAATTCACGTGGAAGAAACGCATCGCGTGGAGTTGGAAGACTCGATCGTGACTAGTCCCATAGATTTGGATTCAATGACCGCTTCCCCGGTGAGCTCTTCGTACGTCTTTTTCGCTCACGTCAACGGTGACGTGAGCGTCGTGCTACCCCGCACGGGTGCAGTGCTCAAAACGTTGAGCGCAGCTCACGATCCAAAGTCTCTCGCCTCGACTGGTTCGGTCAATTTTGCTGTGGCGGACAGGGCGTTTCTGTGCGCCTCGAAGTCTGCTTCCGATACAGCCATCCGCCTGTTTTCCAGCACCGTTCAGTCAACGTCCTGTTGGTCGATTGCCTCGCCATTGGTATGGACTCCAAAGACACACCACGCGTTCCCAAAGGCGTTTCGCGACGCCGCGAAAACCTTTGTGTGTTGCGCTCGACTCGGACGCGACGCGTCAGATACCGCGCTCGCCCTTCTCTCCGGAGCTTCTTCGCAGCGTCAACACGCTCTGAACGAAAACCGCCTTCGGATGCGAAGAAAAGACGACCAAGACGTCGACGCCAAAGCAATGTTGACGGAAAAGGAATTCAAAGAGCTCATTTTTGCGTTAGTCGCTTACGAACCTGCGCTCATTGAACGCATCGTCGGCGCGTTAGCCGTCGTGACGTTCGACGCCGAGCAATAATACTCGTACGTAGTGTACATTTTCACATATAGCTTTTTGTAAACACCATAATAAAATTTAGGAGCGCGCGCTTTTTTTTATACACATTCAATATCGCGAGACAAACGCTCTCACGAACGATGACGCGTCGCAAACACTGAAAATGTCCAACAGAAACAGCATCTACAAGTCGCCGCCGCGATTGCTGTCGCACAAACCTCCGCGACCGCCGATGTGAGTGCACTTCTCTTCGTTCGTCCAATTCTTCCAATTTACTAACAAAACAAAAAAACAATTTTGCTCTCTCTTTCCTCTCCAACACAAATAAAACAGCACGCCGCGGATTGGTACGGAACTACACGCGCAACCGGTCCTGTTGGAAGATTTCTTCCACGCGCAAAGGAAACGCAACGATAACGACGATGAGGACGATCATCAACACGGGGGAGGATTAGTCAGAGAATTGGAATCGTTCCAGAGAGGCAATGACTTTTACAGATATCAGTTGCGGGCGAATTTCGTGGACATCGCGAGAGAGGATTATCAAGAGAGTTTAGATCGCTCGCGAGAAGGTGAAGATGGAGAGTTGAGTAGGCCCGCGCTGAATGTCCAGTTGTTCACTTTGGAGAGACGGATTGGGGTTGTGAATTCCGGGACGCCGGCGGCGACGACAAAGTTGCAACAAGCGCAACAGAGACAAAGACAGTTACAACAGCAAAAAGATGGATACAGGTCGGGAGCGATTTCGCCAGCCAGTGGGAGCAGTGGGTGGGAATCGAATACGAGCTCGACGATGTTTTCGGAAAGGAGCGGGCAACAATATCGGAAACAGCATCAATCATCGTTTGAAGGGGGCGGATATCACTCCGGAGCGAATAAATCAGTGATAGATATCGCGATGAACTTAACAAACTTTTTGGGATGGACAAATTATCGCACCGATAATCGCATCACGGATGGGTCCGCGTCGCCGGGAGGAGGAGCCGGAGGATCGAGTGAGAACGAAAAGTATCCTACGGAACCGTCCACGGTGAAAGAGGTGCACAGAAAACCGCGAGAGTTATGTGCAGTCGCCGCGGCGTACGAAGACGTGCACACGAACCCAAAATTTGCCACCTCCAGGTTTATATTACTGAGCGCGTGCGTGTCTAGATCGACAGAGACGACGACGCGGACGATTCCACAGTTTCAATACGAAATGGTATCTTCCACATCATCTTCTGCGAAAGGCATAGCGCAAAAATCCAAGAAGAAAGTGGTCGTCGTGACGAGCGATTCGACGTCGTTCCCGGTGAGACAGAATCAAGATCATCGAGATTATCAAGAGCAGCAGAACGTTCGCGTGATCGCTCCGAAGATTGAAGTGTCGCACAAGGAAACTGTGGAGACGTTTTTACTAGTTCGATCGATCGGCGGATACCGCGAGATGGTGCTCAAACCGACGACGGCAGCTTTGCCATGGTATCCCGGTGAAGAGAATGCAATAACGTGCATCGCATTAGCTCCTCTTGGTGGGCGAGCGCTCGTTGGTACTGTCTCGGGTAAATGCTACATTATCGATTTGGGTACAACTTTGAATCCAAAATTCATGCGTGCAATGTATGAAGAGAGACGCAATGAAAACGATTCCGACGACGATTCTGAAACTCGTAGGAGAAATAGCGAAAATTTAGCGAAAACACCCGAAGCATATAAGATGAAAGAAGCTGTTCGCATGCTCGCAGAAGATTCGAAGAAGAGTGGCGTTGGTGATCGTGTGAACAGTAGAGACAAAAAGCGGTCCCAACAACCGGCAAAGGCGCGTTCTGTTGTATGGTGGCGGAGAGCTAAGGACAACAAAGAAATAGCAATTTGCGGCGACTCTACCGGAGTCGTACGTTTGTGGGACATTGAAAGTGGAGAGTTACTCATGACGACGCCAACAAAGTGTAATCCGTTGAAAAAACTCCAGCTTGTAGAGGCTATCGATGATAGACGCGTGCACGAGATTCTCAAACGGCAATCGCAAAAGTATTACAACAGCGAAGAAGCCTTGGATAACGATTTCTCACCGTCTGCGACGACAGGTGACAAAATGAATAACGAAAAGACAAGCTCCAGCAGCACATTTTTGTTACTATCCAAACGTGTCGCGCGAGAACGGGATGAACATGGAAATACTATCGGCGCTATTGACCGCGTAAACTCCATGCCGCAAAAATATCGCCAATCGCGAATGTCCATCAACGAGAACTACGAGGAAAATTACGAGAATGAGTATAGGAAAAGTATCGATGAAGATGACGACATGGACGACGAATTTAACACCTACAAAGACGTCGACACGTACTTTCAAACGCTGGATTTAGAAACGTACTCGGCCCGAATTGATGAAATTTCCTGCGTACCGGAACAAAACGTCTTGTTTTCTGGACCCGAGAAAGTGGGAAGTCGATTTGGACACGACGGTTACGAGACGCACGAAAGTATCGTGGATTCTCCGAGCTTCCAAGGTGGTGTGTTGGTGTCGCGTCCGGAGAACTTCGCTGGTCACTCGACGCTTGAACACGGCGGGAAATCGTTCGTAGTCTCCTCCTTCGCTGATGGTCGGGTGGACGTTTACGATGCAAAAGTTTCTGATTCAAAAGTTATTGCGTCTATCCGAACGCCAAATTACAGTTTGCCTCGATTTGCGTATATTGTAGATGCTTTTGCCTTTTTTGTCACGTCCTCACGATCGATTTCCGTCATCAGTCGGGCGACGAATACGCTGGTGCAGAAAATTGTCTTGCCGGTGGAGTACGGAGCCATCAAGGGGTTAGTGAGAGGCATACCAGTGCGCTCGTCAAAGTACGAGTTAGCGATCGATATGGCTCCAGATATACGCGCCGATGATACGAAGGACGAAGACAATGACGGTGATATCGACGACGACGGCGAAATCATCGGACGTAATTCAATCATTCTTGAAGGCGTGGTGTGCTGGACTTCGAGTCGAGTGTTTGAAATTACACCTACCGCATCGGTTTTTGACTTGTACGAGAAACTCGCATTGAGCGGTCGAATCTCGAGGGCGAGAGAGTTAGCGGATGCTTTAGCTCTAGATGCGTCAGAGATGGCATTACACGCGTGCGAACGTGCTTTGAGTGCGAGGCGAGGCGATACAGCAGCGGCTATGTATTACTTTGCGGTGCGTTCAGATACGGACTCCCCACAGAAACGGTACAAAATGCTCTCGAGGTTTTGCGACGCGTGTTTACGTTCATGGCACGTGCGTGCTACAGAGCATTTACTAGAAACGATGGACGCGTGGGATTCTGGAACGAATGACTTTAATTCCGAGCCGTCATCGCCGGCTGCAACGTTTTCCAGAAGGGGCTCTCGCGCCGGGTCTCGCGCCGGGTCACTCGGCGGGTCCCCTTCACACAGCGGGAGCAGACAACGCAGCAGTATTAATAACTTTGCCGCAGAAAAGTCATTTCGTGCGGATGCCAGAGAGTGCTTGAAGCGCTCGCGCGATAGAGATATCGAAGTAGCCGTTCAGACAGCGCGGATTGCACGCGCAAATATCATCGCTTGGTCGTCCAAGGAAGGTGTCGCGTGTCTGAAGGCATGCGATGAACTCCTCGACGCTGAAGTCTCTGCTTCAGCATCAACAACCGTGGTGATTATCAAGGATGATGGTACCGAGGAAGAAATTACTCGAGAACAATTCGTAGACATCGAGAACGACGCGCAGTTTGAACCGAAACTCGCCGATTCCGAGTTCATCAAAGAGTTTGTAGATAAATTGGCGCAAACGTGTTGCGCAGATTCTCCAAGTAGCGAAAAGTTTGAGGATGAGCGTGATGCGACCGACAACGAAAGCATTCCAAAATGGCAACGTATGGAAAATGCAATCAAAGCATTCGAAGAGGGTAATCGTAACGCGTTCAAAGAACAAGGAGACTTAAGCGCCAGCGATACCTTCACGACGCCGACGCATTCGCCGATGAAGAAAAATGATAAGTCCTTTAGCAGTGGTGGTGGTGGTGATGGTAGCAGTCGAAAGCATCACCTATTCGAAGCGAAACGCGCTAATGAACGGACGAGAGATCGTACTAACGCTCCAAAAACGCATTCCGTCTCCGTGCATATGCGCACAGTTGGTTCGCTCGTGCGCGCTTTGAACGTAGGATCGAGCGAGGAGGATATCTTGTTCGGCAAGAAGGAAAGTAAAGATACGAAGAAGAACGAGAGCGATAACGAAACAAGTGGAGGAAAAAGTATCGCTTCGAAACAGGGCGGAGAAAAGATCAACAATGCTGTGGGTGAAGATTTTGAGAATCAACTCAAACAAAACAACATCCCGCGAAGCCTCTCTATTGCCTTGCCTACGTTGTTTTGGGCGCTGGGCGAGGAAGGTCGCATCAACGCCTTAAGTTACAACCACACTCGTAGCGCAGCATCCGGTGGAAACACTGGGTTCAATACGAACATTTCGCCTTCCACCTCACCTCGATCAAGCGATCAAAACAGCGAAAACAGCAAAACGCCATTCAACACGAATAAACTCTTTGATATTGCGTACCATAACCAAAAAGCATCGGCGACGTTTCAAAAACGCATTGTTAACCCGGCACTTCGCGTCAACTGTCTTCTCGCACATGTCGCGATGGAACCAGCGAACTCAGAGCGTAAAGTCCACTATCAACGCGAACTGGAAGCAGAAATCAAACGCGCCGTCATACATTCGCGCAATTACAAAGAGGACGACGATATTACCTCAGAAGGTCGCGTTTTGTTACAAATTGTCGGTTCTGCCATCGCGTGGTCTAACGACGCGGCGTTGTCGACTGTTGCCGCGCAACTCGGACACTTCGAATCTGCGAATGCCTTTCGCGTCGATATCGTTGATCGTTTGCTTGCGCGAATCGAGGAAGCGAAGAACGACGAACGCATCATTCGCGAAGATAACGATAACGGTGAAAACGACGAGACGTTGCGTCTGCTCGCGAGGGAAGTTGTATTATCGAGACACGCCATCGAGCGAGAGTTGAAATTCGCGTTGGAACATTTGGCGCCAAAGTGTAAAGACGCAAAGAAGCGCGCTTTGTGCGCAAAAGAAATCGCGAAAAGATGGAAAAGCAAACACTTGAAGGATTTCCTAACCTGGGACGAGTTTGAGCGCATGGCGCTGCGAACGATGCCACCTGAAGAAGGTGAAATGACAACGTTTGAGCTTTTGAAGATGAGTTATCCGGGAGGAGGCGGCGGAGGAGAAGATGGAGATGCGCGTTTGACATACTCGGCAAACTTTGCGTTAAAGTGTGCAATCGCTCCGAGTCTACCGTCTCTCGGTGGCATCTATACGAGCGATTTAGATAGATAAATAGAATTCAATATGTAAAGTAGCCGCTTTTAATACAACGCGATTAGATGATGTATTTAGTTTTAGAAGAAAGGAGCCGATTACGAGAATAGAATGGATATCGCCATGTTTACATCCCCAGCTGTTTGAACGAGCACGCGAATGACGTTCGTGGGTTTTGTTGTATCTCTTTTCTTTTTTTCAGATCTGATGAAAAAATAAGCGCGTTTTTTCACAGCATATACCGGTTAATAATAAAAAGATCGGGGAGCAAACAAAAGGAAGGACATCAAGGCGAAGATACGCATTATTGAAAAACTAATCACTAATCATTTGCTTTTTAGAACTGTTGCTGTTGTATTATCGGGTGTTATTAGACGCGATCGATTTTAGTGCAATCAAATCCTTGCTTCTTCCACGCGCTTGAGACATCCTCGGAAACGCTTGGTTCGGTGACGCTCGATCCCAAAGGCGACCGCGAATCTCCTTTTTGGGAAGAAACTTGACTGGACCCTAGCTGCGACTGCCACGCGTTCTTGATAAAGTCTCCGTTACTAGTAGTAGTGTCTGAAGACGTAGACTTCATCGTTTGTGCAGGTTTTGGCGCCGCAACCGTCGCAGTAGACGACGACAAAGTAGACGGCACGTAAGTGTACCCATCGACCGGTCCTACGTCTTTCGGATCATTCAATCTCCCTGTCCCTGGTGCGGCATATAACGGACGTTGTCGCGCATCGCCATCGTCATCAAACGGTTGCCAACTTCCGAACGGCTTCTCGTCCGTCTTGACCCCAACGGCTTCGATTTCCTTCTTTCTCGTTTGTTCCTTCTCAGACAAACCGCGCCAATCCTTATCGTACTCGCCTGCTAAGTATTTTTGAATGACAACATCAAAGCCTTCCTTGCCGCCACCGTTTGCGATTCGGTCTCTTTGCATTTGTCGATAGCACTCCAAAGGTTTTCCCACGCCGCCGTATCTTTCAGGCCTCAGCTGCAACCACTTCGGTAACCACTCGTCCGGCCAATCATCGTGGATGCCTTTGACTTCATCTTTCCAAAACGCGTCCACCTCTTTTATCGTCGGAATTGTGTACAATTGATGCTTGATTTCAAACGCCGTCCAGTTCTGGCGGTAGTTATTTTCGGGAGTTTCAAACGTCGTCACGAAATCTCTGTTGTCGTCAAACGCGCTGTCGACGTTCTCCTCCTTTTCGTAGAAACCACCCGTGGCGGCGTTGAGCCAGTGTCGAGCGCCAATTTCCAAATCGAACAAGTTCGGTTCGCCTTCGCCTTCTTTCTTCGTTCGGGTTTTCGTGCCTTCTTTGACCCACGGTTCCGGTTTTTCCAAAGTCACCTCGTGGACCTTCTTCTCCGGGTACGTGTCGACCAACGTCGGGATGACAGAAACATCGTCTCGTTTGCTGTTGAATTCATCAATCAACTCTCTGATGCGCGTGCCGTAGACCCTATCGTCCACCAACAATTCCGAGGCGACTTGTTTAATCACCGGAGCGTACTCTCTGACCAACTGCTCGGCTCGTTTCATCGCCGCTTTCAACATCAACTGTTGGTCGTCTTTGCCGTAGATTTTATCCAATCTGAATCCTTCAGTTATGGCCGGGTCAAAGTGCGGGCGAACTTTACCGTCTCGTAAATACGTAATGCCGGTATCGTTGACGACTCGAGAGATGTAGTCTTGTGCGTAAATGACATCTGGCGTGGTCGACAACGAGACGTCGTCTTCGCCGAAGAATACTCTCTCCGCGACGCGACCGCAAATGAGCAACGCCGCGCACTCGATGTAATACTCAATGGTATCCGGACCTTGCGCGTGCAATTTCGCTTGCGTCACGTGGTCGGGTTCGTTGACGTACAATAACGACGAAACGGCTTCGCCTCTCGGTTTCAACGTGACTTGAATCAACTCGGGCGTTAACTGCGGTCTGCTCGAGCAAATCACCGCTCTCGCAGCCTCTAAAATCGCCAAGTGTTCTTTACCCCAACTGTGTGGCAACGGCGCGCCGACCAAACCAACAACTTGCTTTTCAATCACGGCTTCGATATCGTCAATGTCCATGAACTCTTTATCTCTCCGAACGGATAAAATCGCGCCTTCGTTCAACAAGTTCGCTAAATCGGCGCCGGAATAATCCTCCGTGATTTCCGAAACTCTCTTCAAAAACGCGTCGTCGTTGTCGTGGTTCACGTTCAATTTTTTCGCGTGCACTTTGAGAATCTTCAATCGATCTTCGGATCTTTTGGGATTTCCGACTCTAAATGAGCGATCGAATCGTCCGGAACGCAATAACGCTGCGTCCAAGTTCGACGCCAAGTTTGTCGCGCCGATGACCAAAATTGGCGTTTGGTTCGGATCGAACCCGTCCATTTCAACCAACAATTGCATCAAGCCTTGGGCGCGCTCTTGCGAGGCTGGATCGGACATGTCGTAAAACGCTCTCGATTTACCTAGCGTGTCTAATTCGTCGATGAAGATAATCGCCGGCGCGACGTCTCGAGCTCGTTTGAACAAATCTCTCACGCGGCTCGCCGCCACGCCGACAAACATCTCGACAAACTCCGAGCCGTTTGCGTAAAAGAAAGGCATCATTGCCTCTCCAGCGACAGCTTTAGCTAACAAAGTCTTCCCGGTACCAGGCGGACCTTCTAATAAAATACCTTTTGGCGGGTCTACGATTTGACCCTCGTATTTGGGATCGCCGTTCATGATGTCGATGACCTGTTGAAACTCGTGCACGGCTTCGTCCAAACCGGCGACGTCGTTAAAGCGCACTTTTGACATGCGCCTGGAGATTTTCTTCGCTTTCGATTTCGTCATGGCCACGAATGGATTCTTCGACTCTTCGTTTTGTTCCTCTTTGCTCATCTTTTGCACTTGTTGCAACGTCTTTTTCCCGGAGATGATTTGATCCAAGACGTACGTAGAAATGCCGAGTTGTCTCGCCAACTTTCCTTTCTTATCCCTCTTGATAGAATCCGGCGGTTTATACTTTTTCGTTTCAGATTTACCCGCTGGATTCCCTTGAAAAATCGCCCAGTGCTCTGGTTTCCTTCTCGTCATCGCAATCAACGTCAAAAAAGCCATCGTTCCGTACCACGGTAACGTCGTCTGTAACAAGCTTCCGAAATACAGCGGCGATCGGTGCATGAACAGCTGACAACTGGACGGATTGGTCGCCCAAACGTCGTAATCGATGAAGTCGGGCGTCACCGACGCTCTTTGGCAGTGTATGACTAAATCATCCCAAGCGTCGCCGGGCAAATTACACTTCTTCACCCCGTACGATTCGCGATCGTAATCTAACCGGTGTTTCTCGTCTTCGTACTCGCAAATCGCCACTTTGCCTTCCTCGTAAATTTTAATTCTAGAGATGCGTTGCTTTTGCAAATCCCTCATCAGCTCCGAATAATCGATCAACTCTTCGATGTATTCTGGTTTCTCCGCTTGGTCTAACCAATCCGGAAACTTTCGCATCCACAATCGCTTCCCCCATTTCATTTCGGATTGAAACCGCTCCGGAAACGTCCTCTCTTGCGCTCTAAATTTCGCCAACAAACGCTTCTTTTCCGATTTCAACATCTTTTCGAACCCTTTATTTTTCTTCAGCATGTCTAACAGTTTCGCGTCTTGCTCTTTCATCCAGTCTGGCGCGTACAGCTCGTAATTCTTCTTCTTCACCCGTCTTTTGGTCGTATCGATTCTCTCCAACAACGCGTCCACTTCTTTACAATCCTTCTCGAAATCCCAAATCCTTTGCGCTTTCAATATCCTCGGCACGGTCCAGTAATCCGTTATGTACGGATCTAACCACTTGCTAAAGATCCTCGGCGGAATCACTCGCGCCCCTCCGGTCAATTTCGGCGGCAACTCTGGAAAAATCATCTGCGGCCTCTCGTACGACATCAACTCGTGCAACTCGCCCGGTTCCTGGTCGTAATACGCCTTGTGGTTTTCCTCGAAATCTTCCGTCGTGCGCACTTTGTGCCCTTTCTTCAGTCGAGGAATTCTCGGATCGAACATGTACTCCGTGTCCATCGGTAGCGTTCGGTTCCCTTTTTTACCTTTCTTCGCGGCGCACAAGGTTTGCAACGCGCCGCGCCCGCGATATTTGTTCTTGTGATTGTTGTTTTTGAAAAACGAAGAAGACGAAGTGCCCTCTTTTTGCAGGGCAGAAGAGGACGAAAACGAGGAAGACGCCATCACCCCCAACGCCGGCGCTCCGAGTTTTCCTCCTCTCGAACAACTGCTGCTTCTAGAACATCGACCACGGTGTTGCTTCTTCGCACTATTACCACCACCGCGCGGCGTCTTCGAAGAAGAAGAGGAGGAGGCAACTTTCTGCGCGAAAGCGCTTCCTCCCCGCGCGAACGACGACGACGACGACGCGGAAGCCGCCATCATTGGTTTTTCTTTCCGAGCGGCGGAGAACCTGCTTTTTCACTGTTTATCTCAAAAAAAAAACTCTCCGTCTCTGTTTGTCTCTATCTGCTCGCGCGGTGGTGCAGAGATATAAAACACACAGACACACACACAGAGAGACAACACCGCCTCTTTTCTCTTCTTCTCCCGCGACGAGATATGGGAAGCGTTTTTTTTTTCGTCTCACGCGTGCGTTGTGTTCTCTGTCTGCGGATTGACGATCGAGAGAGAACGCAACAACGGACTCTTTCTCTTCAAATTCTTGTGAGTGGGAAAAAAAAAATCGAAAAAAAAAAGAAAAAACCTGCCGGCGAAAAAAACCTGCAAAACGCTCTCTTTCTGCTCTCAAAAATCTCTACGCGCTCAAGCAATCTCTCTCGTCGACGACATAACGACGGCAGAAAAAAAA
>Ga0181560_10003665_pt1 | contig 14102 bp, 12 predicted proteins | sample 011ome_20_FD_133751 | JGI IMG/M metagenome (GOLD analysis project Ga0181560, IMG submission 133751) | Coastal salt marsh microbial communities from the Groves Creek Marsh, Skidaway Island, Georgia - 011509CT metaG (megahit assembly) | ecosystem: Environmental > Aquatic > Marine > Intertidal...
CTCGCGCGCGGCGACCTCGACGTCGCGACGAAGCACCTGCTCACGGCGATCGCGCTCGCGCGCGTGCAGCGAACGATCGCGAGCGCGACGACGACGACGACGGGCGCCCCGCCCCGACGGGGAACGTCCCATACACTGGTCCCCGTACGACCGCGTCGGCGTGGTGAACGCCGATCCTTAAGGACTTTTGGGTCCCGGCGCATCTCTCCGCCCAGGGTCCCTCGCTTTCAATACCCGCCATCGATGCCTTCCAACTCCGTCTGACGCCTTTGAACTCCACCCCGACAGCAGGAATGTCCCCGAAGACGGCGCGCGCGGAGTGCGCGCTTCGAACGCGGCTCGCGGAGGCGTACCTCGACGGCGCGGATAACGCCGTCGACGACGACGCGGACGAGCTCCGCGACGCCGCGGTGGCGCAGCTCCGCGCCGCGGTCGACGCCGCGGCGCCGTGCGCGGCGTCGCGCGCGGCGCCGCCCGCGACGCGACGTGCGATGGAGAGCGCGAGGAACGACGCGAGACTGGCGCTCGTGAAGGCGTTGGGTGCGTCCTACTATATCCCATCTCGCGTTGGTCCCCATACGACCGCGTCGGCGTGGTGCACGCCTGTTTCTTAAGGACAGGACTTTCTCTCCTGGCGTTTCATATCTCCGCCCGCCCGCCCCTCGCTCGCGATCCCGACGCGCCGGGAAAAGTCCTTAAGGATCGGCGTTCACCACGCGAACGGGGTCGTATGGGGACCAGTGTGGGGACCAACGCGACTCCGACTGACGCGCCCAATCGACCGTCCACCGTCAGAGAGCCGGGGCGAACGCGCGGAAGCCGCCGTCGTCGCGCGCGAGGGGCTCGCGTCGCTGACGTCGAGCGAGGAAACGACGCGCGAGGACGGAAGCTTCGACGAGCTGCACGCGGAAGAGCGCCTCGCCGCGCTCGTGACGCTCTGTCTCCACGAGGCGGACGACGCGTTGGCCAGCGCGAAGGCGTCGTCGCGGCGACTCGCGAGCGTCGCGAGGGAAAAACGCGCCGTCGCCGCCGCGATCGAGTCCGACCGCGCCGCGATGGTGAAGCGCACGTTTAAAGCGCACGCCGACCCGGAGGCGATGTACGCCGCGAGCGGCGCGTTCGCGACGGAAGCCGCGGCTCGGATCGCGCCGGTGGAGGCGCGAAGGAAGCGAAGAGAGGAGGAGACGTCGCGCGCGTACGACGAAGCGAGGGCGACGCTCGACGACGCGCGCGTTCGCGTCGCCGCGCACGTCGCGCGGACGGCCGACGAGAGAGACGGCGTGAGCAGCTCCGGCGGCGGCGTGCGCGGCGTACCCGCGCGTCTCCTTGCTCAGGTGCTCCTGCGCTCGACGATGGCCGCGCGAGGCGCGAAGGACTGGAAGACGGCGGCGGAGCACGTCGACGCGTTGCTGTCGCTGAGGCGCGTTGGTCCCCACACTGGTTCCCATACGACCGCGTTCGCGTGGTGAACGCCGATCCTTAAGGACTTTTCCCGGCGCGTCTATCTCGTCGCCCACCCCTCGCTTTCAATACCCGCCATCGACGCCTTTCAACTCCAGCTGACGCCTTTCAACTCCACCCCGACAACGACCCTCAGCGACGCCAACGACGGGGGACTCCCCGGGACGTCGCACCCGCGGCGCGCGCGCGGGCCGCTGCTCAGCGAGCGCGCGGAGCTTCTCGCGCGCGCGGGCGACTGCGACGCCGCGATAGAGTGCGCGAAGGCGGCCGTCGACGCGCACGAGCTCGAGGCGGGCGTCAAGGGCGTGTCGAAGGCGTCGACGCGCGCCGCGCGGACGCTCGCCTTCGCGCACAAAAAAAACGGAGACGAAGGCGCGTCCCGTCTCGCGCCGGTCCCCGCACGACGCGGACTAGACTGGTCCCCATACGACCGCGGCGGCGTGGTGAACGCCGATCCTTGAGAACTTTTCCCGGCGCACGCATCTCTCCGCCCAGGGTCCCTCGCTTTCGATCCCGACGCGCCTCGACGCCTTGCCTTTCAACTCCGCTTCTGACGCCTTTCAACTCCACCCCGACGTTCGCTCGTATCGACGGAACGACCCGAAGCCGCCGCGGCGCGCGCGCTCGAGGAGGCGGCGAACAAAGCGACGCGCGCGCGCGTCTTCGAGGACGACCCGACGGGGATGGCGGAGCTGCAGAGCGCGTGGGGCGCCGCGTGCGTGGACGCCGCGGGCGAGGCGACGGTGTACGGCGACGACGCGTCGACGGAGGCGGGCGGGCCGTGTTTGACGGCGATCGTTTTTTTGACGCGCGCGACGGAGTGCTTCGGACGCGCGGCGGAGTTAGTCGGCGACGCGAAGGGGAAGGCGTCGAGCGAGTACGCGGCGGCGACGCGCAGGGCGAGGGCGTCGAGAAGGGCGCTGGCGGACGCGATGAAGCTGAATTAATAGCGGTGTGGCACGGTCGTAACGGTAGTGTGCAGTGCGTTCACGCGTTCATATACACTACAGTTGGACGAAAGTAGATCTCGACTCCCTCCCTCTCGATCGGCGCCTTACGCGCCGATGGCGTTGATGTGGTGCCCCCACGCCAGCCCCGTCGTGAGAAGCCCGAACACCAGGAACGGCTGCGCGCTCGCCTGGTACTTCACGTCGTTCTTCACCGGATCCGGCAGGAAAAACTTAAACTGGAAGAAAATCTGCGGAAAGATGAGCGCGAGCAGCGCGTTGCTGTACCCGACCTCTCCGATGGTCCTCAGGTACCCCGCGACGGCGAGCTGCGTCGCGTCGATGCTTCCGACGCAGATCCACTTCGCCTTCTCCACCCCGAACGCGACCGGCAACGACATCAGCCCGCACTGGCGATCGCCCTCGATCGACTTGAAGTCGTTCACGATCGCGATGCCGAGCCCGGCGATGGAGTACAGCACCGTGAGCACCATGACGTCCAACGAGAGCTCGCCGAACACCGCCTGCCCGGCCCACCACGGGAGCGCGATGTAACTCGCGCCCAACGCGTAGTTCCCTCTCCACCCCTCCTGCTTCAGCTTCAGCGGCGGCGCGCTGTAGATGTACGAGACCCAGGAGCCGAAGAGGACGAGGACGGTGACGACGGGCCAGTCGTGCTCGCACCACTGGTCCAGCGTCCACGCCGCGGCCCAGCCGCCGAGGAGCAACGCGTACATCTGCACTTGGACGTCGAACTCGCTGATGGCGCCGGACGGGATCGGGCGGTTCGGCTCGTTGATGGCGTCGATCTCGCGGTCGTACCAGTCGTTGATCGTCTGCGTGTATCCCGTGAGGAGCGGGCCGGACATGAACATGCAGAGCATGGACTTGCCAACGTTCTCGAACGTCCACGTGAAGTGCCCGGACGCGGCGGCGCCGCAGAGGACGCCCCAGATCAGCGGCACCCACGTCACCGGCTTGGTGAGCTGCAGCCGGATCTTCCAGATGTCCGTCGTCTGCTCTCCGCCGCGGATGCCGAGGAGCTGCCGGATGTTCGACCCGGACTCCTCGTTCTCCTCGCCCGCCTTCTTCGCCGCCTCGCCGTCGGGCGAGGCGCGGACGACGAACGACGAGCGCTTGGACGACGACACGGGCGTCGGGACGAAGCCCCCGGACGAGACCGGGCTCGACATCGACGCCGCGTCGCGCTCCACGGATCGATCGATCCGCGCGACGATCGCGGTCGGCCGCGCGACGCGGCGCGCCGAGCTCGCGCTCGCGCGCGCGGGCGCGCGAAGGCTCATGCGAGTGCTCATCCCGAGCGCCATGGATGCGGCCATGGATATCGCCGTGCGACGGTGCGTCGTACGATGCCGCGCCGACGGCGCCGGAACGCGAGGATAAAAGGCGGATAGAAGATCTTCCGGAGGCACATCGCGCCGACACTTGGCCAAAGGCTTGGCACTGCGTACACTATTGTCGGCGCGTCGGGTCCGACTGCGCTCGCTATCGCTACGGCGCCTTTCATCCTATTCAATCCTCGAGCTCCGCCATCATCCGCGCGTACTCGTCGTCCACGACCTCCTCCGCGATCTCCGGCTCGTCCGACGCGCGCGGCGGCGGCGCGTCGGACGTCCCCGCGTCGCCGCCGCCGCCGCCGCCGCGCGCCAGCTGTGTCGTCCCCGCTTTTTTCCGCGCCGCCTTACTCTCTCTCTCGCGCGTCAGCGTTCGTCGCATGAGCGCGACGCCGTTCGCGACCGACGCCGCGGCGGCGATCCCCGCGCCGTACACGCCCGACAGCGCGAGCCCGGCGTCTATCGCGGCGGTGCTCGGGATCAAGACGTCCTCGGGGGGAATCGAAGCGGGCGCGGCGGGCGACGCGGTCGGCGCCGCCGCCGGGAACGCGGGCGCGACGGGCCGTAAGTGCTCCGGCATCGACCCGGGCGCCCACCCGGGGCCGACGGGCGCGATCGGTGCGACCGGCGGCGGGACCCCCGGGCGGTGGTGGGGTCTCGCCGACGCCGCGACTCCCGAGCCGCCGCCGCCGCCGCCGCTCCCGTCGCGCCCCGGGACCCCCGCGCCTTTCCCCAGGTTATCCGTCAGCTCGGACAGGAAACTCTCGTACTCGTCGTCCATCCCAGCCCCGCCGCCGGCTGTGCCGCCGCCGCCGTTCTCCCTCCGCAGCTTCTCCGCGACGTCCTTCTCGTACATGGCGTCCACCCGGCGCTTCACGTCCCCGGTCAACGCGTACGCGTTCTTTTCCTCCTCCTCCTCCCGCAACCGCTCCTGCGCGGCTCTCGAGCTGAAATTCAGCAGCGTCCCGTTGATCTCCGCGAGCTCCGCGAGCTGCCGCTGCTTGTGCACGTTGTGCTGCTCGTCCAGCGGCGTCAGCAGCGGGTGAATGAGCCGCGCGGCGCGGTCGACTGCGAGCCGTTCCGTACAAAAAAAGTGCATGCACCGGTCAGTTGAAAGGAGACGCGATCAAATGTTGAAACCGGGCGGTGGGTGAATATCGTTGATTTTGCTCAGAACAGGACGCACCTTTTTCGATCGTGTCGGCGGTGATGTACACGTGGAGCTCGTCGTCCATCCCCGCGGCGTTTTGGAACGTCGCCTTCCTCCCCTGCTTCTCGCTGCCTCTGCCTCTCACCGCGATGCGCGCGCCGGTGTACTCCTCGAGCATCTTCTGCGTGTTGCCTCTCGGGCCGATGATCAGACCGATGAAGTTGTATCCCGGGACGTTTTTCGGCAGGTACAGGCGAAGCTCCTTCACGAGCGGTCGGTGGCCGTTCGGGGGTTTGAACGTCGGGTCGCACTGGAGCAGCTCCTGGACGCACTCGCGGCGCTCTTGCTCCCACGCGTCCCACGCGCGCTGCTCGCGCGTGTTCGTGCGCTGGCCCGTCGTCGCGTCGTATTCGGGCGGCGGCGACGGCGACCGGCGGCGGCGGCGCTTCCCGTTTTCGTCGCGTTCGCACATCTCGTCTTCGTCGTCGTCTTCGTCTTCGTCGTCGTCTTCGTCGTCGTCCCATCGACTCGGCGGAACCACGATCGGCGTCGCGTCCATCTTCCCCGAGAGCTGATCGATCCTCATCCTGTACGCCAGCGCTCGTCCTCGCGACGCTTCGGGCTCGTCCGCGTGGCACGCCCCCCACGCGGATCCCTCCCGTCGCGCGCGCTTCGCGTTGAGATGCGCCTCGCGATATTGCGCGAACGTCAGCGAGTGCACCTGGTGCGCCTGCGGGCGCATCGCGACGAGCGCGCCGTTGACCCTGTTATTCGTCGCGCCCACGGTGACGAGCGCGCGGTCGCCGCTTTCGGCGGCGGCGTCGTGAGGCGCGTCCGCGAGCGCGAGCGCGCCGCCCGCCGCGGCCGCGCCGGCGCCGACGACGCCTCCGCCCTGGAGGTAGTTGGCGAGCCGCGCGCCGTGCGGGGCGCGATGCCGCGACGTGATCCCGTGGTCTTCGCTCACCTTCGCCGCGGCCGCGCGCGCTTTCGCGGCGACCATCGCGGCGATGTCCATGACGCGCGAGGGTGGGGACGTCGCCTGCCCCGTGCCCTGCCGCGTTCCTCCTCGCGCGCGGATCGAGTGGCTCGCCTCACGCAGATCCTGTCGTCGTCAAATTCGTCGAGTTTATTTTTTCTCGTCCTCGTCTCGCAGACGCAATTGCCGCGGACGCGACGTTCGCGCGATGGGCGTGACCATCGTCGAGGGCGAGAAGCGCAACCTCGGGTCGAAAGCCCGAAGGGCGCTGAAACTCGCGCGCGCGGGGAAGGCGCCGCCGGCGACGGCGAAAGCCCCGACCGCGGCGCCGAAACGCGGCGGCGATGGCGGCGACGGCGACGACGGCGGTCATCGCGCTCGCGGAGGCTTCGTCGCGGGCGGAACCCCGCGCGACCTCAGCGCGGTGGACTGGAACGCGGTCCAGGGCTGGAGCAAGGTGAAGTACGACCCGAACCGCTTGATCTTCGGCGCGAGCGAGGAGGGGTTCGTGGAGCTCGAGGAGATCGACATGTCGGACGTCTTCGTCGACGGGCTCGGCGGCGGCGAGCTCGTCGAGACTGCTGAGATGTTGCCTCCGTCGTCGTCGGACGGCGGCGGCGGGCGCGGTCTCGACGCGCGCGGCGGCGAGGCCGCGGACGCGCGCGCGGCGAAGAAGACGCCGAGCGGCGAGGGCGAGCGCGCGGACGCGGCGGCGAAGAAGAAGCCGAAGAAGAAGCCGGCGAAGGAGGCGCGCGTCGTCGACGACGGCGGCGGCGGCGCGGAGGCGGCGACGCCGCTCAGCGCGAAGGAGCAGAAGATCGCGAAGAGGAAAGCGCGGTGGATGGCCAAGGTGGAGGAAGCGAAGCGAAGAAAGGAGGAAGCGCGCACCGCGGCCGCCGCGGCGAGCGGCGACGCCGCGACGCCCGCGAAGAAGAAGAAGAAGAAGGAGGAGAAGCCGTCGGCGAAGAAGAACGACGACGAGGAGGAGCTCGACGACGTCGCCGCTGCGGCCGCCGCCGCCGCCGCCGCCGCCGCCGCCGCCGCCGCCGCCGCCGACGACGACGAGCCGACGACGGCCGCGACCGCGGCGCCCACGGGGAAATCCAAGGCCGAGGGCTGGCAGATGGACTACAACAACTACCCCACCTCCGGCATGGGCGCGGTCGTAGACGGCGTCGACCTCGACCGCGGCGCGGACGTCAGCGCGTGGCTGCAGTTTGACCTCCACTCGAAACTGTTGCGCGCGCTGCAAGAGCTCGGGTTCACGACGCCGACGCCGATTCAATCAGAGTGCCTGAACCCCGCGGTGAAAGGGCGGTGCGACGTCATCGGCGCCGCGGAGACGGGCTCCGGGAAGACGCTCGCGTTCGGGCTGCCGATTCTGCATCGGCTGCTGACGCAGCGCGACGAGGAGGCGGAGGAGGGCAGCGACTCGGAATCCGTCGACGGCGACGGCGACGACGCGGACCCCGACGACCCGTTCGCGAACATCGAGGACGAGCGCGGGAGGAGAGGCAGCGCCGCGGGGATGACGCTCGACCGCAGAAGGAAAGCGTTGCGCGCGCTCATCGTCGCCCCGACGCGCGAGCTCGCGATGCAGGTGTGCGAGATGCTGAAACAGGTGGCGAAATACTCCGGCGTCGACGTCGTCCCCGTCGTCGGCGGGATGAGCCTCCAGAAGCAAGAGCGACTGCTGAAACGCCGCCCGGAGATCGTCGTCGCTACCCCCGGGCGGTTGTGGGAGCTCATGCACCAGCACGGGCACGAGCACTTCGTGGACTTGGGGCGGCTCTCGTTTTTAGTCCTCGACGAGGCGGACAGGATGGTCGAACGCGGGCACTTCGCGGAGCTCGCGAACATCATCGACACGTTGCCGATGCCGCCGCGGATCAAGCGCCCCCCCGGCGCGGCGAAGGCGACGCCGGAGACGCTCAAGATCACGAAGAAGCGCGGCGCTCCGGGCGCCGGGGACGACGCGACGAAGCCCGCGGGGAAGCGCGGCGGGCGGGGGCAAAAGGGCGGCAACGCGGCGCCAGAGGACGCCGACGTCGTCCACCTCCCGGAGGAGCGCGCGCGCGAGGAAATCTCCCTTCGGCCGTCGCAGATGCTGGATCGACAGACGTTCGTGTTCTCCGCGACGCTCACGGTGCCGGACAACGTGCGGAGGAAGCTGAAGAAGACCCACGCGATGGCGTTCGTCGGCGGCAGCGGAGATGGCGGCGGCGGCGGCGGCGGCGGCGACGCCGCCGCGAAGAAGAAGAGAGCCGACGCCGCCAAGGGAGGAAAGGACGCGGGGTCGCTCGCGGCGCTGATGGAGGCGGTGCCGTTCTACGGGCGCGTCAAGCTCGTTGACTTGACGGATCAGGCGAAGACAGTCGCGAAGAGCGTCGTGGAGAGCTCGCTCGAGTGCACGGAGGTGAGGACTGACTCGGGTCGACTTCGGTCGACTCGACTTGACTCGATTTTTACGTCTCTCTGTCTTTGTTTTTTTTCCTTTCCCTCTTCGAGCGTCGTCGAGCATCGAGCGGCGGTGATTATACCTGGTCTTCTGGCTTAAACTATCGTGTGGAAACCTGCCATCTCAAACGCTACGAGCCTCATATGAGCCGCTCGATGCTCGACGCGTCGTCGCGCGCCGCGCGCGCCCCCCTCGGACGCCCTCCGCGACTGACTTTGACCTCGACCCCTCCTCCCCTCCCCCCCCGAACGACTCGCTCGCGCAGGACGAACGCGACGCGCTCCTGTACCACATCCTCGCGCAGCAGCCCGGCCTCGTCATCGTGTTCGTGAACGCCATCTCCGCCCTGCGAAGACTCGTCTCCATCCTGAAACTCTTAAAGCTCCCCGTGGAGGCGTTGCACGGCAACATGCAGCAGCGCGCTCGGCTCAAATACCTCGACCGGTTCAAAGACAAAACCCGGACGCAGACGTCCATCCTCGTCGCCACGGACGTCGCCGCGCGCGGATTAGACGTCAAGGGCGTGGACCTCGTCGTGCACTACCAAGTACCCCTCAGCGCGGACACGTACGTCCATCGAAGCGGGCGCACGGGAAGAGCGCACGCGGAGGGCGCGTCCGTGTGCCTCGTCACGCCCGCCGAGAGGAACCGGTGCGAGACTGCTCCCCGTACGACCGCGTTCGCGTGGTGCACGCCGTTCCTTAAGTACTTTTCCCGTCGTCACTCTTCTCCCGCGCTTCCCTTTCAACGTTTGACCGGTAAGACGTTCAACTGACCGATCGCTTCACCCCACAGGTACCGCGCGCTTCTCCGCGCGATGAACCGCGCCGCGCCTCTCCCCGCGTTCCCCACGAACGAGGTCGCGGTCGCGGAGGCGAAGCGGCGGCTGAGCGTCGCGAAGCGCCTGGACAAGCTCGTCCACTCGCGATCGAAAGAGCGCGCGGAGGCGGAGTGGCGGCGGGTCAACGCGGCGGAGATCGGCGTCGAGCTCGACTCGGACGAGGACGACGACGCCGCGGTGATGACGTTCGACGCCGCGGGGAAGATCGCCAAGGTTAAGGCGAAGGAGCGCGCGCGCAGGATCGCGCGCGGGGAGGATGGGGACGAGGTGAACGCCGCCGACGACGACGACAGCGAGAGCGACGGGATGAACGATCTGAGAGTCGCCGGGATGGACGTGGACGACCAGACGAGTCACGCGAAGTTCGGCGAGAGACTTCGCGCGGACAGAGAGGAGGCTCGGCTGCGACGCGAGCTCGAGTCGATGCTCGAGACGTCGCTCGGGACGAACGCCGCGCGGAGGCAGGGGATCGGGAGCGCGAAGTATCCGAGCCGTGGGGACGGCGGCGCGAAGCTGGCGGCCGCGGCGGCGGCCAAGTCGGAGAAGCGCGCGCGCGGCGGCGGGGGCGGCGACGACGACGTCGTCGGCGGCGACGGGTCCGAGGGCGTGACCGCGGTGCGGATGCTCAAGGGCGGGAAGCACAGCGCGGCGGCGGCGAGAGGCGCCGCGCCGGGGGGCGCCGCGGGGAAGCACAAGAAGAAGAAGCCCAGGCTCGTCGTCGTCGGCAAGTAATAGACTCTATAAGATAGTCTACGTAATGATCTGACATCCACGACGAGTTCGATTCCTTTCGCGCCGTTCCGCCGCCGTCCGTCGTCGTCGCTCACTACTCGTCATCATACTACTGTACTACTACTAACACGCCAGCGGAAAACACAGCGCGTTCGACGCCGCGCCGCTCGCGTCGTACAACATCACCTCGAGCACCGCGACGCGCGTCGCGTCCACGCCGTGCGTCGCGCACCACCCCCGCAGAGGTTCGTCCCCGCTCGCGTCGAACACGTGCTCCGCGGCGGCGACGCTCGCGGCGGTCGGGTACGTCGCCTCGAGGAGGTGCCGCAAAACGCCCATCAAACGTGCGTTACTCCCCACGCGCTCCGCGCGGGATAAGTGCGCGAGGACCGTGCTCGGGTCGTTCCTCGACCAGCTGTGCGAGGACTTCAGGACGAGGTTGAAGATCCGGCCGCCCGCGTGCTTTCCGACGGCGAGGTTGAGGTGGACGAGCTTGGTCTCCGTCGCCGCGTCCAAGACGCCGCGGCGCAGCGAGCGGAGGAGCGTCGCGAGCTCGACGTGCCCGGCGCGCGCGGCGTGCGCGCGCGCGAGCTCGCGCGCGGCGGCGTCGTCGTCGTCGTCGGAGGAGGACGACGACGGCGCGTCCTCCGCGTCCGCGCCGCGGCACCGCTTCGTCGCGCGATCGCGCGAGAGAAGCTCGGGGGTCGCGCTCGCGAGGTTGCGCGACGCGTGCACGCGCGCGAGGTCGACCTCCGAGAGCGGCGACGGCGCGGCGTTCGCGACGGCGTGGAGGTCCATGCTCCGGCGTTTGAGCGACATCTGCGCTCGCGCGGCGTGGCGTCGTCGCGCGGCGGGGAGTGGCGGCCGTCCATTCGTCGTCCCCATTTTTCTTGGCGGGAAGGCGGGAAAAGTTTCTTTTTGGGATTCTGTTTGGGAGAAAAAGTGTTTCCTTCTCACACCCCCCTCCTCCTCCGCCGGTTCTCCGGGTCCCCCCGGACGCGCGCGACGGCGCCGTCGACGCGCCGCTCGACGCCCAGACCCCGCGGCGCGCCGCGCGGGTGCTCAAAACGGCAAAAATCGTTCAAGTCCGTCTCCTTAACCGCTCGGACAAACGTGCTGTTTCGGCGGTGAGGAGGGAGAACGAGACGTCCTCCACCCTCCGCCGCGCTCTCTCTCTCGATGAATCGAGAGAGTTTAATCGCACGCTGCAGGATTTGAACCTACGCAGGCATTGCCTAACGGATCACTTGAAAGCTGTATGAGCTAATAGACTGTCAAACTGTGAGAAATAACAAATATATACGTGTACGCGTTCTACGCGCTTTCGGCGCTACGCCTTCGCCGAAGTGCCCACCCGTTCGCCGCGCCGATCGCGCCGTCCACAACACGCCGCGCCGCGCAAACCCTCGCTCGAAGCGTAGGGTTCGCTCGCGGGAAGGCTCGACGCACGGGACGGCACCATGGCGGTGCGTGATCTCCCTCGCGCGCCCAAATCTCACGCGCACGCCCCGCGCGAGGACGACGACCTCTTTCAAAACATCCATCATCAACCATCCATCGTCTCTGACGATCGTTCGATCTCGCCGCCGTCCCTCTCCCCCAACCTCTCGCGCGCGTCCAGACCACGGAGGTGAACTGGGAAGACCAGCAGCACATCTGCGCGTTCGGTCGATTCAACACCCGCCTGCACGAGGTGAACGCGGAGCTCCGCGCGAAGTCGGTGCGCGCGCCGCGATCGGCCGTCCCTCTTCTAGTTTCGAAGACGTGTTGACCGCGCGCGCGCCTCCGATCGTTCGTTCGTTCGTTCGTTCGTTCGTTCTGACGCGCCGTCTCGCGCCCGCTCGTCGTTCGTTCCCTCTCTTCTCTCCTCCACAGAAAATGGCGGAGGACCTGGAAGAAGCGTCCAACGAGCTCATCATCACGGACGACGACGCGGTGCAGTACTCCGTCGGGGAGACGTTCGTCGCGGTGGACAACGACACCGCGGAAACGATGTTGGAGAAGGCGGCAGATGAGGTGCGTTCTATACACTGGTCCCCATACGACCGCGTTCGCGTGGTGAACGCCGATCCTTAAGGAGTTTTGCCGGCGTTTCTCTCCGCCCACACCTCGCTTTCAACGCCCGCCCTCGACGCCTTTCAACTCCGCTTCTGACGCCTTTCAACTCCACCCCGACATTCGCTTGTATGGAACGACCCTAAGACGAGAGAGGAGGTCGCCAAGCTGGAGAAGGAGAGAGACGAGCTGAAGAGCGCGATGGCGGAGCTCAAGACGAAGCTGTACGGGAAGTTCGGTAACTCGATCAACCTCGAGGAGGATTGAGATTGAGATCGACGACGCGGAACAACTGTAGTCGCGAGCGGCGAGATCGGACGGATGAACTCGTGCGTAAGCTTATTAATCATAACTCGCCGACGCCGCGAAACTTTTTGCACGTGTCGTGGCAGCTCGTCGCCATGTAGCTCAGACAGATCTTGAAGTTCGTGGACCCGTCATCCCCGGACGCCGGGAACGCGCGGTCGCACGCGTTCCCGAACGCCACCTGGCACGCTTCCCTGCACGCGTGCTTCTTGTCGTCCGCGTCTTGCACACACCGCGTCTGGCAATCCTTCACCCCCGTGAACTCGGCGCAGACGTCCACGCACGTGTTCTTCTCGTTCGCCCTCGCCGCCGCGGTGACTCGGCTCGACCCGGGCTCGGGGAGGTCGCACTGGCGCGCGTAGCGCGTCCGAGCGTCGAGCCCGAACCCGCCGCCCTCTTCGTCCGTCATCCCGTTATCTCTCTGCGGTCGTCGCGACGAGGGAGATCGTTTGGAAAAGGCGTCAGTAACTAACATCAGTCGTCGCGCGCTCGAAGAGATCCGTCCGATCGTTCGCGTCGAGCGGCGAGCGGGCGAACGCTCGAGCGCTCGAGCGCGTCCGCGCGCGCGCGGCGCGCGTCGTCTCGTCTCTCACCTTCCACCTGCTCGCCGCCGTCGCCGTCCTCTCGCCGTAGTACCCCGTCGCCTCCTCCTGAAGGTACCCTTTCCTCGCGAAGAATCGCTGCAGGCAGTGCACGTCGCCGCCGTACGACCCGTTGCCGAGGTCGCGCGCGAGGTAGCACGCGTCCCCGGTTCCCGTGGACATCTTCGCGTTCGTCTGCGGCGGTGATCGATCGCGGAGCTACGCCAGCCCGCGGGGTTGATGATCGCGCGGGGTGCGAGCCCGGCGGTGACAGTCGAGAGGCGCGCGCGTCGACAATGCGGTGGCAGTGGGCGCGAAAAAATTAACAGACGGACGACGACGAGCGCGCATTTTTTTACAGTATTCGCGTACGAGAAGCACGACGACGACCGAACGACGCGATCCCCACGAACGTTCACGTCAACGCGCGACGGTTTAATAACACCTACACACCTACAACGCCCCGCCGCAGTGACAGCAGAACTTCATCTCTACCCCCGGGATCAGCTCCTTCCCGCAGCTCGACCTCGGGCACACTCTCGGCGCGGGCAGCGGCGGCGGCGGCGCGCCCGTCGCGCCTGCGCCCACGGCGCTCTCGCTCGGCTCCACATCCGGCTGTCCCCGCTTCTTCGTTAACCCCGTCCCCCCTCTCCCGCCGCTGCCGCCACCGCCAGCCTTCGCCGTCGCCGCGGCTAAGATCGAGGCCCCCGTACGTCGACCCGCGGGCTGATGCGACGGCACCATCATCGCGCGCTTCAACTCGCGTCGCTCGCTCTCCTCCTTGCGGCGCCTCTCCTGCACCTCCCTCTCCGCGGTCGCCCACTCCATCGGCGGCGGCTGCGAGCTCGCCGCGCTGCGACTGCGCGTGCTCTGCGTCGCGGCGAGCTCGCCCGCGAGCGCGAGCTCGAGGTTCCCCGTGGACGCGCCCGCGGCGGCGAGGCCGCCGCCGCCGCCGTCGCCGCCGCTCGCGGGGACGCCCGCGACGTCCGCCGCCGCTCTCAGCGCGGCCGCGATCGGGTCGCGGCCGGCGGCGACGTCCGCGGCCGCGCGAAGCAGCGCGGTCGTCAGCGGCTGGTCGACTCTGCCGCTGTCGCGCTCGGAGCGCTGCGACGACGGCGCGCTGCCGCCACCGCCGCCGCCGCCGCCAGACTGCTCCCCGTACGACGCGCCGCCGTCCGCGTCGTCCGTCGCCTGGCGCGTCACGAGCGCGTCGAGGACGTGCACGAAGTCGCGCGGCGGC
>Ga0181560_10003670_pt1 | contig 14097 bp, 14 predicted proteins | sample 011ome_20_FD_133751 | JGI IMG/M metagenome (GOLD analysis project Ga0181560, IMG submission 133751) | Coastal salt marsh microbial communities from the Groves Creek Marsh, Skidaway Island, Georgia - 011509CT metaG (megahit assembly) | ecosystem: Environmental > Aquatic > Marine > Intertidal...
CATGTTGTCTTTGGGACCTGCCAATGCGCGGTGGATATTCGGTCGACACAGATACCAGTAAAACTAAATTCACAACAGAGCTAGTCCATAACGGCGGAACAGGTGGCCGTTGTGGTAAAGATGGCTTGTCTGCAACGGCATTCCCTAGCGGGGTTATGGGATCGTTGGTCGAGATAACAGAGAGCGTTTCACCACTTATCATTTGGCGGCGCGAATATCGCCAAGACTCAGCCGGTGCAGGCGAATTTCGGGGTGGTTTAGGCCAAGTTCTAGAAATATCGAGCAGTGAAGATGCCCCTATTTCACTGTTTGCCGCGTTGGACCGTATTCATCACGCAGCTCGCGGTCGTGAGGGTGGTAAAGATGGTGAGCTTGGATCTTTGACGTTAAGTAATGGCGACATCCTGCGTCCAAAAGGCGAGCAGATCATACCGGCAGGGCAATGCATAACAGTGCTAACACCGGGTGGTGCAGGATATGGAAATCCAAGTAATCGAGATCCCGCTCGCATTGCGCAAGACCTCGAATTTGGCCTCATCAGCCCAGAGGCTGCCACGTTAGACTACGGTACCCAAACAGGTGAAGAAGAACCGCCGTGACCGAGAAACTGCAACCCGAAACACTTACCGCAACCGCTTTGGCTTGGATTGATCCTGAAACCGATGCAATGGCTTTCCCTTTGCGCCCTTCAACATCATTCTTGCGCGACCCTATGGATTTGAACCGCACGGGGCGCATGTTCACGCGCGATGATAACCCTACCTTTGCGCAGCCCGAGGCGTTGATCAACGCATTAGAAGGGGGCGTTGGGTGCTTGCTGTTCGCGTCAGGAATGGCGGCGATCACGTCTATTTTTCAACGACTTCAGTCCGGTGATCATGTGATTTTACCTAAACTTGTCTACTCGGGGCTGCGCGACTGGATAAACACGCATGGGCTTCGGTGGGGGCTTGAAGCCACATATGTAGAAGAATGCACAGCTACTTGTGTTAAGGCTGCGATAAAGCGGGGCAAAACCAAAGTGATCTGGCTGGAAACTCCCAGTAACCCAACATGGACCATCACCGATATCGCTGAGGTTTCTGCCATCGCCCACGCGGCGGGTGCCTTGGTCGCAATCGATAATACCGTTGCCACCCCAATTCTGACACGCCCAATTGAGCATGGTGCGGATATTGTCCTGCATTCGTGCTCAAAATATATGAACGGCCATGGAGATCTTATCGCTGGTGCGGTTGTCATCGCAAAGGGTCATGAAAATGTGCTTCGCGATATCCAACAGATTAGAAACGAATACGGGGGAGTATTAGGCAGTTTTGAAGCATGGCTTTTGTTGCGCGGAATGCGCACCTTTGCAGTGCGCGTGAAAACTGCATCGACGAGTGCCCGCAAAATCGCCCAATTTTTAGATCAAAGCGACTTGGTACAACAAGTTCTATATCCAGGCTTGGAAACGCATCCCGGTCATGTCATTGCTGCAAAGCAAATGGTTGGCGGATTTGGCGGTATGTTGTCCTTTCGTGTGAAGGGGGGCGAGCGCGCGGCAAAACTGCTTGCCAGCAAAGTCCACGTATTCCGCCAGGCGATTTCGTTTGGCAGCACGGAATCTGTCATCGAGCATCGCGCGGGCATGGAGAAACCGGATTCGCCAACGCCAAGAGACCTGTTGCGCGTCTCAGTTGGGCTTGAGAACACGGATGATTTGATCGCGGATTTGCAGCAATCTATTGATATGGTTCAACAGTATCTAACAAAGGAGCAATACGGTGACTGACAAAATCCGCTACGCTCCCAGATCAAAACGGATTGGGTTGATCATACCATCATCCAATACCAATGCCGAACCCGATTGCCTGTTGTTGTGCCCCACTGGTTTCACTATCCATAGCGTGCGCAGTGGCGGATACGATGTGGACGCCATTCCTGATTCAACTGAGATGCGTAAATTTGTTAGGCAATCACTTGATCAAAACTGCAAAGATCTATCAGACGCACGGGTTGACTTGATCGCCTATGGCTGCACCTCTGCGACGCTGTCAGATGGTCCTGCGTTTGACGCTGCCTTTTGCAACAAGCTGACTGAAATGTCGGGACGTCCCGCTGTGACCACTGCGGGTGCCCTTGTAGAAGCTATTCAGCATGTTGGAGCCAAACAGGTGGCGTTTACATCGCCCTATGTGAAAAACTTGAGCAAAGGGGCCGTAAATTATCTGACCGATAGCGGTATTGACGTGGTGAACGAGGTGAGTTTTGAGCGCGAGCTGAACAGTCTGGAACAGAACGCGCTCACGCCCCAAGACGCCTATGATATGGCTTTGAAAGCAGATCATTCTGATGCACAAGCTATCGTTATTTCTTGCACAGATTACCGCGCATTAGAAGCGGTTTCAGCGATAGAGAAGATGTTGGATAAACCGGTCATAACCAGCAATCAAGCGTTGATGTTTGCATGCCTCAAGCGCCTTGATGCGCCCCTAAGGGATTTAACCGTAGGCGGGCGTTTGTTTGCAGGCACAGGTATGAACAGATGAGCATTGCGAAGCGCCTAGATGAATTGAGGTTGATCTTGCCGCCTTCGCCGACGCCTGCTGCACATTATGCGCCTTGGATTTTAAATTACAAAACGGTGTATCTTGCGGGTCAAACATCCAAAGATGGGACAGGTCGAAAATATAAGGGGCAGCTTGGGACGGACCTAAGTGCAGATCAAGGATATGAAGCAGCAAGGCTCGGCGCATTGTGTTCGCTCAGTGTTCTACACGCAGCAGCCGATGGACTTGAGAGCGTCGAACGTATTCTGAGACTGACCGTCTTCGTTAATCAGGGACGAGAGTTCTCAGAGCATCCGCATGTCGCAAACGGGGCCTCTGAGTTGCTATTTGAAGTTTTTGGAAGCGCAGGGGTACATGTCCAATGCGCAGTTGGGGCAAACTCGCTACCAGGTAACGCTGCTGTCGAGGTCGAAATGATTGCTCAAGTTTCATAAATAGCTAATGGTAAAATCATCTGTCCTTATTTGGTTTTAAATCCAATGAACATCGAAGCAATAAATACGTTTTTAATACTTTCCGAGACTGGGAATTTTAGCCGCGTCGCTGAAAAGTCCAACCTTACTCAATCAACGGTGAGTGCGCGTATCAAGGTTTTGGAAGAAACCCTAAACGTAAAGCTTTTTGAGCGGACCTCTTCAGGGGTTTTGTTAACTGAAGCAGGTCAAAAATTTCACAAATACGCCGCCTCTATGCGCGAGACATGGCAACAAGGACGCCAAGAAATGGCGCGTTCTTCAAGCGCGAAACAAACGGTTGGTTTGGGGCTACATATGACAATGTGGCGTCGTTTTATGCCTGAATGGCTGGTTTGGATGGAAAAGCACCACCCGGATTTTGCGCTCGATGTAGAGGCTGATTATTCAGAGCGCCTGGTCGAGTATATCTCTCAAGGCATCCTTGATTTGGCCATAACCCACATGCCGTCGGGGTTACCTGGGTTGGTCGTTGAGCCCTTTATGGATGACGAACTCGTTATGGTCTCGCGCAATATGTGCGATTTCGCATCCTGTGATCCAGTCAACTACATTTTTGTTGATTGGAGCTATGGGTACCGCGAGGAACATAAAGAAAAACTACCAGAATTTGCTACCTCAAACATGAACATAGGATATGGAGAAATCGCTTTAGAGTTCCTTCGGATCAGCGATTGTTATTCGTACATGCCGCTTGCCTATGTTTCTGATGATCTCGCCATTAATAAGCTGCATATAGTTAAGGATGCCCCAGTGCTGAACCGACCATCCTATTTGGTCTACTCAAAACATCTCAGCAATTCCGAGGCGATCAAGGCAGCCGTGATTGGGCTTCGCGCTGTAAATACGAGGTTTGATCAAGGGCTGCAGGGCGGAAAAGACTAGCGACCCGTCATACTCCAATGTCTACAGGATAGTTCCGGCGAATGTCCAAAGCCAAATTTCCGTATTCCAGACCTTCGTGCCTGTCGCAGCGTTGGTAAGAATAGGCTCTAAACAGCCATTCGCTGCATTTTGAATGAATGACTGCTTTCGCCTAATCAGCTTTGTCACAGAAATTATGGAAGGATCACCGGCAGGGGGTACTTTGTTTAATCGATCCAGATGAACCTCGGGACTATGGGATGAGCCCCGCAATCCCCGGGCCCCGCGTTTCAAACCAGGGCCCTTTATTATAAACCTTGTAAATTCATTCCGGGGTAGTTTCGTTTGGGGGCCTCTGCCATTGGTCATTCATCCCGCAGCGGGGTACTCGGGCAGCGCACTGGGGTCAGGGTTTACTTTTCCCATCTTTTGACGGCCTGACCGCAGGACTGTGGACCCCGGATCACGAACCGGTTGCCTCGAGCATCGCCGCTTTCGCTAGCAGGACTCTTTGCAACGTTCCCCGCAGTTTTCGATGCTGGAAAGGTTTAAGTGAGGGTAATGAGCGGTGTTGCCGATGCACAAGGGTTAGCGACTGCGCTGCAACCCGTATAATAGCTTTTGCCAAGATACAGAGACGCGAATTTTCCATACAAAAAATTATCAGTGGTGGAAAAACATTGCATACCAGTTTTACTAATAATAATACCAGTACGAGCGGGAGATGAAAATGGCAAATCCTGATGACACTATCGAGTTCTTGATCAAATACCTTAGTCGTTTTGGAGACAAGCGACCACTTTATCAAATGCTTTCTGATGCCCTTTCTGAAGCCGTTAAGGTGGGCCTATTCGGGGTAGATAGTGTACTACCAAGTGAACGATTTCTAGCGAGTCGTTTGAGTGTTAGCAGGGTAACAGTACGTCGGGCGCTTGATGAAATGGAAGCAAGTGGACTGTTAAAAAGGCGTCAAGGCAAGCGTAGTTCTGTAACGCCGAGAGTGGAGAAGACCTTATCGTCAATATTGGGATTTTCAAAAGAGCTTCTTTTACGAGGTGTAAAGCCTGGGCAAAAATGGTTGTTAAGGCAGGTGTCGCTACCAACCCCTATTGAGTCTTTGGCGTTAGGGGTTTCAACGACTGAAAAGATTGTAAGATTGGTTCGAATCCGATTTGCTGACGACATTCCGATTGCTATCGAAAGGGCAACTGTGCCGCAAGAATTCTTAAAAAGCTGTGATCAGGTGACGGATTCGCTTTACAAAGCGTTGAATGAAACAGGCTTTATGCCCACTCGCGGCGTTCAAAGGATACGGGCCGGAGTTATGACCCGTGCCGAAGCAGTAGCGCTTGAAAGCGAAGTCGGGCAGCCGCTACTGATTGTTGAAAGACGCTGTTTTTTGGCAGATGGTAGAACAGTGGAGTTTACCGAGACTCGGTATCATGGTGAACGCTACGATTTTGTGTCAGACCTCAAGAGCGATCAGTTCACATAGATATCTTATATTAAATTGCATGGGATTGAAGCCAATTTACAAATCCAATTCTGGATCGGTTATTTCATGATTTGAATTTCAGATGGTCATTGTGAAAAGCTGTCAGACGCAACTGGTCCATACCAGTTACGCCCGAATTGACCTCTGACACATTAGTCGTGTTCTGTTAATTGTCAGGGAGGTGTGACGTGCATCAGATACTCAAACAGCTTAGCAAAGGTCTTATAGTTTCGTGCCAGCCCGTTGTGGGTGGCCATCTTGACGAGCCGGACATTGTAGCGCGGTTCGCTTTGGCTGCACTCTCCGGTGGCGCATGCGGTCTACGAATTGAAGGTGTCGCAAACATACTTGCAGTCCGTTCGGTGACAGCTGCACCTATAATTGGCCTGATTAAAAGTGACCGAACAGATACGGCAGTCCGAATTACCTCAAAGATTGAGGACGTTAATTTTCTTGCATTGAGTGGCGCTGATATCATTGCATTCGATGCCACAGATCGAGCTCGTCCGGTGGAACGTGAGGCTCTCGTCAAAAAGATTCATGAACATGGAAAGTTAGCGATGGCGGATTGCTCGAGTTCCGCCGACGCCCGAGAGGCAGCGCGATTGGGGTGTGCGGTTCTTGGGTCGACCATGTCCGGTTACCTTGGAGCCAGCGTACCAACTGAACCCGATTTTACTTTAGTTCAAGCGGCGGCCGAGTTTGGAAAATTTGTAGTGGCTGAAGGTCGCTACAATAGACCTGAGCTTGCCGTGAAAGCCATTAAAGCTGGTGCCGACGCTGTAGTTGTTGGATCCGCCATTACCCGGCCAGAACACATAACGTCATGGTTTGCACAAGATATCCATGATGCGAAAGCTCAGGGGAGCGACAGCTAATGCCAATTCTTGCGGTAGACCTTGGTGGAACTAAGACGCTTGTTTCTCTTGTAGATGGCAAAGATTTGGTTGAGTCGCGCTTGTTTCCAACACAATTGGGCAGCGGACCTGATCAGTTGTTGGAGACTATCCACAGCGAAGTGAATGATTTGCAGGGCGAGTTCGACGGTATTGGATTCGCTGTTACGGGCCTTGTATCAGATGGTATTTGGTCCGCTTTAAACGAAAAGACGCTTTGTATTAGCGACGACTATCCACTAGCCGAGCGAGTAACAGAAATCTTTGGGATAACACCAATTCTGCTGAACGATGCCCAAGCGGCGGCCTACGGCGAGTTCGCTTTTGGTGCAGGACGGGGGCAAGACATAGTCTTTTTGACGATCTCCACCGGAGTTGGAGGAGGTATTATCGCTAATGGTCGTTTGCTTACTGGACTTGCTGGGCATTTTGGACAGTTACGTGAGGCAAACGGTGAACGTCTGGAAGATCGTGTTTCCGGTAGAGCTATGGAAAGACAGGCGCGAACCTTTGGAGCCAAAATGACTGTGCCCAAAATATTCGAAGAAGTAAAAAATAGTACGCTTTGGGCCGAGAATATTTTTGATGCTTCTGCAAGTGGGGTTGCAGCACTTTGTGCCAATATCAAGCTAACGCTCGACCCGGCTCATATCGTCATCGGAGGAGGCATAGGGTTGGTTCCTATGTATCTAGAGCGTGTCAAATTTCACCTCGGCAATTTGACATCGAAGCTTCAACCCACAGTCACTCCCGCCGCGCTTGGTGTCAACGCGGGTGTTTTGGGAATCTCGGCACTACACGCAGCAAAAGGAAAATAGGGAGTATCAATAATGAAAACGACTTTAAAATTTTTGGGCGTAACAACGCTTTGCGCGCTTATGGCTAGTGCATCGCACGCGAAAGTTACGGTTTTGGGCTGGCCTGGAGGTCCGGAAGAAACCGCGCTTCGTGCCGCAGCGTCTATGTACAATGAAAGGGCAGACGTCGCGGAGGAAGATAAGGTTGATTTGCTCTTTACTTCGCGCGACGGGTTTTTCGACAAGTTGCAAGTTGACTTGGCAGCAGGAAGCACGGCATTTGATGCAAATTTACTTGCGACTTACTCAATCGGAAAGTATGCGCCGTTTATGGAACCAATTTCATTATCCGACGAAGCGGGTGCTGTCTTTGGCGGTACAGTATTAGAGACAATGAAATTTGACGGCGCCCAATATGGAGTTCCTACCGATTTATCTCTGCATTTCCTTTATTACCGTACCAGTTTAGTTAATGCTTTGCTTGCTGATGACATAGCGAAAGCACGATATACTAAAATTGCTTTAGAATATCTAGGTGAAGCACTTGAGCCAAAATCGCCAGAAGAATGGACTTGGCAAGATTTTGTTGCAAATGCGCTTTATTTTACCCAATCAATCAATCCTGACAGCCCAACCCGCTATGGGACAGTAATTCAAGCCAAAAATTTGTTATTTAACATGATGGTGTTCCATTCATGGCCGCGGAGCTATGGTGCAGACTGGATGGATGCTGAAGGCAACATAACTGTTGACAGCGAAGCTTACAGAGCAGCACTTTCGATGGCCAACTTGCTATTTAAGCTTGGCGCAACACCGCCAGACTCTACCTCATATGAGTATGCAGAGGCTAATGCAGCTTATTCTGCAGGTCAGGTTGCTGCAATGGTGCAATGGAATGCTGCAGCCGGTGACTTGACTGGCGCTCAGCCCGATACAGGAACATTCGCTCCTCCGTCTGGACCTGAGGGTAGGTTTACACATATCCACGGTTTGGGCCTTGGTTTGAACGCTGCAGCGACAAATAAGGATGGAGCGATTAAGTTTCTGAGGTGGATGTCGACCGAGGAAGCGGCTATCGCATATGCGGTAGCTGGTGGCTCTCCGGGTCTAGCTGCAGAAACGGCGGCTAAACTTTCTGATGATCGTCCAGACCTGGTGCAATCCGGCGAATATGCATCAACTTATGGCTTCGTCATGAATGGTGGTACATCAGGCAATGCGCTTTCCGTTTATGAAGCGCAAGCAAAAGAGTTCACTGGTTTTTGGGCCGGCACACAAGATCTAGATACAGCATTGGGTAATGCTACAGAAGCAATGACCGAGCTTCTTAAATAAACACAATCTGGAACGCGGCACAATCTCGGGTGCCGCGTTCTCTGGCGATCAAGGTAAATAGGCATGGCGAAGCAATACAAACTTGAAAACGCCGTTCTGGCTAGCCCAACCACTTTTTTTTTATTGGTGATCCTTGGTTTTCCAGTCATCCTTAGTTTGGTCTATGGATTTTCAGAGACAAGTTTTGAAACGTTAAGGTCTCCTGAATTCTCAGGACTTAACAATTTCCACAAAGTAACAACTGATGATACTTTTTGGCAAGCAGTATGGTTTTCGTTTCGTTTTGGCTCAATTACGGCAATTCTTGAGTGTGCGCTTGGATTGGCCTTAGCCGTATACCTCGCCCCGCTCACTCAAAAAAACGGATGGATCGTGGCGGTCTTGATCATTCCGATGATCGTTGCACCTGCGATGATGGGCCTTATGTACAGGCTAGTTTTAAACGAATTCGCCGGACCCATCCCTTATTATTTGTATAATTGGCTTGGTTGGTCACCAGCCTTTCTCAGTCCCCAAAACGTATTTACAACCGTTGTCTTAGCAGAAACTTTTCAGTGGACACCGTTTACTTTCCTTCTGTTTCTGACAGCGTATCGATCCATCCCTCAGGAGATGCGAGAGGCTGCTACTGTCGACGGTACGCGCCCGTGGCGGTTATTCTGGAAACTTGAACTTCCCTTGATGATGCCAACTGTTTTCATTGCAGCATTTATCCGGTTCATCGATGGGTTCAGAGTTTTCGATAATATCTACACTTTGGTCGGCGCAGGTCCAGGCGGTTCCACTACCTCCATGTCAATATACATCTACGAGACTTTCTTGCGCAGAGGGGAGATCGGCAAATCTATGGCTGCAGCAATTCTACTGTTTGCCGCTGCCTTCATTTTGCTTTCTTTTGCACAGCGGTTGATGCGGAGGACGTTTAGATGAAGCGCCGAATGGGCCCACGGTGGTTCGTCTTTATAGTTGCGGCTTGTGTGATGAATTTTCCAGTGATTGCAACTTTTTCTACAGCGTTTAAAAGTCCTCGGGAGGTTAACCGGAACCCATCCCTCTGGATTGAAGCACCGACGCTTGAAAACTTTGTGACAGTTCTAACTGTTAGTGATCGACTAAATGTCTACCATTACCTCTGGAATTCGCTCACCGCCTCGCTTATTGGTGCAATTTTGCCGATGATTGTTGCCTTTCCGCTGGCATGGCCGATGGTTCGGCGCGGTTACGGTAGGAGCATTCTTTTTCCGGCTATTGTTAATCTGCGTGCACTTCCATTAATCGTTTTTGCAATCCCGGTTTACATGATGTACGCGACGGTTGGTCTTTTGGATACGCGCCTTGGGCTTGGGCTGATACTAGCAGTCGTCAACTTGCCGCTCACTTTGATGCTGCTTGTGAATGCGATTGCAGATCTTCCGCAAGAGTTGGAGGAGGCAGGGCGTATGGATGGGGCTAGGACTGGCCGGTTGCTTTATCGCATTGTACTTCCATTATGTAGACCTGCATTGATTACGACATTTGTGTTCGGTTTCATAACCGCCTGGAACGAATTTCTGTTTGGTCTGATTTTGACCACGAGCGATGCAGTGCCGATGACGGTCGGCGCTTCATTCTTTTTTGCAACATCAGGTGGTGGAGTGCAGTGGGGCGTGGCTGCTGCCGTAATGTCCGTCGCTGCTTTGCCTCCACTTCTTCTGGGCGTGGTCATGTATCGCCGCATAACTGGTTCAATGGTTGCTGGTGCTGTGAAAGGTTAAACTATGGCTGAAATTCGTATCGAAAACCTTAATAAATCCTTTGGCGGGGTGCAGGTGCTTCATGATGTCTCTCTGACAATTTCCGAAAGAGAGTTTTGTGTTTTTGTTGGGCCATCTGGGTGCGGGAAGTCCACACTTTTGAGATTAATTGCTGGCCTCGAAGATGTATCTTCAGGTCGCATATTTATTGGCGGTAAAGACGTAACAAACCTAGAACCTTATGACCGACAATTGGCAATGGTTTTTCAAAGCTACGCACTTTACCCGCATATGAATGTGCGTGAAAATATTGCATTCGCGTTACGCACTGCAAAGATCCCTGAAGTTCAAATCACTAAAAAAATCGCTGAGGCGACCCGCATTCTTCAACTTGATGATTATCTTGATCGCAAGCCGTCAGCCTTGTCAGGCGGACAAAGGCAACGTGTTGCAATTGGGCGTGCCATTGTTCGTGAACCAATCGCATTTTTATTCGACGAACCGCTTTCAAATCTCGATGCGGCACTGCGTGCTGAAACCAGAGTTGAGATTGCCGCGCTTCACAGATCACTAAATGCAACAACGATTTACGTCACCCATGATCAGACCGAAGCAATGACGCTCGCTGATCGTATTGTTGTGCTGAAAGATGGGAAAATCATGCAAACTGGATCGCCACCCGAGTTGTATGATAATCCAGAAAATGTTTTTGTTGCACAGTTTTTAGGTTCTCCCAAAATGAATATTTTGGACGCCGAGCTCACCGGGACTGGCATCAGAGTGTTGGGACAAAATGAAGTCGTTTTCAGCCATGGGTTCAGTCCGCTACCTATCCAACTAGGTATACGCCCAGAGGTAATTTCTCTTGTCTCGCCTGACAAAGGGCTATTTTCGGGTCAGGTCACACTTAATGAATTCCACGGTGGTTCACGAACTGTGATCGCAGCCATAGGTGCGGGTACCTCCGTCACTTTGCAACTCCCTACCGGTCAATCACCAGCAGTTGGCGAACATATTGGATTGCATTGCGATCCCGATAATTTTCATATTTTTCATGCAAATGGGGAACGGCTGCAACCCATTGGCCGCAACCATTGAAGCAACTGAAGCGTGCGCGCACATACTACATTTGTAAAAGGCGCATCATAGAATTCACACGATTCAAGATTCGAAGGGCGGTCTGCAATTTGATGGCTGAACTTCATCGGTCAAAGAAGTAGGAGACCAAGATGCTAGAGACGCGAATGCGCCGAGAAATACTTGAGATTCCGGCGGCGACAGCCCGACTGATTGAGAATGGATCAAGCGACATTAAAGCAGCGGCTGCAGCCCTCCAAACGACCGATCCACAGTTTCTTATCAGTGTGGCGCGTGGGTCGTCCGATCACGTGGCAACTTTTTTAAAATATGCATCCGAGCTGTTAATGGGTCGCGCAATTGCGTCCATAGGCCCCTCAATAGCATCAATTTACAACAAACCTCTTAGCCTGAGCGGAAACGCTTGCTTGTCCGTGTCGCAATCAGGTAAAAGCCCTGATATCATTGCGATGGTCCGTTCTGCGCAGTCAGCCGGCGCGTTGTCCATCGCCTTCACGAATGATCCAGCAAGCCCACTTTCGGAGGTGTCTGACCACACATTGAACATTCATGCAGGCTCCGAAATCAGTGTGGCGGCAACAAAGACCTTTGTGAACTCCGCGATTGTGGGGATATGGTTGCTGGCAGAATGGGCTAATGACAATAATCTGCGCCGCGCCATCCATGGCCTGCCGGAAGTATTAGACAAAGCGATCCAATGCGATTGGTCACCTATCAACGCCGCCCTTGTATTGCGCAATTCTATTTTTTGTTTGGGGCGTGGCCCTGCAAATGCGATGTCAAACGAGGCAGCATTAAAGTTTAAGGAAACTTGCCAAATCCACGCAGAATCCTATTCATCAGCAGAGTTTTTGCACGGTCCGGTGTCTATTGTTGACAGTGGCTTTCCGGTAATTGCTTTTGCGTCGCAAGATCAGGCAGAGGCGCCTTTAGCCGAGGTCGCAGATGCATTGGCAGACAAGGGGGCAATGGTTTTCGCCACATCGCAAATAGTTGAAAAAGCCATTGCTTTGCCAGTTGTGCGGACGGGTCATTCGTTGACAGACCCCATCGCGCTGATCGCCAGTTTTTATGCAATGGTCGAACAATTCGCATCGGCGCGAGGAATTAACCCCGACGCGCCGCGGCACCTAAAGAAGATCACTGAAACTATATGATGGATCCTGTTCAGGCATTTGTTGGCGCAGACATTCATGATGGAACATTGCTGCATATGGACATGGCGTTGACGTTAGACTGCAACGCCGCCATCGAAGTTGTCCCAGTGACTGACCTGCCGTCAGACTGTGTAATTCACCACCTAGGTGGGGGCACTATCCTGCCGGGCTACGTTGATCTGCATGTCAATGGCGGCGGCGGTGTGATGTTCAATGCTGATCAATCCGTCGCGGCATTGCAAACCATTGCCACCGCCCACGCAACGTGCGGGACTGCTGCGCTGCTACCCACGCTGATCACTGACAATTTCGCGCGCACGGCAGCTGCTATTGATGCAGTAGAAGCGGCCATCAACCTTGGCGTCGCAGGTATTATAGGCATTCACCTCGAAGGACCGCACTTGTCTGTTGCACGTAAAGGAGCCCATGATCCCTCCCTGATACGCCCGATGGAACAGGTGGATCTTGATCTACTTTTGTCGGCGGCCAGCCGCATTCCCAACGTCATGGTGACAGTCGCACCAGAAAGCACAACGATGACACAAATCAGTCAACTGGTAGAGGGCGGTCTGACGGTTTCGCTCGGTCATACAAATGCTAATTTTGAAACCTGCATAGCCGCGTTTGATGCCGGTGCGCGCTGCGTGACACACCTTTTTAACGCGATGAGCCAATTAAATAATCGTGAACCCGGATTAGTCGGCGCAGCGTTTGTGCGCGATGATGTGCACGCGAGTATGATAGCTGATGGAATTCACGTTCACCCTGCCGCAATAAAGACAGCGATTGACGCCAAGGGGCATAATATCTTCCTAATCAGTGACTCAATGTCGACTGCCGGTTCGTCGATTGGTGGGTTTGAATTAAACGGCAGATGGGTTGATCGAGATAACGGCCGGTTGACGTTAGAGGATGGAACTCTTGCAGGAGCTGATCTAGATCTGACGCGGGCAATTAACGTAATTCAACAGGATGCCGGTGAAACGGCTTCGATGGCGATCACCCGCGCCACTCGAACGCCCACGGAACTTTTGAAAGAAAAGGGGCAATGGGGTACGTTGGGAGCTGGTGTGGATACGTTGATGTATATAGACAATGCAATGCTGGGAGTAAAACCACTTTTGACGGTCTTATCAGGCAAAACCGTTTGAGACGGGCAGGGCAACTTTGTAACTCTGCCTAATGACAAAATACTCCACATTTCGTCACATGAAACCTGGCCTGCGTTTACTGGCCCATTTTGCCTAAGCTTATAGACCGGTGACTAGGAACCAAAAGTTAGCCTCAATCCACGCCTCGTTTCAGAATCTGTTTAACTCACAAAGGTCACTCTCCAAACGCAGTACTTTCAAGCTTAATCGTGACGCGGCTCTTACAGAGTGGCGTTCTCTTATCGCCTCATAGAATCCACGTTCCTAAAGCTTATGATGCTTGAGCCGATTTGTCTGACAGCACCCCCGGACCCTCAATCTTAGGGCCCTGCGTCTTGGACCAAGGGCCTTGAGTATTAGCCTTGTAAATTCATTCAGGGTTAATTTCATTTGGTAATTACATCTCTATTGACGCCTCATTTGCAAGCTAAACCCTGCCGCTGCTCTCGCTGGGTGGTGTCAAATATTGAGCGCATAGATTCGGGCTTTGCCAGCAATGCGATGCGAATTCTTACTTTACTGAAAGCCTTTAAAGCTCTCTTCAAG
>Ga0181560_10003672_pt1 | contig 14092 bp, 9 predicted proteins | sample 011ome_20_FD_133751 | JGI IMG/M metagenome (GOLD analysis project Ga0181560, IMG submission 133751) | Coastal salt marsh microbial communities from the Groves Creek Marsh, Skidaway Island, Georgia - 011509CT metaG (megahit assembly) | ecosystem: Environmental > Aquatic > Marine > Intertidal zone...
CCGGCGGCGACGACGACGACGACGACGTGGTCGTGACCGGCGTGGTCCCCGGCGGCGGCGGCGGCGCGGCGTCGTGGAGACGCGTCAAGGAAGAGGAGAACTTGAAGAAGCAGGCGAGGGCGCCGCCTCGGCGGCTGCGAGAGTTGTTCACCGCGCAGGACGCGTGCGCGTGGGCGAGAGGGGCGGCGCGGCGCGGCGGGGTCGTTTTGAACGACGTAGAACGGACGTTTGGGCGGGCACGGACGAGTAGCGGTAGGACACGAGCGGGTGAAGTTTTTCCGAAACGGCAGACTCTAGTTGTAGCATTTAGGCACTGACAGGAGGCAGACTGGAAAGACTCTCAGCTCTTCCCGTCGAGGTTTCATCATCAGCTTTTCGTCCGCGGTGCACCATTACCCCGCGCGCTCGCGTCCTCGCACGCGCGCGCACGTCGCCATGGCGGACCTCCGCCTCGACGGTGACATCCGGAACTGGGTCTTGATCCCGATCACGATCGCGATGTTCCTCGTCGGCGTCGTTCGTCACAACTTCGGGAAGTTGTTAAAGTCCGACGCCAAGGTGGATCTGAAGGCGCTCCGCGAGGCGCAGGCGGTGATACGCGCGGAGCGCGTGCGAAACAACGCCGGGTACATCCAGTCCCACGGGTTCAGGCAGCGCCGGCACTTCTTCTGCCACGAGGTGCGCGGCGTGGGGCGCGACCGTCGTCAATTTCGTCGTCGCCTCGGCGTTCGCGTCGAGCGAGCGACCAATCGAGCGCGACCGATCGGATCGTTTCGCTTCGCGCGCAACCCTAAAAAGCGAAGCGAAGCGAAGCGAAGCCCACGTCTCTTCCTCCGCCTCCTCCTCCTCCTCCCCCACCTCCCTCTCCGTGGGCCTCTCGCTCACGCCGCCCATCCCCACTCTCCCCCCTCCATCGCTCGCCGCGCCGCCGACCAAACAGACCACGGGCGTGTTCTCGAAGAAGTCCGAGAAGCTCAACCCGCAGCAACAGATGATGTCGGACCCGTCGATGATGACGGACATGTTGAAGAAAAACTTGAACATGATCGTCCCGCAGATGCTCACCGCGGGGTGGGTGAACTTCTTCTTCACCGGGTTCGTCGTCGGTAAAGTGCCGTTCCCGCTCACGCAGCGATTCCGCGGGATGCTCCAGCGCGGGATCGAGCTGAATTCCCTCGACGTGTCGTACATCTCGTCTCTGTCGTGGTACTTTCTCAACTTTTTCGGGCTGCGCGGCGTCTTCTCGTTGTGCCTCGGAGAGAACACCCTCGACGACGCGCAGGCGATGCAACAACAGATGGCGATGGGGATGGACACGAACAAGGCGTTCGGGGCGGTGAAAGAGAGTTTGGACATGCTGCAGCACGAGTTCTTGTTGCACGTCGCGGAGGGGAGGGCGGAGCGGTTGTTGAGAACGCTCGAGCGAGGATCCGCCGCCGCCGACGCGGAGGCTCTCGCGCGTCGAGACTGATGACCGATTCGATTCTATTCGATAGCATCCGCGACGTGTTATTATTAGTCATCGATCGCGAACTACGCTACACCAACCCCGCTTCTTGGGCGATCCTGTACTTCTCCAGCGCCCGTCGTCGGTGCCGCTTCCACGGCGCCTCCGCGTCTCTGACCTGCATCTTCCGCCGTTCCCCCTTGGCCGCGAATGCGCCCCCCGGCGCCTCCTCAGGCTCTCGTTCCTCCACCTCGATCCGAATGTGCGTCCGCGGCCGCGTCATCACCCCGCTCCTCCCCCGGCCGTGCGGCAACGACCGTTTGATGTACGTCCCCTTCCCCACGAACGCCTGAACGATGACGAGCTTGTCCTTGTCCAGGTCGTGGTTGTTCTCCGCGTTCGCCGCCGCGGACGCCACCACCTTCATCACCACCTTGGCGTACCGCTTCGGGGACAACGCGCACTGGTGGATCGCGTCCGCGACGGTGAGGCCGCGTATGAGTCGGCACACGTCGTTGAACTTTTTCGGGCTGCCCTTCTCCTCTGCGGTTGTGGATGGATCGATCGACGCGAGCGAGGAGCGGGACGGGACGGGACGGGACGGCGTCAGGCCGGGCGATTGATTCGGCGGGGCGGGGCGGCCGGCGGGGAAAAAAAACAACGCGCGGATCGATCGTTCGATCGATCCGATGAGAGTCGAACGACGACGACCGGGGACGCCGGGAGGGATCGCGTCGCGTCCGGTCGGGTCGGGTCGCGCACGTTTCTGAATCGCGCGCACGCGCTCTCGCGTCGAGTCTCTCAGCCCGTCCTTCAGCCTCGACCGCATCGCCGATCGCGGCGCCGGCGCGCGTCTCAGCGGCGACGGCGCCGCGACCGCGTCGCTCGCGCCCGGCGACGTCGCGCCGTCGCCCTCGGACGCCGCTCCGGGCCCCGCGCTCGTCGCGGCGCCGTCCTCCGCGCGCGCGCTCTCGGATCGACGCGTCAGCGACGCCGCGCTGCCGCACGCGAACCCTCGCATCGCGCCGCTCGCGGGGCCCGCGCGCGTCGTCGCGGGCGTCGCGCGCGCGCGGAGCGAGGACGACGATTCCGCGCCGCGAAGAAGGCGCCCCGCCACCGATCGCGCCGTCGACGCGCCCGCCGTCGACGCGCCGCGCGCGGCCGCGCGCATCAGCGCCCGCAGTCCTCTTCCCGCGCTCGCGGCCGTCGCCATCGTGCTCGCGCGGCGTGCGTCGGGGTCGTCCTTCGGACGTCCGCGCGCGCGTCGTTCTGCCCGAGCCTCGCGCGCGCAAACCCTCCATCCGCATCCCATCGATCGAAACTCAACAGCAGCTCGACGCGACGCCCCGCGACTTCAACTCGATCACACTCGCGCGCGCGGTGCCCTCGCGAGGAGGGCCGCGATGGAGCCGGGCCCGGGGCCGCCCGCCGCGAGCGGCGGCTCGCGGCGCGACGACCCGGTCTCCGAGATCCGCGCGGCGGCGGCGCGGGGGCGCGGCGCGAGCGGCGGAGGCGGCGAGCCGGTCTCCGAGATCCGTCCCGCGTCGCGCGACGACGACGACGACGACGACGAGTGGGCCGACGACGACGACGACGAGCTCGATTACGGCTCGTACGGCGACGACGACATCTACGGCGGCGGCGGCGACGACGACGACGACATCGCGCGCGAGCTCGACGGCCCACGCGTCGCGGACGACGACGACGACGACGACGACGACGCGTACGACGACCTGTACGACGACCTCGACGACGAAAACTTTGGCCGTCCGCCGCCGGCGCCGCCGAGAGCGAACGACGACGACGAAGACGACGAAGCCGCGATCGCCGACGAGCTGCGCGACCTCAAACGCCGCCTCGCGACGCTCCCCCCCGACGAGGACGAGGACCGAGTCTACACCGAGGAGATGATCGCGGCGTTGGAGAGAGAGGCGCGCGAGAAGGCGGCGAGGAACGCGGCGCGGCGCGCGGCGGAGGCGCGTTCTATACACTGGTTCCCATACGACCGCGTTGGCGTGGTGAACGCCGTTCCTTAAGGACTTTGCCCGGCGTCTCTCTCCGCCCACCCCTCGCTTTCAATCCCCGCCCTCGATGCCTTTCAACTCCGTCTGACGCCTTTCAACTCCACCCCGACGTTCGCTCGTATGGAACGACCCGGAGGCGAAGGAAGGCGACGACGTCGACCCCGCGCTGCGGCTCGACTTCACGTCACGGCACTTCGACCCGGAGTTGGCGCTGAGGTTGGGACGGGAGAGGGGGTTGGGCGCGGTCGAGGTGCCGGATCCGGGCGCGGCGCCGCTGGACACGGTGAGAAAGTTTCGGAGGTGAGACTGCTCCCCGTACGACCCCGTTCGCGTGGTGCACGTCGTTCCTTAAGGACTTTTCCCGTCGTCACTCTTCACCCGCGCTTCCCTTTCAACGTTTGACCGGTAAGACGTTCGACTGACCGATCGCTTCACCCACGCAGGTACCTCCCGAGGGACCACCCGGATTTTTTCGACGCCGAGGCGTTCCTGAAGAACCGCCCGAAGAAGAGCGCGGAGAAGATCGCCGCGGCCGCGCGCGCGAAGGAGCGCGGGATGCGCTTCAAGAAACAAGGCGAGGACTTCCGAGAGCATTGCAGGAAGAACCCGATCGTGAAGACGCTCGCGGAGGAGTGCAAAGCCAAGGGCGGGCCGATCATGGTCATCGTCAAGGCGTACGAGGAGCGCAGAGTCGTCATGGTCACGACGAAGCATAAGCTTGGGATACGAGGACACGCGTTCGCGTACGTGAAGGCGTTCGATAAGTACATGAACATGCTGTTGCAGGACGTCAGGGAGATCTACACCGTGCGGTTGAAACACAGGGTGGAGTACGTGGATAAGAACGGCAAGACGAGGTACAAGATCAAACACAGGCTCGAGGGACGCGAGCGGACGATGGATCAAGTGTTCCTGCGAGGCGAGCAGATCGTGACCGTCGCGCTGATGGACTTCGATCACCCGGACTGCCCGGTGAAGGTGCGTTCTATACACTGGTTCCCATACGACCCCGTCGCCGTGGTGAACGCCATTCCTTAAGGACTTTGCCCGTCGTCTCTCTCCGCCCATCCCCCGGTTTCAATCCCCGCCCTCGACGCCTTTCAACGCCAACTGACGCCTTTCACCACCCCGACTTCGCTGAAGGTGGACCGCGAGGCGATGGCGAAGGAGGAGAAACGCAGGGAAGAGGCGGCGCGCGCGAACCCGCCGCCGCCCCGCGGAGGAAGAGGGAGGGGACGAGGAAGAGGGGGTGGGCGAGGGGAGTCGCGCGCGCCGTGGGAAGCGCCCGCGGAGATGGCGGCCGCGGTGCGACCGCCGCCGGCGACGCGACCGCCGGCGGCGGAGAGACCGCCGCCGGCGACGACGGAGGCGCGGACGGCGGGACGGCCGCCGCCGCCTCGACCGCCGCCGGGACGACCGCCGCCGCCTCGACCACCGCCGGGACGACCGCCGCCGCGGCCGCCGCCGGGCGCGCCGACTCGCCCGCCTTAGACTACAATTTAGCGTACAGTCGTCCGGCTGGTATTACAATTTCGACGACGCGAAAACAAAAAGTGCGGAAAAAAAAACGCCAGGCTGGCGCCGCGTCACGGCTGCGGCCCCGCCTCCGCGGCCGCGGCCGCGTCCTCGTCCATGTTCTTCTGGATCCACTTCGCGAGCGTGCCGCTGCCGAAGCCGTATCCCCCCGGGAGCGTGCGGTAGTCCCTCGTCTGCGGCTGAGGCTCGGGTCCCCAGTGCGCGGGAAATCGAGACGCGCCGCCGCCGGGACCGACGCCGCCGCCGCCGCTCCGACCCGGCACCGCCCTCGCCGGCGGCGCGTCCGTGACGACCTCGCCCTCCGCCGCGTCGTCGTCCGCGTCCATCAACAGCGACGACCCCGCCGCGGGCGCGGGCGCCGCGTCGCTCGTCATCCACGGCGACGTCGGATGCCGAGACTTGACGTACGCGAATCGGTCCTTCCGCGTCCCCGTCGACTCGTCGAACAGCGGGGATCCGCCCGCGTACATCGTGTCCGCGTCGTCGCCGTACTGGTTCAGGCCGTTGTCGTCGATCCACCCGTCGATCGCGCGCTTCTCTTCGTCGGACGTCTCCGTCCCCGTCTCCGTCGCGCCGATCATGGAGCCCGCGGCGTCGTCGGGTCCCGCGGCCGCGTCGCGCGGGATTCCTATTCCTGTCTCGGGGACGTCGCCCGCGGTCTCAGATCCGCCGGGCGCGGGGGCGTAGTCTTCCGCGTACTCTTCCGTCTGCGCGGCGACGACGCCGGCGAGGAGGAGGGCGAGGAGGACGACCGCGAGAGCGTGGAGCCGTCCGAAACGCATCCGCGCGCGACTCGACGTCCCGCGGGGGGCGGTTGTGGCGCGCGAACAACGAGGGGGGGGGGCTTCTTGTTCTCGGAAGGCGAGACGATCGCGATCGACGGCGAACAGAATCGAGCCGTTTCGTCGTCGCGTAGGGCTAGTCGGTCCATCACCACGACTCGGACTCAGAAGGCACCGCGCGCGGGCGAACATGGCGTCCGCGGCGGCGGCGGCGGCGGCGAAGCCGCGCCGGAAGGTCGCGACGATCGACCCCGCGCTCGTCGCCGGAGAGGTCGCCGGCGCGCTTCGAGCCGCCGCGAGGGCGCGGCGGCAGATGCATCGCAAGCCGACGGTCATCCTGTTGGACGCGTTCAAAGCGGCGTCGTCCGAGGACGGCGACGGACGATGCACGACCGCGCAGTTCGTCCTCGCCGCGAAGAAGATGGGGCTGGACGTCCCCATCGAGGACGCGGAGGCGGTGTTCGCGGCCGCGGGCGAGCACGTCATGCGCCCGGACGACGCGACGAGGGCGCCCGCGAGCGAGGACGACGCCGACGGGGACCACGACGACGACGACCGAAAAGAAAACGACGCCCCGGGCGATCCCAACGCCCTCGACGCGACCGGGGAAGACGCGCGGGACGCCGCCGGACCCGCGCCTCCCCCGGAGGAACCTCTGCTCCTGTACGCGCCGTGGGTGCGCGCCGTCATGGAAGGCCCGCGCGGCGCGAAGACGTCCTCCCCCAAGGAGCCGCCGTCGAGGCGACCGACGGGGCGGCCGAACGCGACGGCGTTCGAGTCGCCGCCGCGCCGCGGTCCCGTGCGAGACGGGGACGCCCCGGTGAAGGACGGCGACGCGTTCTTGTACCCGCAGTCCAGGACGCCGGCGCTGCCGCCGATAGGGTTCACCGCGCGGCATCTCGCGCGCGCGGCGGCGCTGCCGGATAAGAGGTTAGAGCTCGACCACGTCCACGGCTGCGGTCCGGGTCTCGTGGATCAAAACTGTCCGGTGCCGATTTTTTTGCTCAAGGCGCGGCGGCGGAACGTCCCGGAGCCGGGGACGAACACGAAGTCGCGGCGGTATAAACCGCCGCCGCCGCAGCGACCTGGAGAGGAGGACGCGGTGTGGTACGCCGCCGCGGTCGGCGTCGTGGAGACGATCGACGAGGACCCGCAGTACGCGCCGCCGAAGCCGGAGCGACGGCAACGCTTCTTCCGCGGGCACGTCGACGACGTTCGATGCCTCGCCGTGCACGCCTCCTCGCGCGTCGCCGCCTCCGGCGCGATGGGCGCGAGCCCGTACGCGCTCGTGTGGAGCGTGGACGCGGCGCCCGGGCAGCCGCCGCTCGCGTGTTTGAAGCACCCGAGAGGCAGCAGGGCCATCGTGTGCGTGAATTTCGACGCCGCCGGCGAGCGCGTCATCACCGTGTGCGGGGACGAAGGGCACACCATCGCGCTGTGGAGCTGGCGCGCGGGGTCGAGCAACGATCCGAATCACCCGGAGGCGCGCGTGGGGAAGTGTTTGTGGCGGACGCGGAGTTACAACTCCACGCCGCCGGCGGTGCGCGGGGTGGCGTTCACCCCCGATCTCGAGGACTCGGAGAAGATGATCACCTTTGGCGACAATCACATCAAGTTTTGGTCGCCGGACGACGAGGCGGAGGCGAAAGCGATGCGCGCGGCCGCGGTCGGCGACGGCAGCGGCGTCGGCGACGTCGCCGCGAAAGAGGCCGCGACGCGCGTGCCGTGGCGCGCGCGCGCGGGGCGGTTCGCGCCCGCGCCCGCGGAGAGCGTCTTGTGCGCGACGTTTCTTCCGCGAGCGACGGCGCTGGGGATAAAGTCTTTCGACGACGACGAATCCGTGTGGCGCGGGCCGTGCGACCTCGTGACCGGGTCCCCGCGCGGGATGCTGCTCGTGTGGAAGGGCGCGGACGCGTCCAAACCGTGCGCGGCGCACCCTGGGAGCCGCCACCGCGGCCCGGTGAACGCGTTGGCGTTGTCCGCGGACAAGCGGCTTTTACTCTCGGGCGACAAACACGGGGGGATCATGTGCTGGGGCGTGGACACCCTCCGCGGGAAGCTCGGGCTGCCGTTGGGCGGGATCAAGCTCGTGGAGTCGCCGCCGCCGAGCCTGGACGACGTCGAGGCGGAGGTGAAGAGCGACGTCGTCGCGCAGAGCGAGATTTGGCTCGAGAGTGAGAGCGGCGAAGAAAATCTCGGCGGCTTTGGAGATCCGAACGATGTCCTGTGGTTGGAGAAGGAGCCGGACGTGCGCGGACTCGCGTGGTCGAACGGCGGGACGTACGCGCTCGCGACAACGTCCCTCGGGAGCGTGTGGCGGGTCGACTTCGACGGCGGCGAGGAGGAGCCGGAGGAGGACAGCGACGACGACATGACTGTCATGACGGGCGGCGATAAAGCCGACTCCGACGAAGACTACTCCGACGACGACGACGACGACTCGGAGTGGACGAAGAGCACGCAGAGCGGTTTTAAAGGCGGCGGAGGAAAGGGAAAGGGAAATAATCACGCGGGCGGCGAGGTCGACGCCGCCGCCGCGCCGTGGGAGGTCACCGAAGCCGCGGTCAGGGCGCCGCCGCAGCCCGGGATGAAGATCATCGTGAGAGGCCACGACTCCGCGCTGACGTGCGTCGCGTGGAGCGGCGGCGGCGGCGCGCGGATGGGCGTCAAATCGTGGTACGCCACCGGCGCGCGGAGCGGCCGCGTCGTGTTGTGGGACGCGCACGCGCGGAAACACTTGAGCGCGTTCGACGCGGGCGGCCCGGTGCGGTCGGTGACGTTCTCGCCCGACGGGTCGCACCTCGCCGTCGGCGGCGAACGCGGACGCGTGAGCGTGTTCAACGTGCACCCGGCGCCGGACGAGGACGAGCCGGATCGGTTCGACCCGATGGATTACGTCCGACCGAACTTTCACGGCATCGCGTCGTCGACGTTAACCGCCGCTGTGTGTGCGTTAGCGTACTCCCCGGACGGGAAGTGGCTCGCCGCGGGGGATAACTTGGGCGCGTTGGAGCTCTTCGCCGTCGCGCGGACGAAGAAGGAATGGGAGAAGGACAACGCCGCGAAGACGTACCGCCGCCGGTCGAAACTCATCGGCCACGTGTCAGCGATCACGCACGCCGATTGGTCCGCGGACAGCAGATGCATCAGGACCGGGAGCACGTCCAGGGAGGTGTTGTATCACGAAGCCCCGAGCGGGTACAGGGTGACGCACGCGCCGAGATTCCACGCGGACGCGCGAAAGCCGCGGCGAGCGCCGGAGGACCCGAAGAAAAAAAACGGGAGGAAGAAAGACGCGAGCGCGAACGACGAGCGCGGGGGGTGGTACACGTGGACGTCGCCGCTCGGTTTCGAGCTCATGGGGATATGGAGAGAGGGCCAGGACGGGACGGACATCAACGGCGTGTGGAGGACGCAGGATGGCGCGCACGTCGTCTCCGCGGATGACAGCGGGTTAGTCCGCGTGATGAACTATCCGTGTCCGGTCGAACGCGCGCTGAGCGCGGACGAGCGCGCGCACTCGTCGCACGTCACCGCGGCGAAAGGGTCGTGGTGCGATGATTGGGTCAGCAGCACCGGCGGGCGGGACTGTTCCGTGATGCAGTGGGCGCTGACGAAGGCGTCGAACCCGGAGGACGTGCAAGATTTCTTCGACCACAAACTCGTCGGCGGCGTCCGCGGCTTGATGACGTTTGACCTGGAGGCGCGGAACAAAGCCGAGGACGGGCTCACGCCCGAGGAGATCGCCGCGGAGGAGGCGGCGAAGAAAGCCGCGGAGGAGGCGGCGAAGAAAGCCGCGGAGGACTACGACAGCGACGCGACGAACACGGACGACGAGAAGCACGAGAACGCGGAGATGGAAAAGTACGACGACGTCGACGACGTCTTATTGGACGTCGCCGCCGCGATTCCGTTCGCGCCGCCGCCGCCGCCGCCGACGTACGACCCGCTGACCGCGGTCGACGGCGACCCGGAGCCCGGTCAGATCGAACAGAGGAGCGCGATGATGAAGATGCGCGCGGAGGTGGCCGCGCGGAGACGACGGTTAGAGAAGGAATTGAAACGCCTGGGGCACATCGCCGCGGGGGAGGCGCTCGGCGGGTCCCCGGCGAGGAAACGCGGGGAGTGGCAGCCGAACGACGTGGACGCGCCGATCGTCGAGAGGGAGCAAACCCCGGAGCCGAGCCCGGAGCCGAGCCCGGAGCCGAGCGACGACGAGAGCGTCGGGAGCGAGGAGTGGTTGGACTCGAACACGGTGATCGAACCCGCGCAGATGCCGCCTCGCGGGCCCGACGTGTTCGACGCCGTCGGGAGGACGAACGACGGAGGCCGCTCGGGGTTCATATGATTCAGTATTACATATGACGACGACGCGCCGCGCCTGCGACGCGTCCGGAAGTACAGCACGTCCGCGCGCGTCTACGGCATGTGATACGACTACAGTAGTCTACTAGCTAGGGCCTATTTAATGAGGTCGTACACCGCGCGTTCGATCCACGCCTTGTCTGCCGTTTCCGACGTGAACGCGTCGACGGAGCGAAACACCGCGACGGCGCCGGCGCGCACGCGAATCGCCGCCGCCCACGTCGCCGCGTCCACCTCCTCCGGGACGTCCATCGCTCGCGCGTCCTCGTCGCTGAGACCGCCGCACACGATCGGCTCGACTTGCCCCAGGACGTACTCGAGATATTTCCCCGCGCGACGTTTGCTCTCGTCGCACAGCTGTACTCGTATCGATTTCGGCGGCGGCGGCGACGACGACGACGAAGACGCGGACTGCGGCGTCACCCTCGCGAATATCTCTCCCGTCCAATCGTCGGCTCCCGCGTCTCCCGCGTCGTCCTCCGCGGGCGGCGGCGGCGCGAAGGTTTTCGCCATCGCCATCGCCTCGTCGCCGGCGCAGCACATCACGCCGGAGATGCCGGCGAGGACCGCCGGCGGCGTCCCGAGCTTGAGCTCGAACTGCAACGCCCTCGCGGAGGCGCCGCCTTCTTCTTCTCCTTCTTCTCCTTCTTCTCCTTCTTCGACGCTAAACGCGCCCGCCTTGACGAGGAGCGACTCCCTCGCCGCGGCTTCCTCTTCGCTGTCCCCGCTCGCGACGGACGCGAGCCCCGCCCTGAGCGCCGCCTCGGGCAGCGAAAACGTCACCGCCGCGCCCGCGTGCGCGGGGGGATCCGGCACGAAACCGTACCACAGCCACAGCTCCTCGTTCGACAGGTCGCCGTAGCTCCACGTGACTTCCTCTCCGGGTTCGACCGAGCGCGTCGTCGTCCACGCGACGCTCGACGCGCCGCCGCCGGCGGTCGTCGTCGTTCTGTACGAGCGAACGTGGGGGTGGAGTTCAAAGGCGTCAGACGGAGTCGAAAGGCGTCGAGGGCGGAGATCGAAAGCGAGGACTGGGCGGAGAGAAACGACCGCCGGGAGATGATAAAGTCCTCAAGGAACGGCGTGCACCGCGCCGACGCGGTCGTACGGGGACTAGTGTAAACAGGGACGCGCCTCATCGTCACGACGGGACCGGCGTGGACGCCGTAGCCGTCGCCGACGCCGCCGGGAGGGGGCGCGCAGGCGTGGTTCATGAAGTCGACGACGGGGACCATGCACCGGCGCGCGTCCACGACGCCGTCATCGCCGCGCAGCACGCGGAACGTGATTGCTCTCGAGCGTATCGCCATCCACGCGGCGAAGAACTCGTCGACGGTGAGCTCCGACTCGGTGGGCGTCGCGGTTGACGCGGAGACCGAAGAAGAAGAAGAAGTTAACAACGGATCGGCGCCCGGCACGACGACCAGGTCCATCACCGCCGCGGCGACGTCCCAGAGCTGGTACAGATCCGATCGCGCGCGGTCGATCGCGTCCACGAGCGACAGCGGCAATATCTCCAGCAGCGCGCTCGTCGTCGCGTCGGTGAACGACAACGGCGAGTCGCCCCCCGGCGTCGTCGGGAGCGCCCCGACGTACGACCCGAAGGGCGTCTTCTCCGGGTGCCGTCGCGTCAGCGCGACGAGCAGCGCGAGCGCCACCTCCGGGGTGACGTCGCCGCCGCGGTTAGGGTCGCGCTCGTACGCGTCGATCGCGTCTTTGAGCCCGAGGTCGCGATCGTCGCGCGCGTACGCGGCGTCGAAGGCGGTGGACGACGCCGGGAGGATCAGCACGTCTTCGCCCTCACGCATTCGCTCGGTCGCGATGAGCCCGCGCGCGTTCGTGGTGGGGGAGACGCCCACCGTGACTTTCGGCGACAGCGTCAGCGCGTCGGAGGTGGCCCACGCGAGGAGCTCGCGCACCGCGGCGTCGGCGTCGGCGTCGGCGTCGACGGCGGCGGAAGAGGAGGAGGAGGAGGAGGAGGACGACGTCGTCGAACGACGTCCGCCGTGACGAAGGAGGAGGCGGCGTCTCGCGCGTCCGCGCGCGAGGCCGTCGCCGCGAACGACGCCGCGCGCCGCCGCGACGCTCGCCATGGTGGCGCGACGCTACCGCGCGAAGCCTCCGAGGGCGCGGTCGGCGAGAGGACAGGACGCGCGGTGGACGTGTGGTCCCGGGTGACGTGGATTCGTGCAATAATCATCGAGTAAGAATAAAATTACTTTTTCTTCTTCCCGCCGCCGCCGCCGTCGCCGCCGGCGCCGTCCTCGTCGTCGTCCGGCAACAGCGCCCGTATCTTCCGCTCGTTCTGATTCAACATCGCGTGCGCGTACTGCCCCGCGCCGTGCCACGCGCACGACGCGACCGTCATCAGCAGCAACGCGCAGTGCGCGTAGTAGTGATGCCACCAGACCCCCAACAAGACCATCGGCCCCACGCACCCGCCAGCGTGCCACGCCATGTACCACAAAATCGGGCTCGCCTTCGACGGCCTCGCCACCTCGTACCCGCACACGTCCCCGAACGGCTTCACCGTGCGCATCGTGTAGTGATACACCGTGTCGCTGACGAGCTCGGCGCGAGGGGTGCCGTAGACCGCCGTCTTCTTCGCGCCCTTGTGCCGGCCGAAGAGCAAGAGCCACAAAACGTGCGCGCCCGCCCACGCGAAGTATAACGTCGCCGCGGGGACCAGGAGGTCCATCGTCGTGACGCTCTCCGCGTACGACGTCCCTCGCTTCGCATCTCCGCTTTTCGCGTGCGGCACGCCGAAGACGCCCGGGAACGCGCGCTCGTGCGCGTCCGCGTGCCAACGCATCGCCCAGGTGACGAACGGCGGAGAGATGTGAACGATGAGCGCGACGGCGTGCTTGGCGCTGTGCAGGACGAGCGCGTTGCCGAACGTGGGGATCGCCCACGCGAGCGGGCCGTTCGCGATCCCGAACGCGGTCAGGAACAGGAGCTTGGAGGACGTGAACGGCGCGAAGATGGCGTGGAGGTGCGGGCTCGCGGAGGCGAGGAGCCCCGCGAACGCGATGACGATGTAGAAGAAACCCAACACGTGGCACAGGTCGAGGAGGTAGAGCCTCTGGTGGTTGCGGTACTTGATGACGTACGACGCCGTGGACATCGCGACGTTCTTGAGGAGCTGCCATACCCAGTAATACTCCGGAGTGTTTCCGAGTATGAACGCGGTGAGGAAGACGTTCATGACGCCGACGAAGAAGGTCAGCTGCGAGAGCCCCTGCTGCGTCTTGTACACGTCCCGCGTCGCGCGGACGATGTCGAGCGCGCGTCGCAGGCCGGCGACCTCGGCGGGGGCGCACAGCGTCCGAGCCACCTTGTTCGGCGGTTCCGCGAACGAGGGGCTCATGACGACGACGGCGAGAGAAGAGGCGTCTCTCTCGCGGGTCGTGCGGCGCACGGAGGCGGGGGCGACCGCGATGTGATTCCACGATCGTCGTCGTCGCGCGAGACTTCAAAATGTTCGAACGACCGCGACCGCCGCTGCGCGCGACGGACGACGTCGTCACTCCGCGCCGCGCGTCCGCGTCATGTTCAGCTTCGGGTGGCCGAAGACGCTCGCGAGCGCGGCGCTCGATCGCCGCGACGGCGGCGGCGGCGACGCGTCGTCGTCGTCGTCGTCGTCGTCGTCGTCGCCGCCGCCCGGCCGCGTCCTCGCGCTCGCGTCCTCCGCGGGGTGCGTCGCGTTGGTGACATCAGACGCGGTCGAGATCTGGAGCGCGGGCGCGCGACGACGCGTCCTCGGCGGCGTCGTCGCGCGCGACGGCGACGACCGATACGTCTCCGCGGCGTGGCTCGGCGAGGAAGGCGGCGGGAGAGCGACGCTCGCGGTCCTGACGCGCGCGAGCGTCGTCCGCATCTACGACGCGACGTTCGATCCCACGTCGGCGTCGGCGTCGGCGTCGGCGTCGGCGTCGGCG
>Ga0181560_10003675_pt1 | contig 14086 bp, 15 predicted proteins | sample 011ome_20_FD_133751 | JGI IMG/M metagenome (GOLD analysis project Ga0181560, IMG submission 133751) | Coastal salt marsh microbial communities from the Groves Creek Marsh, Skidaway Island, Georgia - 011509CT metaG (megahit assembly) | ecosystem: Environmental > Aquatic > Marine > Intertidal...
GCGTGAAGACAACCATATCTTCACGCGCTATCGCCGCCAGTTGTTCTTTCCGGCCTGAAGCACGGCGCTCTTCTGTCAGATTAACAGCCCCAAAGGCACTGCTTTGATGTAAATCGCCGTTGAGAAAAAAGTAGGCGCCATCGTCTGTGGCATAAATCAGCGGCCCGTTGGTGATCTGCACCTCGGAGATACCGGGTGCAGGGCTGGGGGTGACTGAATCAATGGCGATGGGCTGCCCGGCAAAACCACTCAGGGAGGCACTCAGCACATCGCGCGCATCTTCCGCCATCACCATAACCGGCGCCATGACCAGAGCAGAAAACGTCAGCAGCAATGCGCGCATCCAGCGCTGTAGCGCTACCTTGGGCTGTAACACCGCAATTTTTGGGTTCATCTTCCTGATTCCTCCCACGACAACTTGCTGACTCACACCACCGACCGGTTATACCGCCACTGACAGATTTATCGGGCAACCCGACTCACAGGAGCACCGTGTCTGCGGACCCTAACCACGCGTTTCAGCCTCGCCCAGACCCTACCAAAGTGCGACGCCACGGGCGGGGTGGCTTCCATTGCGCTACCTTAACCTGATGGAAAAGTGTAAAGGATGCCAGCGCGTCGCGCGACCGGCACACAGCGTCACGCAAGGGCACAGTCGCCTACCCGATCTTGGGCGACGGTTTGCTTCAGGAGGATAGCTTTTCCTTGATTCTCGCTGCCTTACCGGAAAGCTCTCGCAAGTAGTAGAGCTTGGCTTGCCTGACATCACCGCGACGTTTAACCGTAATGCTATCTACCAGCGGGCTGTAGGTTTGGAACGTTCTCTCAACGCCCACACCGTGGGAAATCTTGCGCACGGTAAAAGCAGAATTGAGACCTCGATTTCGCTTACCGATGCAGACTCCCTCAAAAGCCTGCAGGCGCTCCCGGGTTCCTTCTTTTACACGGACCTGAACCACTACGGTATCGCCGGGAGCAAACTCCGGCACCTCGCGGGTCATCTGCTCGGCATCGAGCTCTGCGATAATCTTGTTGGTGCTCATGATCTTCTCCTATCGTCGCGCAAGCCTCGCGATCGATATCCTATTCGTTGTATCCGTTGTGCTGTTGAGCCAGACCCGGCAAATAGCGGCGCAATATCGCCAGCTGGCGTGTGCAAGCGGCGGAGCCGGTCACGGCAGGGGCGCGATGATACCTGCTGATTTACCGCTTGTCTGCCCCCCTATTCCGGTAAAAGATCCCACTTGGCAAGTAACGCGCGATCCGCATCGACCAACTGAGTCATTGCGAGCAGATCCGGGCGTCGATCCAAGGTTCTACGTAGCGCCTGAGCACGCCGCCACTCGGCGATTTCGCCGTGATTACCACTGAGTAGAACGGGCGGCACCGCCATACCGTCATAAATCTCAGGACGGGTGTAGTGAGGGCAATCCAACAAGCCATGGGTGAAGGAATCCTCGGCGGCAGAAGACTCATGCCCGAGCGCTCCCGGCAGCCAGCGAATCATTGCATCGATCAGCATCATGGCGGGCAACTCCCCGCCACTGACAACATAATCACCCACCGAAACCTCGAGATCGACATGGCGGGCCACAAAACGCTCATCAATACCCTCATACCGGCCGGCAACAACAATCAACCGACCTTCCGCCGCCAGAGACTGGGTCAAACCGGCATCCAGTTTTCGCCCCTGCGGCGTCATCGCCACTACTGTTGCCTTGCCGCCCACTGCCTCTCGCGCTTCTGCCAGAGCAGCGGCGAGAACCGGGGCCTGCATTACCATGCCGGGCCCACCACCATAGGGTCGATCATCCACCGTGCCATGCCGGTCAGACGCCTCTTCGCGGGGATCCTGCAAGTGCAGTTGACAAAGCCCTGATTCAAATGCCCGTCCGGTCACCCCCCATTGCGTAAGGGCGGAAAACATTTCCGGGAAAAGTGTCAGCACCGCGAGCCGCAACTGTGGGGTGGCATCAGGTGTCGACATACCAATTCACTTCTATCGTCTTGCCCGGCAGATCTACCTCTACAATGACGCGATCAGGGATCCAGGGAATCAGGTGTTCCTTATCGTCGACACTGGCCTCAGTGGGTGTCACGACCAGCACGTCGTTTGCACCGGTTTCCAGCAATCGATCTACACTTCCCAGCAACAAGCGGGTGTCGCCTTCTTGGCACCACACCGTCAAACCCACCAAGTCCCGCCAGTAAAAGTCCCCCGCATCGGGCGCCGGAAAGTTCGCGGCAGGAACGCGAATCTCTTGTCCTCTGAGTGCCTCAGCAGATGTACGATCTTGTATGTGCGCGAATTTGGCGATGAGGGCCTTGCCCTGCTGCCTGACAGACTCAATCGTAAGGGGGGTATGGGGACTGGCAATGCCGGAAACGGGTCCAGCCAGGTGAAGACCGGAGAGGCGTGTCAGCAGGGCCGTCTCCTCCAGTCGCGGTCGCAACTTGACCCATCCCTTAACGCCATACACGCCGACCACATCGGCAAGGATTAAATAATCATCAGTTGGGGGCGGAAATTCCTGCATCGGACCGCGACAGACGCCCCCGTCATCAATCAGGCAGCCGTAGCTTGAGCGCCCGCCTGATACTCTTTCAGAAGCTTTTGTACGCGGGGAGAAACCTGAGCGCCCTTGGCGACCCAACCTTCCACTTTTTCGATATCAATGCGCAAACGCTCTTCCTGACCGCGGGCAATCGGGTTGAAAAATCCCAATCGATCAATAAAGCGTCCGTCGCGCGACTCTCGTCTGTCTGCCACCGTCACGTGGAAGAAGGGCCGCTTTTTAGATCCACCCCGAGATAATCGGATGACCACCATAATGCTGTATCCTCAACTGCACTGGACCACAGAAAATCAGGGCCCGCTAACAAAAGAGCGCGGAGGATACAGTAATCCGGCATACCTGAAAAGGTGCAAAGTGGGTGTCTAATCGCCGATCAAAAGCGCTTATCGGCGAGGAAACCCCGGGGGAAGTCCACCTCCCGCGCCACCGGCCATTCCCCCCAAACCGCGCATCATGCGCTGCATACCGCCGCCCTTCATTTTTTTCATCATTTTTTGCATTTGCTTGTGTTGCTTGAGCAAGCGGTTGAGATCCTGCACTGCTGTCCCCGAACCCAGAGTAATCCTGCGTTTGCGAGACCCGGAAATTACATCGGGATTACGCCGTTCTCTCGGGGTCATGGAGTCAATCATCGCCTCCATGCGGGAGAATTGTTTGGTGTCAACATGTTGCGCCGCCTGAGCCAGGCCCGACATGCCCGGCATTTTGTCGAGCATGGCGCCCATACCCCCCAGATTCTTCATCTGCTGCAACTGCTCTCGAAAATCCTCTAGATCGAAACGCCCGCCCTTTTGTACCTTTTTAGCAAGCTTGTTGGCTTTGTCATGATCGACTTTGCGTTCGACTTCTTCGATAAGCGACAGCATATCGCCCATCCCCAATATGCGAGAGGCCAGTCGATCGGGATGAAAGGGGTCCAACGCGTCGGTTTTTTCACCCACGCCCAAGAATTTGATCGGTCGCTGGGTGACCGTGCGGACTGACAGCGCCGCCCCTCCTCGGGTATCAGCGTCGACCTTGGTCAAGATAACGCCCGTCAATGGCAGGGTCTTACCAAAAGCCCTGGCAGTATTGGCCGCGTCCTGACCGGTCATTGCGTCAACAACGAAAAGGGTTTCGATCGGTTTAACCGCCTCGTGCAGCGCCGCGATCTCGGCCATCATGACTTCATCCACGGCGAGTCGCCCGGCCGTGTCGATCAATACGATATCTGAGAACGCTACCCGCGCATTTTCTACGGCGCGCCGCACAATTTCCACGGGCTTCTCCGCCGGGTCGCTCGGCTCGAAGCGCGCGCCGACTTCCGCGGCCAACATTTCCAGTTGGGTTATGGCCGCTGGGCGATAAACATCGGCGCTGACAACCGAGACGCGCTTGTTCTCACGCTCCATCAAATATCGCGCCAGCTTCGCCACCGAAGTCGTCTTACCCGCACCCTGCAAACCTGCCACCATGATGACCGCAGGCGGCTGCGTAGCGAGATCAAGCTCCTCGCTCTCCCCACCCAGCACAGTCTGTAATTCGGCCTGAACAATTTTCAGAAAGGATTGGCCCGGCGTCAGGCTCTTCGCCACTTCTGCGCCAATTGCGCGATCCTTGACGCGGTCGGTAAAGTCCTTGACCACCGGCAGCGCAACATCGGCCTCCAGCAATGCCATCCGCACGTCGCGTAACGTATCGCGTATATTGTCTTCGGTGATTTTCGCCTTGCCCGAGATGGCCTTCAGGCTGCTACTTAACCGGTCACTAAGAGATTCAAACATCGATGTGTTACCTGCGCGGGGATACCCAAGCTCTTCTAGAAGCGCGTAGTATAAGGATGCGATGAAAGATACCCAAATCCAGATAATTGCTTACCGCCGCTGCAAGGCACCGGATTGTGGGTAGCGCTCCCAGCTTAATGACTGCGGGTCTGGCGATTCTGGCCGCATTACTGTACTTGAGTGCGGTCTGGCGACAGGTGCTCAATTTAGAACAGGGTGAGCAACGCCAGAGACGCCAGATCGCACTCATGGGCGTCGCGGCTCTGCTCACCCACGGTCTGGCCGCCTATCTGCCGGCCCAAGCCGGGGAATCGAGCCTTGGCTTTTACCGTGTCGCCTCGCTGATGTTTCTCAGCATGGGCGTCATCAGTTTGATCGCGTTGCTCGTTCGCCCCCTGCATACGCTGCTGATTGTGCTCTTCCCCCTCGCGGCCCTTTCTATTTTGGTGGCCACATTTGCCCCAGATACCAGCCGACCCATGAATGATCTCCCGGCCGGCATTCTCTCCCATGTTACAGCGTCCATTATCAGCTTTGCGGTGCTGGCGCTGGCCGTGCTTCAGGGTCTGTTGGTCACCCTGCAATCCAGACAATTGCGGCAGCATCGAAGTCAAGGGGTCATTCGAAAACTACCGCCGCTAGAGGCCGCTTCGTCTTTGTTTTTTGAGTTGTCGGGTGCCGGCTTTTTGATTCTGACCATCGCAATTGGCACGGGCACGGTTTTTGTTGATGATCTCTTTGGCCAGCATCTGGTACACAAGACCGTGCTGACCATGCTCGCTTGGTGCCTCTATGCCATCCTGCTGTTGCAGTATTTCCGTCGGGGATGGCGGGTGCAATCTGCGATCACCGTGAATCTCATCGCATTTGGTCTCATGGTGTTGGGTTTTTTCGGCTCCAAACTGGTGCTGGAGCTTCTTTTACCATTGACCCGGTAACATCACAGGGCACTTTCGTCACCCTGAAAGGCCATAAAAAGAGGCTTGTGCGGCACCTCTTTTTTCTCCACCATTTCAGTTCATGACAGATAGAGGTACACACCTCCCTTGAACGAGACTCCGCTGAGCTTGCTCTTTGCAGCCTTGGCGCTACTGATTCTGATCTCAGCCTTCTTTTCCAGTTCAGAGACGAGCATGATGTCCCTGAACCGGTATCGTTTAAAACACCTGAAGGGCACGGGGCATCGTGGCGCTCGCCGAGCGCTTGCCTTGCTCAAGCGCCCCGACCGACTGATTGGCCTGATTCTCATCGGGAATAATCTCGTCAATATTCTCGCCTCGGCCATCGCCACTGTCATTGCCATCAGACTGTTCGGAGATGCGGGGATTGCCATAGCCACACTGGCGCTGACTTTGGTGATCTTGATTTTTGCCGAAATCACCCCCAAGACGATCGCAGCGCTGCATCCCGAGCGTGTGGCGTTTCCAGCCAGTCTCATTTTGGTGCCCCTGCTAAAAGGGCTGATGCCCCTGGTGCTGTCGATCAACTGGCTGACCAACGGCATCTTGAAGTTGATGGGATTTTCTCCAGATACGGCAGGAGATGATGCGGTGTCGCAGGAAGAGCTCCGCACCATCGTCACTGAATCTGCGCCGATGATCCCCGGCCGACACCGCCGGATGCTGGTAAACATTCTCGATCTCGAGCAGATGACCGTGAACGACATCATGGCGCCGCGAAACGAGATTTACGGGATCGACATAGAGGCGCCGGATGAAGCCATCATGCGGCAACTTAAAAGCAGCGAGCACACCCGCCTGCCCATCTACCGCGATGACATCAATCAGATCGAGGGTGTGTTTCACATGCGCAATTTGAGCCAGGTGTTGGATGGCGGCCGCCTCAGCCGCTCGCGGCTGCTGGACGCGACGGATTCGCCATACTTTATTCCCGAAAACACGCCTCTCAACACCCAACTTCTACACTTTCAGCGACAAAAAAAGCGACTGGGAATGGTGGTCGACGAATATGGAGATATTTTGGGTTTGGTTGCGCTGGAGGATATTCTTGAAGAGATCGTGGGGGAATTTACCTCCAATCTGGTCGAGGAGAACGAGGAGATCACTCGTCACCCCGATGGCAGCACCACGTGCTCGGGTACGGTCAGTATTCGCGACCTCAATCGGCAGCGTCGTTGGGATTTGCCAACAGACGGGCCGAAAACCGTCAGTGGCCTGGCCCTCGAAGCGCTTGAGGCCTTTCCCAGTGCCCGCGCCTCCGTGCGGATCGAAGGGTATCAGCTGGATATCGAAGAAATCGCTAAAACCCATATCAGCCGCTTGCGAATCACGCCGCTGGAGGATCGTGCATCGTCCGAGGAGACACTCTCCGAGCCCTGAAGAGAGATGCAGCCCTACGGAGCGGCGCGCCTCTCAGCCACAGCAATCAGGATTTCTCGCTTTCTGTCGTTACTGGCTGAGAACCACTCAATGATTTCATTGGCGGTGCGGTAACAGCCAATACAGACATCGCTATCATTGAGAGCGCAAACCTCGATGCAGGGCGATTTGACGCTGGTGCTCACCTCGCTCATGCGGCATCCCCCTCAGCCTGCTTCGAGTAGAAAGCGCTGGCAAAACCCTCGAGATCTCCCGCCTCTATCGCCTTGCGCATCCCAGCCATATGGCGCTGGTAAAAACGCAGGTTATGAATCGTGGCCAGCTGAGAACCCAATATTTCATTGCATTTATCCAAATGTGCCAGATACCCCCGGCTAAAATGCTGGCAGGTGTAACAGTCGCAAGACGGATCAAGGGGCTCGGTGCTTGTCTTGTGTCGCGCATTGCGCAACTTGATCACGCCCTGACTGGTAAAGAGATGTCCATTGCGCGCGTTGCGCGTTGGCATTACGCAATCAAACATGTCTATTCCGCGACGCACGCCCTCCAATAGATCTGAGGGCGTGCCGACCCCCATCAAGTACCGTGGCGCCTCCGCCGGCAAATGGGGAGCGAGACCGTCTAATACCTTCGTCATTTCAGATTTGGGTTCACCCACGGACAATCCACCAATAGCGTAGCCGTCAAAGCCCATGTCAACCAAAGCGTTCAATGACTGTTGTCGTAGCGCCGGGTACATACCACCCTGAACAATGCCAAAGAGTGCAGCGGGATTGTCGCCATGGGCCTCTTTACTGCGGGCCGCCCATCGCAACGACAACTGCATCGAACGCTCAGCCTCGGCCTCCGATGCGGGATAGGGTGTGCACTCGTCGAAAATCATGACGATATCGCTGCCCAAATCGCGCTGAATCCGCATCGAAGTCTCGGGGTCAAGAAACACCTTGTCGCCATTGACGGGCGATCTGAAAGCAACACCTGCCTCACTAACTTTTCGCAACTCATCGAGGCTGAACACCTGAAACCCGCCCGAGTCAGTGAGTATCGGGCCTGACCATCCCATAAAGTCATGCAAGTCCCCGTGGGCTTTGACGACCTCGGTGCCAGGCCGCAGCCAGAGGTGGAATGTGTTGCCCAGAATAATCTCAGCGCCAATCTCTGCGATATCCCTTGGGAGCATGCCCTTGACCGTGCCGTAGGTACCCACGGGCATAAAAGCCGGTGTCTGGATGCGCCCTCTGGGTAACTCGATCTCTCCCCGGCGCGCAAGATTATCGCGGTGTGACACCGAGAATTTCACGGCACAGACCCGCTTTTGGTCATAAACATAGCGTCACCATAGCTGAAAAACCGGTACCGGTTTTCGATCGCCGTCGCATAGGCCTGGCGGATCGTTTCGATACCCGCGAAAGCGGACACCAACATCAACAGCGTGGACTCGGGTAAATGGAAATTGGTGACCATGGCATCAACAACGTGAAATTCGCTACCCGGGTATAAAAAGATGTCAGTGTCTCCTGCAAATGGTCGGAGCACCCCTTCCTCACTTTGGCGCGCGGCACTCTCTAACGATCTGACTGCGGTGGTGCCCACCGCGACGACTCTGCCGCCCCTTTCTCTACACGCAAGCACCGCATCACAGCAGGATTGGTCGACCTCAACATACTCCCTGTGCATGATGTGGTCCCGCACATTATCGGCCCGCACTGGCTGAAAAGTCCCGGCACCCACATGTAATGTCACCTCCGTGCGATATATACCTGCGGCATCCAATGCATCGATTAGCGGCCGATCGAAGTGTAGCCCCGCCGTGGGGGCCGCTACCGCACCCTCTCGCCTGGCGTAAACGGTCTGATACCGATCGCGATCGTCCTGGGTGTCCTCCCTGTCGATATAGGGGGGTAAAGGCATGTGTCCGAAACGCCGCATCATCTCCTTGAGAGAGCCCACCTCGGCAGCAACTTTGAAAAAACTGCCCTCGCGGCCTGTTACCCGCAATGTCAATTCTGAGACGTCACTCTCACCGTCTGGAGTGACCATGAGCAGTGAACCCTCCTTGGGACTTTTACTGGCTCTGACGTGTGCCAAAGCTGAACCATCCCCTAGCAATCGCTCAATCAAAATTTCGACTTTGCCACCGGTTTGCTTCTGCGCGAACAGGCGGGCTGGTAGCACCCGGGTATTGTTAAACACCAGTAGGTCATTAGATGACAACAGAGAGGGTAAATCTCTGAATGCACGGTGAGCGATGGTATTCAGCGCTGGATTCACTTCGAGGAGCCGCGAGGCCGAGCGCTCGGCAAGCGGTTCCTGCGCGATCAGCTCAGCTGGCAATTCGAAAGCAAAATCAGTTCGTTTCATGGGCGATCAACTTCGTTGGAGGCCGAATGCAAAGAAACTCTAGCAACGGGGCGGGTCTCAGCAAGGGGTTGGATATCATCAGCGCCAGCCATCAAAAAAAAGCCGGCGTAGGCCGGCTTTCTGCGTTGACAAAATTGCGAGGGCTTATTTGTCGTCTTCAGCCTCTTCATCAGCCGACGCTTCAGCAGAGGCTTCCTTCGGCTCTGGCGCCGCTTCGGGCTCGGGCTCTGGCTCAGGCTCTGGCTCTGGCGCCGCTTCGGGCTCGGGCTCTGGCGCCGCTTCGGGCTCTGGCTCCGCTTCGGGCTGCGGTTCAGCGTCAGCCGCCTCACCTTCTCCCGCATCGGCCTCTTCTGCCGCCTCTTCAGCGGATTCTGCCGCTGCCTCCGCCCCGCTCTCATCCGCCTCTGCGGCTTCCGCAGGCTCAGGCGCAGGATCAGGTAGCGCAACAGAGATCAGCTCTTCCGCCAACAGGATGCGGACCTTTTCTTCGCCATTGACCGGCTTGCCATTGGCGTCCTGCACGGCATACCGCTCATCGCCGCGCATGAAAATCTTGTAGTCTGGGGTTTTCTTGATGAGCTTCATCGCCATATCTTTTCTCCCTAAAGATACTCAGATTCACCGGACCGACCGGGTGGGGCTCGGCTGAATCGCGCAAGAGTATACAGTAAGCCCCCCAAAAGCCCAGCCTCCCGTTGCTGACCAGTTGAGAATTGGTATACTCCGCGGCCTCATCGATAAGCCGGAGTGGTGGAATTGGTAGACACGACGGATTCAAAATCCGTTGCCCTTAAAAGCGTGCCGGTTCAAGTCCGGCCTCCGGTACCACTTTACTATTTTGAGACGTTACCCCTCCCCTGAAAGACCCCGAATTATTCGGAAGCCCCAACTGAGGTTGCGCAAGCGCCTTGCCATACGCAGGGTTGATACAAAATGCTTGGGCTCACTGGCGCCGGCAAATCCAGTCCACAAGCCGCAGGCCTAACAGCGAGACTCTCGGCACCCAGTAGATAGAACCATGGGTTTTCAACTTTTTCACCGGCACAAGTGTCGCTTTTTGATGCTGGCATTTTCGACCCCGTAAGCGGATGCTACTGGGGTTATAGCGCACTTACCAAAAAAAATATGGACTCTTTACTTTCCCTGCTAGATACAGTGTTGGATATCACCAATATGGTCTTTGCGTTGGCCATACTCGGCGGCTTGGTGACGATATTGGTGCTATACATCGTCGACACCCATCAGACGACCCAGACGATACGCAGGAACTACCCTGTTATTGGGAGGCTCCGCTATTTCTTTGAGCATATGGGGGTATTTTTCAGGCAGTACTTCTTTGCCATGGATCGTGAAGAACTGCCCTTTAACCGCGCTCAGCGGTCGTGGATTGCAAGAGCGGCAAAGGAGTTGGATGGCACGTTGGCATTTGGCTCCACCCGTCCGCTGGATAAACCGGGCGATATATTTTTTCTGAATGCGGGTTTCCCGCCGACCACTGAAGAAATTGCCGCACATGAGGGGACGCCAGTGGTCTATGGCGACGGCTACGCGAAGCAGCCCTACACCAGTCATTCCTTCTTCAACATCTCCGCCATGTCTTTTGGCGCTTTGTCGGAGCCTGCAATAAAAGCGCTTTCAATGGGCGCTCGCAAAGCCGGCATTTGGCTGAATACCGGTGAAGGTGGGATGGCACCGCATCACTCTGCGGCGCCTTGTGACGTGATTTTTCAAATAGGCACCGCCAAATATGGCGTTCGCGACGAGCAGGGGAATGTAAGCGTGGATCGGTTGCGAGCGCTTGGCAAAGACCGCCAAGTCAAAATGTTCGAAATTAAACTCTCCCAAGGCGCCAAGCCTGGTAAAGGCGGCATTCTCCCGGCAGAGAAAGTCACCGAGATCATTGCGTCGACCCGAGGGATTCCGATGGGTCAGGACTCGATCAGCCCCAATAGACACCCAGATATTCGTTGCAGCGACGACCTGCTCGATTTTATCGACAAAGTACGTTCAACCACTGGCAAGCCCACGGGCATCAAATTTGTCCTCGGCCAGACTGGTTGGCTGGACGACTTACTCGCTAACATTCGTACCCGAGGTATTGCGAGCGCACCCGATTTTATTACCTTGGATAGCGCCGACGGCGGCACCGGTGCGGCGCCGCAGAGTCTGATGGATAATCTTGGGCTCAGCATCTGGGAATCGCTACCCATTGTTGATAAAAAACTGTGCGATGCGGGGCTTCGTGACCGCATTAAGCTGATCGCCTCGGGCAAAATGGTCAACCCATCGGGCGTCGCGGCCGCGTTGTGTCTCGGCGCAGATAGCGTCAACACCGCCCGCGGTTTTATGTTCGCCTTGGGGTGTATTCAGGCGCTGCAGTGCAACCAGAACACCTGCCCCACCGGTATCACCACACACAACCCAAAACTCCAGAAAGGGCTCGACCCCAGCAGCAAAGCTGACAGAGTGGCAAGTTACGCGCGCTCAATGAAAAAAGAAGTGGAATTAATCGCCCACAGTGCAGGAGTCATGGAGCCCCATAACCTTGGACGAGAACACGCCTTCCTCATCAACGCCGAAGGCAGGCCAGAGCTCCTTCATCGGGATTAAATCGACCCCGCAGCGAAAAAGACTGCCGCAGCGATCCCAATATTGATCCGCAACCACGCTCATTGCCCGATGTTACAAAAGTCATACCGATCCTTCCGTTACTCAGACTGTTGACCAAAAAAGGGGCTCCTTTGCGGATCCAGCGTTATGCACCCGACTCGGCCTGGGCAATCTTTGCCTTTTGTACAACCGCTAGTTGCTCGCCAAACAGCTTTTGAAGCTTTTCAATACCGCTATCGCGCAAGGCCCCTTGATTTCCCGTAACCGCATATGTCGAATAAACGGCGCAGGCCCTCATCAGGGCGGTAGAAATCAATGCGATCGAGGTGCCTTCATTTTTCATTTCGTTGGCCAAATCGATAAACGCCTGGATGGCATCTTGCTGGGTGTCTGGAGCCGACATACGCAAAGTCCTAAAAGAGCAAAAGGTGACGCGCAAGTATAAATTACCGAGCCGGTAGCTCAACAACATCCTGAGACAACCATATACTGCAGCCTTGTTCTCGTGACTAAGTCTCTCCTCTGAAGACACGCATCCACATCGTGAGTTTGACATTGCTGGTTATTGGGTTCGCCCCAATGGGTAGCCTTGCCGGCATTGAATTCTCGCTGGACCTCGCGGCTGCTTACTCCTGGGATGACAACGTGGGGCTTGATGAACTTGAACGCGCAACCGGAGAGTCCGACGAAGTCACCACCCTTGAGGCGCAGGGGTCTGCGGCAATTACCCTTTTCGATCGCACCACGCTCCGTGTATCGGCGGGTCTGGTAGACGACTCCTATGCAACATTTTCCGTGGTCGACCGGCGCACTGAGTCCTGGGGAATTAATCTGGAAAGCCAGCTGGGCGACACGACTTTAGGTGTGAACTGGTTTGACGTCTCTGCGGATCTAGACGAGCAGCAGTTTTTGACTTACCAGAGGCTGTCACCCTACCTCGCCCGCTTTATCAGCAAGCAGTGGTTTCTCCGCGGCGAGTATGTCTACGGTGAAAAAGAAATTGAGCGACGCCCCGGTCGAGGCGCTGACAGCCACTCCGTTTCACTCGACAGCTACTATTTCATCCGCGGGTTAAAGCGTTATGCCCTACTCGGATATACCTACCGGGTCGACGACGCCAACGCCAACCGGTACGACTATGAATCCCACGCTCTTAAACTGCGGTATGTTCATCGCGCAACACTGGGATCATTGCCAGTCGAATTGGAGCTGGAAACCAAATTGGAAGAGCGCCGCTACAAATCGCCCGATCCGGTAATCTCCACAGAACGAGAAGATACCCGCGTCCGGTTCTCCAGCGAGATCCGGCTTCTCATCACAGAGTATGCGTCGGTAGCGTTGCAGCTCAAAAATTCAGATTATGATTCGAACGTTGACACCGCCAGTTACAACGACCTCGTTGTGGGGACAGAGTTCCGGCTCTCGTTCTAGGCGCGCCATAGGCTAAAACCGCAGCTGTCCGTAACCATAGATTTGATCTCGACCGGGCGCGCCGATGTCCAGCGCGCTGGCATAGAGTCGATCAAGCATGACAGCAGGCTCTCCATTAGATTGCATCAGTCTGGCCGCAGCAACCGTTACAAATGGGACTGCATAAGAGGTGCCCGAGGACGCAATAAATCCACCCCCGGCGCGGGCGTGTCTGATGTTCACACCGGGCGCCGCAATGTCGACATACTCTCCCCGATTTGCCAGACGGAAAGCTCTGCCCCGATCATCAGTCGCGGTTACCGCGACCACTTCGGGATAAGCAGCAGGGTACATGGGCTGCGCCATGGGTCCACCATTACCTGCCGCTGCCACCGCCAGAATGCCTTTTTGTCTGACCCGACTGAGTGCAGTCTCAAGCAAACGGTTGGGGGGGCCTGCCAAACTGATGTTGATCACGGACACGCCAGAGGTGACCAGCCAATTCAGTGCTTTGATGAGACTCACCGTGCTGGCAAACTCACCTTGCTCCTCATTTTCATCAAAGACCTCAGCGGCATAAATCTCGGCTTTGGGAGCCAGTCCCAAGGCCAGCGGATCTGAACCCACGATAATTGAAACGATGGCGGTGCCATGCACGTTAGGCGGTGTATCGTTCTTGACGAAGCGCTTGGTCGTAATGGACGCATTGAGGAAAGTACTGTGACTGCGGTCGACACTGCTGTCGATGATCCCGATACGCAAATTAAGGTCAGATAAATCGGTGGGTGTTGGTAACAGCTCTCGCGGGGCTATTCCAACAAGATCAGATGGGCTCGCTGTCTCATGGGGCACGCCCGCCGTGTAGAGGTGGTTCAAATCGATATCGGCGCGTTTTCCGCCGATCACGTCATAACTGCCTTCCCGCGTCGCAGACAAATCGACGCTCGCGGGGCCCGCCGCCTCAGCCAATAAAAACCCAAGACCCTCGAGCTCGCTGACCGTCTCGAAGAGATACCCCTCCTCTTCC
>Ga0181560_10003677_pt1 | contig 14082 bp, 9 predicted proteins | sample 011ome_20_FD_133751 | JGI IMG/M metagenome (GOLD analysis project Ga0181560, IMG submission 133751) | Coastal salt marsh microbial communities from the Groves Creek Marsh, Skidaway Island, Georgia - 011509CT metaG (megahit assembly) | ecosystem: Environmental > Aquatic > Marine > Intertidal zone...
GAGGTATGGACACGATTCACATCGCTCATGTTTGTAGACACATTGTTAATTTGTGTCGTAAACGGAGAGATAGTGTCGATGTCGGTTGCGTAAGGAGCGAGGGCATCTACGTTACTGATTGACCCTGCTACATCATCTAAGTTGTCAATGGATGTATGTACACGGTTCAGGTTAGTCAGGTTCAAAGCATTTAGTTGTGCTTTGTCAGACAAGGTGAGCCAAGTATTCTCAAGGTAGTTCTTAGTGACTGCATCTTGAGCATTAGTTGGGTCAGTAATGTCTTTGATAACACGGGACTGTCCATTCCATTTCCCATCAGTACCGAGAATCATTGCTGACTCTGCGGTATCAATGGCTTCCTGAGATGCGAAGTAAACCTGAATATTAGAGTTGTCGAGGTCTTCTTCGGTTAGTACCGATCCGGCGGCGAAGTCTACCGCACGGGAGTTGAGGTCTGTAGTACGTTCAATACGAACTAAGGCCCCACCTGAGGCCGTAGTCGATGTCAGAACTGTACTAGGGGAAGTGAAGGTACGGCTAGTGTCTTCTACACCGTCGATGAATACCTTCACATCTGCTTGAGCAATATACTCAAACGGAACCGCAAAAGTAGTTGTACTACCATCTGCGGTGTATTCGATGTAACTGTAAGCCATTACTGATTATTCCCTAAAGGTCCTAAAACGGAGTTCATGATCTGGTCTGATTGAGATTGGGTTTGTTGAGTCTTGTTGAGTTCCTTACGTAGTTGCTCTCGACGAGATAACTGAACGTATGGATGGTTTTTATCTTGCTTGAGCAACTTTTCAACTAACTGATAGTGAGCGTAGGTTCTATATTCACTGATGATGCTTGAAATCGTTTGTTCACGAGACCCTGTAGCTTCACTACGACCCACGAGAGCTGAGTTATCTGTCATAACCTGCAAGTAAGCGTCACTTTTGATCGTGCCTTCGAGTGTTTGGTACAGATTTTTGCCCCCTATCTCTACCGTTCCTACCATTTCTTGAAACAAGTCATAAACTGTTCTCTGGTATTCTGGTTCTACAGGGAATAGACGCATATCCGCCCCACCTTGTAGCGGGCTAGGGGGTTGTTTACCAACTCCCAGACGCATTAACTCTTCGATAACCCGTGTGTCTGTCCCTTCTTTATAAGCGAGGCCAGAAATGGCAAGACCAAGGTTAGGTTGTACAACTTGAGGCTCCCCGAAGATTGGATCACGCTTGCGATCAATCTGACTCTTCTTTTCTTCGCTAATGAAAGGCCATTTGGTTTCAAAAAGGAGGATCGGATCTTTGGCAAGATCAGACATATCAAACTGTTCGTAGATAACCTTATCCATCCCCTGCATCTCTGCTATTTCCTGCCATAACCGGTAGTAAGGGAAAAAGGATTGAGCTTGCTTACCCATGAATGTGTCTAATGATGCCTCATCGCTTCGGAAAGCGTTCATCATCGCTTGGACACTTTGTGTAGCGGGCATTGAGAACAAAGCCTCAGCAATAGCAAGGGCAGAGCGAGCAAACATAGCGTTCTGACTATCAACACTTGCGTATTTATAAGTGTCATGAACGGCACCCATAACCACAAAGAACTTAGCCCATGGGTCCCAACGCCTAATCTGTACAGAGGTGTCCCCAGTGCGGAGACTATATGGCAGATATTCCTTACTAATGTTCTTCACATTTCGCTCAGAGAACTCTGACGGTCCAACACTTGTTAATGCTCCAGAACTTGCAGTCATAGTAGCCCCTGCCCAGAACAATGTTCCGAGGTGAAGGCTCGTCTGTGCTTTTGCACGTACTTTTGGATCTGAAGATGACAACCGCTCCTTAAACGATTTAGAGGTGTTCTGTAAGAAGGCTGTCTTCTCACCTACATAAGATAAGATGTTTGTAGGTGTACGGATGAAAGGCATTAGCTGACGACTGATAGGTACTTTGTTTACGAGATCTTGCGTAAATTTACCCGCTCGTCCGAACGCATCATCTTTGAACTCTGTTTGGAAAGTGATTTCCCGAGCTTCTTGAAGAGCTTTCTTTGAGTTTACGTCGAGTACAGCAACACCCTGCCCAACAGAGTCAATATAGTCTTCTGTTTTCTTAGCTGTGCTTTGTTGTGCTAATTTAACGGCTTCAGTCCATGTACTGCCTTTAGCCATGAAGTCATTGACCTCTAGCTCAAACAGCTTAGCCCTGAAGCTCATTTGCTTCATTAGCTCATCAGTAGCGATCATAGCTCGGCTACCCAACACTCGGTTGAGATTGCCTACCCAATTCATGCCATACTGAAGTGCGCCTTCACCTTGCGGAAGTAACGTACTAGGTTTTGATAAGTCGAAATTGCGATTACCAATAGCGATACTTTGCGTAGCGTCATCAACAAAGTTACGTCCTTTATCGAGCTGAGCATCTGCCTTAGCAAAGGCTTTTAATCCGTATCTCAGAGCTGACCCTATGTAGTAATACTGCATAAGGAACTGAGTCGCTCCGTCTCGAACTAATTTGCCATTCTTCGTAGCTACACCTGCGACCATTGAAGTCAAAGCTCGGTCTGCGTGATGGACTACACCAGAGGTTACGTTGACTGTAAGAGTTACAGTTGCACCTAGGATGTTATTGATGAAGAACTCGTTGAGTCCTGCTGTCATCTTTCTCCATACACCGGCCTTCTGTGCGGCCTTCTCTGCAATAAGCGCGGCTTCTTTAGGTGTTTGCGCTTTATTAGCAATGAAGTCCAAAGCTTCAGCAAACGTAATAGGATCTGTTCGACCACGTAGGCTCTGGAGTTGAAGCGCACGACCTACTTCTGTGCTCACACCTGAAGCTGTTTCGGCGGCTTTAGCATAGTCATCCCAAAACTTAACTGTTTTAGGATCATTCTCTTTAACGGCTGTTCTAAATCTTTGCCAAGCAAAGTTCTCGACCGAGTTAGCGAGAGATGCGAACTGATCGACGTTCATCCCCATGCGACCTTGTTGCTTCGCATTCCACATACGAGCAATCACTTCATCCGGCTCAAATGTTTTGACACCGAGTGCAGTCAGCCGTTGCATGGCTTCGTTGAACACTTGATCGTTTGTCTTCGATACACCTGCGCCTTGGTTCTGGATGCCCTTGCCCATCTCGGTAATGAATACCTTACGAGCGGCATCACGAGCTGAGCCTGTGATCGAATCGTCCGATAAGACCTGCATCCATTTCTCAGCGGCTTGTGCTTCTGAGATATTGGTCCGAGCGGCCTGTGTTGGTTTAGTAGAGGCAGTGGCTTTCGTGGCGATGATTACATCACCCTTACGCTGTACGTTACCTTTACCAAAAACACTTTCAACAGCTTCCATGTAGTTAGCCGTAGGCTCATTGCGTTGGAAACCTTTAGAGGTCTGGGTACCAACACCTGTCTTATTACCTTGGTAAACAGTGAAGTAAGCTTTATCACCAGTACCAATAGCATTCTCAGCCTGTTGAATAACTTTGGCGATATTTGCAGGTTCTTCGATTACGTTAAGGACGTTGTTAGAGACTGCTACGTTTGCACCACCATCTTGAATACGAGTAGCTACAGCGGCGTTATGTGTGGCTGTTCTGTTGAACGGGTCAAAGACAAGGACTTCCACACCATCTTTAGCAAGATCATCGACCGCGTTATCGAATCGACCCCCACCAATATCAGCAACAACCTGACCTTCTTGGAATACTCCCATTTGCTTCAGTTTGTTATAACCGGCAGGGAGCTTACCTGAGTTGATTGATGTATCTGCTGAAGTGATTGCTTGTTCTGGAGCATCCCATAGACTACTTGTTGGAGGAGTCTCTGTCGGGAGCATCTCATCAGGTGTTGCGGCTTTAGGGCCTCTAAGTCCTTTAACAGCCCCTAGGGTGCCACCGAGAGACGCACCAATACCTGTACCGATAACTGTACCAATGGCAGTGTCTACGGCTGTTTCTTTAAAATCGACACCGTCCCCAATACCGACTTCAGCTTGTGCGTTTTGGCGAGTAATGGAGTGAGCGGCAGACCAACCGGCACCTTGAATAGCACCTGCTTTACCACCTGATTTCATTCCTTCAAAGATGAGCTTTCTAATACCGGCTTTAGCGGCTTGCTTAGCCACGAGGCTACCTGCTGTAGCTGTACCACCGGTTACCAAACCTGCCCAGTTTGTAACGTCCGTCCCTGCGGCTTCTACGAAGTCCCACGCGGCATCCCATTTATGTCCTTCCTGTTGCGTAAACGGAACAACATTCTGCCAAGTATTCCACAACACGCCGATAGCCTGACGCTCATCTTCTGTGTAGTAGTTACCTTCGAGCTTGGCCCCTAATGTGAAAAGGGAACCTAGGTTGAGGTCCCAATAACGCATCTGTTCCATGTACTCAGAGACAAGCTCGTCGTCAGTACCATCGAACGCTGTGCCATTCTCTCTCATCCAATATTTCTGGAATGAGTCTTTGATTGATTTGTTCTGTAATAGGTCTTCTCTAGCTAAACGCTGTTGTTCTACCGCAGTAGGGTGAGTCAGACCTGCTTCTCTATATGATGAAACTAAGTTTTCAACCTGTAGATCTGAAAGTCGATTAGGTGTAGCGTACTTCACCCCATCAAATTCGTATTCATAAGCCATCGCAATGTCCCTAATCTATTTCATTTTCTATGACAACCCCATTTGCTGTGGGTATTTCTCTTCTCACCCCCTCTTGCACCTGCCCTGTAGAACCCGCCGGATATTCCGAAGGTTCAACTTCTTGAAGAATGGCATCGACAACAGCTTTCACAGCTCTTGGGTTTTGAGAGATTTTCCGCCACGGTTGTCCTCGCAAGGACTCGTACTGGGGAGGCAAATACTCAGCTAAGGCTTGGCGGTCACCAATGACGCTCATCCAAGCGGTCCTTAACTGCACTATTGTTTCTTCATACAACGGTCTGTTTGTCTCGTTGATTACGACCTCTCCAATACCGTTAAATAAAGGATCAAAGCCAAGATCGATTCGTTTCTGCATACTTCTATAAGCATCAGCACTGAATGGGTTAGACCCTCGCTGAATAGCATCACGAGCGATACCTTCCAGAGCGGAGAACTGACGCATCGTTGTAACTTTAAACACACTGTTGTCTGTTCTGATGTTATGTAGCTCTGTAAGCATTTCTGTTTCAGTCATACCTACGAAGTGCTCATACATCGCTACAGCTTCATCTAATGTAAAGTCTTTGGTTTCATCAGGTTTAAGCAAATTCTCAATCTGCTTCTTCATCTGAAAAATATCAGTCTTATTGACTAAGTCAGACTCAGGGGCTTCGTAACCATCTAAGTTGTCGTTCTCTTGGTAGTAAGCCACCATCTCATCTTCGACAACCGTCACGTAGTCATTACGTTCACGTCCTTCCAAGGTGTGGGCTTTATCTGCAAGAGATTGAACGCGATCAGACGCTTGACGGAATAAACCTTCACTAACTTGTTGCCAGACTCCAGTGCCACCCAATGTTCCACTACCGGCTTTGATTTGATCCAATGAATCTCTAATTCTTCCTAGCTCTTCAGGATCATCAGTAGTCTTAATCTTCTCAGCCAACCATGTCGCCATATACTTATTAAGGCGTGTGCCTGTATAAGCTGATTCACTATCGAGAAGTTCTCGTTGTTTTTGGTTTACCTTGAAAGCAAAGTCGTTGGTTGACCATGCTGACTCTGTCGCATCATTCATACCTACAAGAAAAGCATCGTAGAGCTTCTCTTCACGACGTTCACGAGACTTAGCTAAGTGTGACTGCTTTGCGTTGTTGTAGGCACCATCTAAATGAGACACGACGCCTAAGCGAACACCTGCCTCACTCAACCACTTGTTATCAAGGGTTCCCATGATTTCTTTAGATGTGTCGGTATACCACTTATCGAAGTCTTCTGGTGACTTGTTGTATACTTCATCCCCTAGCTCTTCGATGCGGTTTTGCATCTGACTAGAGAGCTGACGACCCATACGGATACCGATTGATTTGTTGTAAGCAATCTCTACCGTAGGGTCCTTGATAATATCGAGATTTCCAGAATCTCTAGCTTCAGCAAGAGTCTGCATCTCGCCCGATGTGTAAGCGTATTCTTGAGCGGCAATGATTGCAGTTGCTACCTCAGCATCTTTCTTCTGTTTGCCTACGTAAGCAACCTGAGCAGAGGCTTTATCGAGGAAACTCGCAAGATCATCGAGACTCTTATCACGCTGTGGCGTAGCAGGACGAACGTAAGTGTCAACCATACCGATCTGCGGTTGGTTAGCGGTGATTTGTCGCAACTCCTCAACCTGTACACGTTTCTTAGCCATTATGGTTCCTTAAAGTGTTCCACCTGCACCCACGTAAGAGCTGACGCCACTTCCGGCGGCTCCAACCAAAGCACCTGCAAGAGAAGGAGCCTGACCACGGGGCATAGAGTTAATACGGTTAATCATTTCTGCATCTAACCCATAGCGGGCATACATTGTGTTTTGCTGAATGGCATAGAGAGCATCAGCAAAGCTTTGTTGTGTACGCAACGATGTGGCGACCTTGTCGTTAATCACTGCGTTGTTGTTTGATACGGCCCCTGACTCTCCACCTGCAACCTTAGCTCTCGCTTGGTTCTTTAAGGCTTCAATCATGGCAAGGCGACCCTGCTCTTGGCTTTGTTCCAGTTGTTGATCCGTCTGAGCTGAGAGCTGACGTATTTTTAAATCTCTGGAAAGGATCGAACTATCTCTGTTTTCCCAAAAGGCTTTCTCTTGGCGGGCGGCGGCTTGTTTGTCTGCTTGATACTTAGCTAGACTACCGGCGACAGATAGACCCGCGCTGACAAGTGCTAATGACATTTAAATCCTCACGACTTCATAAAATGGTCTTTTCTCATAGCCGAAATCCTCGACTATTCGTACAAATCTGAAACCTAACCATCTGAGCCATCGTTTCGCGGCTGTATTACGGACATCGACGTAATTGGTTAGGACTAGGTAATCTTGGTTGATTTTCTCTACCCACTTTCTTGATTCAGGTAGGAACTCTCTAGCTACCTCAGGTAGACGATCTGACGCGAGAAGCCATGGGATACCAACAGTCCCCTCGTCCACACATCCAAACATACCAATGACTTCACCGTCACTGGCAATGATGGAGTGGGACTCTGAGGAGTTAGTTTGAGACGTGATAAGAGCCTCTAGTGGAGTTAATCCATGACTAGCCCAGACCTCATCCACATCATGTTTGCGGAGTTTTGGAGCAAGTAGCTCCTCATCTCCTGCGGCATAAGGTCTGTAGTAGGGCTTCATTACAATCTCCGTGATCTCATGACGAAGTAACCTTCCCACTCTGCGCTTTGGAAAGAGCAAGGGAGGAAGCTATCACTGCGTAGTTCAATTATTACTTCTTGAGAATTTGAATTAACACCGAAGCGGAAGGTCCCTGTTTCAAGGGCTACCTTGCCTAAGATGTTTGCGGCTGAGCCAACCAAACGGCCTGTGAATTTTGATGTCTTTGCATCACGGGCTGTAGGTGTCACAACAGTCTCAAAGAAACCTGAGTTGTTGTAGACCACGTTGAAGTTACGTAGTTGTAACCGGCCAATGGTCATTGGTTCTTGCTCTTGTTTAAGAACTTGTTCTGAGAACTGGTATCGCATGGTGTATGGAACACCGGCGTACACAGACTTTGAATTACCAGTGACGTAAGCACTGACAGCACTCGCATCGATGATGCGTCCTGAATCAGTTACGTACTGAGTTGAAGCGTCTGTATAAGGTAGAGTGTCACTTCCGTCATAGAGACGAACACGACGATCTAGGTTGATACCATGGTTAGCTGTGGTGTAGTTCACGGCATCGTCTGTTGAGAGATTAATACGCTCTAAATAGACGCCGTCTGCATACTTAATCAGGCAATAAATTTCTGACTTATTGAATGAGACACTAAGGACTTTCCCAGAGAACACCCACCGAGACCAAGCTGATTGGAGCTTGTCATTACCTTTCCAGTAATACCGATAAACGTACATGGCGTACTCATCTGTATCTGTTAAGGCAATTAGCGTGTCTTCGTTAGAGGACGCTTCGAGCTGACGAATCTGCCCATCTACATAGAAAGGAACGTGAGCTGTAATATCAGCCGCGTCGTCTACCTGTGCATCGAGGTCAACAAAGTATTCTCGAACACCTGACCATTTACCTTTCCGCGTTGCAAAGAATACATAGCGTCCTGCACCAACCGGCTTGGCTTGTAATGAAGCCTCAAACTGAGTGGTTACATCAATGGAGATAGTTGCAGGAGTTAGAAGGTCTCCGGCTTCGAGTCGAAACTGTGTCAAATCTGAGAACAGCAATAGTGACTCGTTGAAGGGAACCGCATGACGTAAGAGCGAAACTTTGTTGTTAGAGACAGCAACATCAATAGGGTCACTATCTAACAGCGTCAGAACTGTTCGTTTGAAGAAGTTGAACTCTGTGAACTCACCGGCCTCAGAGAAGATGACGTTCTCGTCTGCTAACAGACCAAGGCGGTTACGATGGAAGAAGATGTCCGCTAATTTATAATCAACGAAGGATGGGAAAGGGTTGGTGAGATCATCACCTACGATCCTGTCCTTGTATGCACCTTGTTGGAAAGTAAACGAACCGTCTGCTTGGCGAACGAGCTGATGAGGCATAGTAGCCGCATCGAGACGAACTTCTACGTTAGGAGAGATAGTCTCTTTCCAAACCTGACCACCGTTATTGTCGATCTGTAATTGGACGTAATAATCATCCTGCCCTTTGTCGTTTTCCCCTACCACACCAATAACAAAGCCTTCTGGCCCGTTCGGAGGTAAGTCGTCAAAGTCAGCAGTCTGTTCTTTGAATCCAAGGAGGAAAGTGTCACCTCTCGAATCTTCTGTAGTAATCGAGAAGTCTTGCCCGTCGGTACTCTGATAATGGAGAACAGAACCGTATTGGGTCACCGACAGTCCCGCTATTGTCCCTCCGGCTGTCGAACCGTAGAAAGTAGATTCCGTCGTGTTGAAGTAGTTCAAGTTTGTAGCGATACGGTCTGTCTGGATAGACTTCTCCGCGTTCGATGTGTCCGCTACTTCCGTCTGTGTCGAAGACATTGTCTCGATTGTTCGGGTGTACACTGTACCACCCTTCGTGATCTTTACCGTGTATTTACACCGGTAGTCACCCTGCTTCACATAAACAAGAGCTTCTTTATTTCGAGTCGCTGATGTTGCTGTGTCCTTAGCTACTGTGACGTTCTTATTGATGACGAAGGTGTAATCAGCAATGGTTGTTGCCCGTACCTCATCAGAAGGGTTTGTTAGCCCTCCAAGGTAGGCCGCACTGCCATTGACTTGCTTCTCAACACCGTTCTTATCAAAGACGCGAATATCGTCTGTTGTCACGATGAGGGTGTAAAACTCGTTCTCGTCACGACGGATCGTGTGGATGAATGCTTTCTCAGCATTTGTTAGAGATCCTAAAGATGCTAAGTGTTCTGTGGGAGGACGTTTCTGCAATCCAGTAACTACTGAAGACAGTGCGTTCTCTTGTAACTCAGCCTGAGTCTTTAGGCGTAGGGAAGGAGGCTGTTGAGATACCCCGTTAATAAGGTTGGGGATACCCGCACTGACTAAAGACATTATCTTATCCTCGTACTAGGTAAGCGATCCAATGTTGCCGCTACATCAGGACTATCAAAAATTGTGTAATCACCTGAGTCACCTTCAAACTCTTTCAGTTCAAAGTACGCAGTTGCTTCGTCTTCTTGATTGAATCCATGGAGGGTTCCAGAGCCTACGACACGGTCTTGGAAAACACGGGATGATTTCAGGGTGATGTAGCGTTTAGCTACCTCAGGTAATTCTTCAAAGGCGAGTTGGACAACAACGTCAAGCTCAACCGTTTTATTTATCACGTATGTATGATTTTTTCGGTCATACATCTTTGTCCCACGCTGAACCAAATCGAAAGGTTGTCCTCGATTGATCGTGTCTTGTTGCTCCGATGCGTCAGCTCTTAGGATGTTGGTTGGGAGAAGCACAGCACCAGTAAGATCTGGGGAATACTTAACCTGATATTCTTTATTGAAATGCCACCCTTCTGACTGAACAGAACGGCTAGTGGCATCTAAGATTGTTTCTGCCAATTCAGCATCAACCAAGCCAGAGGAGAGGCTGTTCACTGGAGACTCACCAATGGTTGAGAGCATGATGTTGACAGCTTCTAGCTTGGTAGTTGGTGTCATGCTGTGTTGTCCTTACTTTTTGTACTTCGCAGTCTTAGCGGAGTCCTTGAAATTCTTTGCTGTTGGTGAGCCTGAGGCTCCAACCTTTCTCATCTTTTCGCCCGATCCGTTAGCGATACGCTTACGCTTGGCGTGGACGTTGGCGTATAGTCCTTTAGACATACTTTTCTCCAATGAAAAAAAAGGGGACCCGAAGGCCCCCTCTGGGATTACGCGGCCTGTAATGCGATAGCGCAAGCAGGACGTAAGATGTTGTGACCCATGGCGTACTTAGCCACCATAAGTGTTCCCTGACGCTCAATCTGATACTCAGACTCAACACCGAGGTCTAACAACTTGACAGTTGCCGCCGCGTCTTGAGTGAAGATCAAACCACGTACTGCTGAGAAGTCAGCCTTGTACGCAGAAGCGCGTGATGAAGTCAAAGGCACAGGCGTAGCCGATGTAGTTGATTCATCAGTTTGTGGGATGTGGTTAGACATGAGGATCTTCACGCCACCAATCATAGGTACTGTGCCAGTAGCCAATGATCCTGAACCACCAACGTCCCTGTTCATGTAAGCAAGGTTGTTGACAGAAGAATCAGCACCGAACAGTGCGTAATACTGAGCAGGAGGAAGTACACAGACTTTCTCGCCAGTTACGTCTTTCTTGTCGAACTCTTCAAGAGCCGCATAGATAGCCGCCGCAATCTTACCGCCGTCTAAAGCATCAGCAGTCAATGTGCCGATAGTGACGTTAGCAGTGTACGTTTCGTCATCGAAGTCGTCACCGAACTGAGCCGCCGCTGTAGTAGCGTCAACAATAGTAGTCGCCTTAGCAACGATGCGAGAGATGTTCTTGTCCGCTACGTTAGAAAGAGCATAGCCCATTTCTTTTGTGTAGATCGAACGAACGTCGTAGTGGTTCATAGCTTCGTCGATGCGAGCGATGAAAGAGCTAGAGATCAGGAGATCGTCTACTGTTACGACACGCTCACCATGCTTGATGGTATCGGCTTCGATCATCTCACCTGCGGTGTGATACTTAGCTGATGCGATGCCTGTCAATGGGAACTGGGCAGACTTACCGTTAGAGATCGTGCGATTGCGGTGCAAAGGCATGAAAATGTTACGCTCTTCGAAGCTTGTAAGAATTTCTCCGGCGAATAATTTTAAAAAAAGAGCGCGGTCATCGCCCGTTGCATTTACTTGACCCAACCGTGAGGGGGTCTGATTTGGAAGTGCCATTTTGAGTTACCTTTAAGTAATGAATGGAGAGTTAAAAAAAGTTATTTCGACTCGGCGTTCATCACGTCCTTTCTCTAAGGTTGTCCTCCGCAGAGGGCCAAAGGTAATCGTTAGTAATGTGTTGCTTTCTCGATAATAAAAAAAGGGACCCGAAGGTCCCTCTGACAAGGAGACAGACTTATAAAACGTCAGACTTAGATAGCTTTGCGGCTACCTGCTGACGATAAGCGGAGTCAGTCGAGTATCTAGGATCACGCATTGCGGCTTTTAGTTCAGCCACAGACTGAAACGCTCCGCTTGAAGGGGCCGCTGTCTCACCTTTGACTAGCTTAGGTGCTACACCCGCTTCAGAACGATACCGTGCTGACAACCCTTGTACGGCGAACCGCATCATGTCGGGGTCTCCACTGTCGATTGAAGCATTAAAGGCATTGATGTCTGATGGAGGGAGATTCTCTGCCGCCCATGACACCATGTCAGTATATGCTTCCTCGCCGCCTACAGTTTCGTAGACGGTGTTTACTTGACTCGATGCGAGAGCTTGTTGCCCTTGAATCCATGAGTCTACGAGGCCCTTAGGAAAACCTGCCTCGTCTAATGCTTGATAAGCGTCATCACTAAGTGAGCCGCGTTCAGCATATTCATCTTGGAAGACCGCAAAATCTAAACCGGCACCATCTAAAACCTCTTCTACCTCGGTAGGAGATTGATCGACGCTGTTATCGGTTTGTTCTTGTTGTGGTTCATCCTTCTGTCCAGAAGACATTTTCTTCTCAAGCTCGGAATAGGCTTGTGCCATATCCTCTGCTGAGTTGAATTTCTCTGGTAGCCAATCAGGGCGTTCAGGCTGTCCGGCCTGTTCTAATTCTTCGCCCTTAGCAATCATCGCCTCATCATGTCCCTCTGGGGCATCTGAGGTTTGCTCAAAAGTGTTTACATTGTCTGTCATTGATTATTCATTGCCTTGCCGACTTGATTGATCGAAGGCGCAGTTGCTTGTTCTGCCATATTCGCGGCAGTCTGTTGCATCATCATCTGTTGTTGCGCCGCCTGAGCTTTTTCAGCTTCTTGTTGCTTCTGCTGAGGAGACTTTATGAGACCGCCAGTATCAATACCTAGTGAGGCCGCAAGACGTGAGATGTAGTCATCAATATTCATTTCAGACGCTATAACTTCAGGGCCAAGTGGCTGTAGGTATTGCAAGAACGAAGCGAGCTTGTTCAAGTCTTGTCCACGGCCTAGAGCCTCGATGCCTGTGACAATAGTAGGCTTCACAGTATCTTTAGGGAGCTTCGGCATCTTGCCGTCTTTCTCTAACCGTTTGAGCAGAAGTTTAATTAATGGCAGTTGGAACTCTTGAGAAAGGATGGAGTAAATACCTCCTAATGCAGTCTCTAGTTCTTGTGCCATAAAGCGAACCTCTTCAGCAGTTACACGTTCAGCATTACGCTGTACAGAACTGTTGTTGAGGAAAGCAAAGTTGAGTCGTTCTTGAATGGTGTTCATAGACTCCATAGCGACTCGGAAGTCACCGCCCTTTTGGACTTGGAGTGTTGATACATCATTCGCATCGCCCGTAACGATTGCACCGTTAGGAGACTCAGCGAGGTTTCTTGCCTTCGTCGTGCCATTCGGACGAACGAGGAACAGCACCTTTGCGGATGCCGCAGAACCTTCTACGATTGCCTTGGTTAGAGCTTCAAGGCTCTTCAGATCTCCAAGGTATTCTTCGACGTAACCTCGTCCGTAATCTTCTCCATCGACACGAATGAAGCGAAGAGGAATGAACGGGTTCTGATCTATTTTGTACTCACCACGAGATTCTGGAACTTCAATACCTTGGACTTCTTGGAACACTTCCCACTTGTCGTCCTTGCGGCAGACATGGGTGTATAACTCGTAGTCCTTAGTGCTGTAGTCCTCTGGGTTTGTGAGGAGCATACGTACTTCTTCAGGAAGCATGAGAGGGCTTACAGATTCCTTGGTAATAATTTCCAAGACGTGTCCCATCGTGTCACGCTTCGTGACGTATCGGTCTAACCTGTAGACCTTCATGCCCTTGTCATCCGAAGGCATGAACAAGAGTGCGTTTCCTGTAACGATTAACTGCTTGAGTGCCTCAAAGACGGGGACACGAATTGCAGACGCTTCAATCTCCTGAAGACCTGCACGTTCGATACGGGCTAGAGCTTCTTCAACAGCACCACGTTCAGCCTGACCTTGTGTAGCAACAGCTAGATCGAAGTCATCGATTGTGAGTCTGAAGAACGGACTGTTTGTAGGAAGCAATGCAAGTAGCAGTTTAGATGCGAGGTTATTAACACCACGACTACCGATAGACTGAAACGGTGTTGCGTATACAGTCGATCCTGAATGACCCTGAGGGGGCATAAGTGTCGGGATTGTTAATTCAGCCGCATCTCTAGCTCGTTGCAGAAAGGCATCTCTCGATGATTCGAGTTGTGCATAGCGGTCTGCTACGCCTTTGCCTTCTAACATTTAATTAACCTTGTGGGATATTGAGACCGGAGCCAGAACTATTAACAGTAGCGGAGCTAGAAGTAGGAATCTTCAATCCCTTCTTACCAGTTGCTTTCTTCTGTTGAGTCTCTGATGA
>Ga0181560_10003693_pt1 | contig 14043 bp, 7 predicted proteins | sample 011ome_20_FD_133751 | JGI IMG/M metagenome (GOLD analysis project Ga0181560, IMG submission 133751) | Coastal salt marsh microbial communities from the Groves Creek Marsh, Skidaway Island, Georgia - 011509CT metaG (megahit assembly) | ecosystem: Environmental > Aquatic > Marine > Intertidal zone...
CTCCAGCTCGCGCGCCGCCGCGACGGCGGCGGCGACGGCGGCGGCGCCGTCGGCGGGCGCGGGGTCGAAGCGGAACAGCGCGTCGGCGGCGGCGGCGTTTGTCCCCGCGGGCTTTTCCGATTTGACGTCGTCGCGACGGGTATCCGGGTCGTCCGCGGTCCAGTTGATCAACCCCCATCTGTGGCAGAAGTCGTACACGCGCTGCTGCGTCGCGCGCGCGTGTACGACTTCTGCGTCCGCGTTCGCGCCGGGTCCGGAAAGCGCGGCGGCGGTCATCGCGCGGCGCGTCGCGGCGTCGAACGGCGTAAACGACCCCGGCGCGAACCGCGCCATCGTCGCGTCGCGAAGCGCGCGGTAGCGAGACTCGGCGTCGTCGCCGGCGCCCTCGGCGAAAAACTCGGGCACGCCCCGCCGCTCGATCTCGTGCACGGCGTCTCGCCTGAACCACGCGGCGTACCCCGGCAGAGCGTGCGCGCCCGACGTTCCAAAGGCGGTGCCCTTCGAGTCGTCGCTCGCCGTCCCGAGCTCGGCGTCCTCGGCGTCCTCGCGCGGCGGCGCCGCCGCGTCGTCCACCGCCGCCGCCACCGCCGCGGCGGCGGCGCGCGCGGCGGTCCTCTGCCCCCGCGAGATGTTCTCGATCACCGGGACGCCGCGCGCCGCGGGCGTCCCCGGGAGCGCGGGGATCCCGGGGATGCCGTCCCCGGCATCCCCGGCCGCCGCCAGGACGGCGGCTGGGCCGTCCCCGAAGTCGCCCGCGCACGCCGCGAAGACGACGCGGTGCGGCGTCACCACCATCCGCCGCGTGACGTCCGGCGCGACGCGCTCGGCGAACCGCGACGGAGCTAGAACCTCGCCGCCCGCCCCCGCGGTCTTCTCCCGCCTCGCCTTTTTCGATTTAGGGTACGCGTCGTCATCGTCCGCCGGCCGATCCTCCGCCAGTCCCACCCCGGGAAGCGTCCCGAAGCTCGCCGCGCGCCGCGCCTCAGCCTCGCGGGCCCGCGTCGCCTCGCGCGCGGCGCGCGTCGCCGCCGCCGCCGGGTCCTCCCACAGGTAGTCCTCCTCCTCGCACCACTCGTTGAACGCCGCCGAGTCCGTCAGCCACTCCGCGAAGACGTGCGCGGGTTCGACCCCGTGCACGCCCCACCAGGAGCCGAGGCAGAGGTGGTCGCGGTCGCGGTCGTCGTCGCGCTCGGGCGGCGGCGCCGACGCCTCCGCCGCCGCGCCGGGTCCTCGCGCGGCGGCGGCGGCTGCCGCGAGCGAGACCGTCTGCTCGTACGACTCGGGGTGCCGCACGTACCGCACCAGCGCCTCTTTACGCGACGCCGTGACGCCAAGAATCACGCAACCCGCGTTCTCGCTCTTCGAGTCGGCCGCGTCGCCGGCAGACGCGCCGCCGCCGCCGGTCACTGACTCGGCGCGCGCGGCGTGCAGGACGTGCGTGACCCCCTCGTCGCTCGGCGACACGGCGAGCACCGCGCCCGTCGCCGCCGCGGCCTCACGCACGCGCCGCGCCGCCTCGGGCGAGGCGAACTCGCCCTCCGCGAGCGCGACGCACGCGATGCGCCGCATCCCGCGGCGGCGCAAGTCCTCGGCGCAGGCGCGCATGACGCCGACGAACTCGGCGCGCTTCTTGTCGCTCTGCCAGTCGAACCTGCGCAGGTGGTTTTCGTGTTTGTGCTGCAGGCACCTCCGAAGGATCGCGAAGAGCGCGCCCGCGGGCGCGAAGTCCCTCCAGTGGCTCGCGGGGAGCTTCATCATCGGCCGCGGCGCCGGCGAATGCGCGCCGAGCGTCTCGTCGTGGCCCTGCTGCAGCTCCATCACCAGGCGCGCGACGTCCTCTCGGTCCATGGGCGGCGCGTCCGGGAACGCCGAGCACAGGCGCAGCGTGATCCCCTCCAGCTTGCGCAGGTACTCGTCGCTCTGCTTTCGCGCGGAGGGGAAAGGGGGCACACGGGAGGTGGCGGGAGGGGAGGGGCCGGTTAGGGTTGGTTTTCGCGCGGAACGAGACGCGCGCACGGCGAGCACCGCGCGATTGCGAGATCCGGGGGCGAGCGGGAAAGCCGCGGGGGTTCCGCGGCGCGCACCTCGAAGTCCTGCGCGCGGAGCTTGATCTTCCGCTTCACCGGTGTCGACGCCATCTCGGCGCGGTCGGGCGAGAGGGCGACCCGCCGGAGACCCTCGGCGCCGTGCCGACTGCAATGCTCAAGAGCCTGTCTGAACTCCGCCGAAGTTCTGAAGTTCACCGGGTGCGCCTCGAACTCGACGCGAATTTGCGAGGGTCTAAAGAACAGTCCCGTGGGTCGGCGGCGGCGGCCAACACGCACCGTCGTGTCGGGATCGCCGAGGAGACACTTCCGCGCGCGGTCTCGAGGGGACCACACGCGCGCGGTTTCACGACGGCGATGTCCGACAGCGGCTCCGAAGACGCGCGAGAGCTCGACCTGGTCGGCGAGGAGGGCGACTTCGCGGACTGGGAGGAGGAGAACGAGGAGGCGCGCCCGACGCGATGCTTGTTTTCCTCCGAGACCCACCCGTCGCCCGACGCCGCGCTTCGCCACGCCGCGCAGGCGTTCGGGTTCGACCTCCGCGCGCTGTACAGGCAGCACGACATGGACTTCTATGCCGCGATGCAGTGCCTGAACTTCGCGCGCGCGTGCGCGGAGGAGCACGCCTCGGACCCCGCGGCGGCCGCGGCGGCGGCGGTCGCGGGCATCGCGCGGGGCGCGCACAGGGACGAGAAGTACCTCTCCCCCGCGCTGGAGGACGACCCCGTGCTCTTCGACTGGGAGGATTTCGTGGGCGTCGGCGTGGACGCGGACGCGCTGGAGGATGACCAGGCGGCCGAGGAGGTGGCGAAGCGGGCGCGGGAGGGCGGCGGCGCCGAAGCCGACGCGGCGGCGACGGCGAGGCTTTGCGCCGAGGTGGAGACGCTGCGCCTGCGCGTGCTCGAGATGTCGCAGCGGCTCGGTGAGGCGCCCGAGGACGACATGGACGACGCGCCCGCGAACGTGGGCGCGTCGGCGTTGGTGGGGACCCCGATTTCCGGTGACTCGCCGACGACGCCGTCGGGCGGGGCGTTCCCGCCCGAAAAAGCGAAAGCGCCGCTTCGGCCGCGCGGCGCGCGCGGCGCCGACGGCGTGTCGGCGGCGCAAGCCGTGGACGAGAACTACTTCGGGAGCTACTCGTACTTCGACATCCACCGCGTGATGCTCGACGACGTCGCGCGCACGGCGGCGTACCGCGTGGCACTGGAGCAGAACCCCTCCTGCGTGAGAGGGAAGCGCGTACTGGACATCGGGTGCGGCACGGGCATCCTGAGCATGTTCGCGGCGCGCGGCGGCGCGGCGAAGGTTGTGGGCGTGGACGGCGCCGCCGATATCGCCGCGGTGGCTCGCGCCAACGCCGCGCACAACGGCTTCGGCGACGTGATCACCATCGTGCAGGGAAAGGTGGAGGAGCTCCTCCGAGCGGACGCGTCATCTCGCGCGGCGCCGGAAGGAAGCGAGACGTTGCAGAAGCACTCGTTCGATGTGCTGGTGAGCGAGTGGATGGGGTACGCGTTGCTCTTCGAGAGCATGTTCGACACGGTGATCGAGGCGCGCGACTTCCTGCTCAAGCCCGGCGGCGCGATCCTGCCCGACGTCGCCGTGCTCCACGTCGCCGGGTTCGGGCGCAACGCCACTTCCTTGCCGTTCTGGGACGACGTCTACGGCTTCGAGATGCCGTGCGTGCAGAAAAGCCTCGCGGAAGACGCGATCAAGGCTGCGATCGTCGCCCCGGTGCGGGGCGCGCACGTCGTGACGGATTCGCGGGAGATTCGGCGGCTGGACCTCGCGACGGTCGCCGCCGAGGATCTGGACTTCACCGCGGCGGAGGTGGTTCTGGCGGCGCGGACGGACGGCGTGCGCGGGGACGAGGTGGACGCGAGCGTCACCGCGGGCGCGGGCGAAGGCGCCACGGGGCTCACGCAGCGCTCCGTCGTGCTGGACACGGACGCGGGCGGGCCCGTGATGGTGCACGGTGTCGTGCTCTGGTTCGACACCCTCTTCTCCGAGCGGTTCAGCGCGGAGACTCCGGGCGCGCTCAGCACGTCGCCGCACGAGCGCCAGACGCACTGGGCGCAGACCATGCTGCACTTCCCGGAGCCGATCGCGCTGAATCCCCCGGGAGGATGCGAGACGGCGCGAGGAGACGAGACTCGACGAGACTCCGGCGCGCTCGGCGCGCGTTCGAATCCGTGCGCGAGCATCCGCGTGCGCGTGGGCATGGCGAAGTGCGCGGAGGAGGAGCGCGTGCGCGGGTTGGACGTTTCCCTCGAGTACGTCGCCGTGGGCGCCGGCGGCGAGGAGGGCGAGCGGAAGGCGCGCATGTATCGCGTGTGACGCGCAGGCGACAAACGCGACGTGAGCCTTCCGGAACGCGATATGCGATGGAAGTGAAGTCTATGATTTCGTTCGACGCGTCCGTCGCACGTAATAACGCGTCCTTCCGCGACGCGTCTCGTCCCGCGCGGAAAAACGTGACTGCGAACGAAATTTCTCTCGACGCCCGGGCGCCGGGACGCGCGTTTCGGGACGTCACCCGGGTCTCCGCGGCGCCCGCAATCGCCCCCGCGCACCGCACGCCCAGGGTCATGTCCGCGACCGCGCTCGCCCCGCTCGCCGCCGCGCCCCGCGCGGCGGCCCGTCGCGCCGGGCGGTCCTCCGCCGCCGCGCGCGGCCCCCGCCACCTGCCGCACGGTGCGAGACGTCGCCATCGCCATCGCCTGCGCGCGACGTACGGCCCCATCGGCGAGTCCATCGAGAAGAAGATCGCGGAAGAACTCGCGCCCGAGGTGCTGGTGGTGAACGACGACAGCGAGAAGCACGCGAACCACAAAGGGCTGCACGACGGCCACGCCGGCGTGCGTTCGAACGAGTCGCACTTCAGCGTCACCGTGGTCTCCGAGCAGTTCGCCGGCATGACCCCGATCAAGCGCCACAGGCTGGTGAACTCTATCCTCCAGAAGGAGTTTGACGACGGCTTACACGCGTTGCAACTCAGCACGAAGACGCCCGCCGAGTGGGAGAAAACAAACAAGTGAGCCCCGCGGCGAGACGTCACGACACGCGGCGGCGTACGCGTGTTGTGATCACGGCATGTGCGATCAAAACCTAACGCGTCGGTCTCGTCGTTCCGTCGTCTCCGCGTCGACGAATTCGCGTCTCTCGCGGAGCTCTCCGTCGCGCCCTGGAACCGCGCGAAAGCCGCGGGTCTTTTCTTCGAAGAAACCTCAATCCGAATCCTCCTCCGCTTCTCCCTCCTCCTCGTCGTCGGAGTACGCCACGCCCGGCGTCCGCACGAAGACGCCCGGCTCGGCGCTCGAGACGAACGCGCGCCCGCCCACCTCGTGGTCGCTCAGCGCGAGCGGCGCGCCGAACGCGACGAACCGGCGGAAGTCCAGGTTGGGCGCGGGGTGGTCGTCCTCCCACTCGCGCATAAGATTCTCCGGCGCGATGAGCTTCACGCAGTGCGCGCGGCTCCAGCGCGGTCGCGCCAGCCGGTAGTGCAGCACGTCGCGGTGCGGGTCCGCGCGCGTCGCCGGGTCCAGTGACTCGCGCGCGTGGAACCGGAACCAGACCGCGGGCGCGAAGGCGTCGTACGCGGAGGCGGGGTCGAAGGCGGCGTCCGAGTAGGAGTCCGCTCCCTTCCCGCCGGACGCCGTCCGATTCCGCGAAAACGTCGAAGACGTCATCCGCGCGCCGCGACGCCGAGGACGCGCCGGCGGCTCGAACTCGGCGACGACGCCGTTGGGGAACGTCGTCACCTTCGCAATCGCAGGCACCGCGCCGTCGCGCGCCGCAGCCTCCAGCTTCGCCAGCGTGTCGATGCCGCGCAGGCGCGCCGTCGCGGCGCGCGGCGAGCACACCGCGTTGCGCGCCCAGTCGCCGAGCGCCGCGGCGCGGGCATCCCCGCTCATCGGGGGCGCGCCCGCCGGCGCGGCGGCGCGGAGCGCGGCGCGCGCCGCCGCGGCGAGCCGCGCGGGCGGCCCCGGCGAGAAGAACACCGCGCCCGCCGAGACGGGACACGTGAACGCGCCCGCTCGGTCAATCTCAAGCGCGGACACCACCGCGCCCAACTTGCGCCACCGCCGAACGCCCGCCGCGTACGGAAGGCGCTCCCAAAACGCGGAACCCTTATGCGTCGCCGCCGCGTCGTCAGCGCCCACAGCGCCCGCCGCGCGCGTCTCCGCGCGCGTCTCCGCGCGCGGCTTGCCCACGAACCAGACGGCGTCGGGGTCGTCGGGGTCAAGGCACAGCGGGGGGCCGATCGTGCGAAGCGCGGTGTCTCCCCCGGAGAAGTGCGCGCACCCAGCGTGGTCCTCGACGTCCTCCAGCCCGAAGCGGTCCACAGATGGGCGTTCGGCGTTTTCAGACGCCTCCGAAACCTCTTCGCGCGTTTCCCCTTGACCGGAAGACGCGTCCTCGGCGACGGCAGCGCCGCCGCGCCGCCGCGCCGCGCGCCAGACGGGCCCGTTCCACAGCTCGAGCCGGTCGTCCAGCTCGCGGCCGTCCACGCGCACGACCGCGTCTGAAAACGCGTGCATCGCCGCGTTTTCCGCAAACAGGTCCAGAAGCTCGCGCCCGGGCGTCTCCGCGCGGCGCTTGGCGGACGCGTCGTCCTTTGCGCGCAGCGCGAGCGGGGTGGGGTCTGAGTAACTGAAGTGTTCGTTGTCCGGCTGCCGATCGAAGAGATACTCAAACAGGCGATACTCCGCCTCCGGCAGCGGCTCGACGTGCGTCAGCGGGAAGTCGGGGTCGTGCAAACGACCCTCCAGCAGCTGGTCCTTCCTGTGCAGCTCCGCGACTTCGCGCAGTACGTCGATCCCGAAGCGTCGCATCCGCGCCATCTCGCGCTGTACACGGTCCCCGTCGCGTGAGCTGTCGTCAAGGTGGTGCGGAAAAGGCGCGTGGAGGTACGGCGTCGCCTTGTCAAAGAAGAGCTGCGAGATGGGGTCGTCCGAGCGGTAATGCGAGACGTAGTGCGAGAAGAACGAGCCGAGCTCCTCGTGCGGCCACGCCGTGAAGTCGTACGGAGGCAGGGCGCGCGACTCCCGTAGGATGGTTTCGAAGTCGCGCTGGTCCGCCGGCGCGAGCGAGGACTGCGCGCTCAGCCGCTCGAGCACGTGCGCCAGCAGAGAGCATTTCGCGGCCATGAACCGCCGGCGCGAGTGGCGACCGGCGTCCGCGCGCCACGCGCAGTGCACGTCCCCTTCCGCGAAGCAGCCGACCAAATGCACGTCGCTCGAGGCGGCGGAGCAGTAGAAGCGATGGCCTGCGCCCTCCAGCTCGAACACCTGCCCGAACCAGTTCTCGGGGTCGTTCTCGTCGACGCCGCCGTCGCAAAAGACGCCCCGAGCGCGAAGAGCACGCATCTCGTTCCCAGGGCACCGCGCGTCGTACGGGGTATTGTCATCGACAGTCATGAAGGCTGTGTCGGTCAGGTACAGGTCGTCTTTGCACAGCTGTATATGCACGTCGCGGTGCAACGCGCGCCATCGCGCACCCTCGCGCGCGTCGCCCTCCGGCGTGCTCGCGGGAGCGGTCTCCTCGCCGGCGGGCTCGCACACGCCGAAATCTCGGAACGCGAGCTCGCGCCACACGCGCTCGCCCCCCGCCACCTGCCGCACGGTGCGAGACGTCGCCATCGCCGCGACGACATCTCTCGCGTCCAGATATAGGAGCGTCTCCTCCAGACACTCCCGAGGGAGTGTCTCCAGCGTCGCCGCCATGTCGCACGCCGCGCCTCCGGATCTGAGATGGCAATGCGTTGTGGCATTGCGTTGTGGACAGTGCATCACGGGATGGTGGTAAAAATTTTCCCTTGATTGATGTACTTTACGTATTTGCGCCGCGACCCCTCCGCGCGTCTCTCGCGTCGCGTACGACACGTCTATCGTCTCACTCGTCACGTCTGCGCCATGCCCGGCGCGGTCCCGTACAGCCCGTGCTTCTCTATGTACGCGCGCACGCCGGGCGCGAGCGCGTCGCGCAGCAGCTCGGCGTCGAAGTCGCCGCCGTCCCAGGCGCGGTTGGCGTTCCCGGGCGCCGCTCGGAACGCCGCGCGCTCGGCGAGCATCGCGCGGATCACCGTGCTGGAGATGGACTCGCTCACCTCCTCGATCTGCAGCACGCGCGCGTTTGGCCCGATGCCCACCTGCTCCAGGCCCTCCAGCCCCCCCTCTCTCGGCACGACCACCTGCGCGCACGCGCGCTGGAACGCGTCGCTCTCCCGCCACTTGCCCAGCCGCAAGTCGCGGTAGGCGTCGCCGCCCAGACACCACGCGAAGTGCGCCCTTTCGTTCCCCCGCCGCGCCTTGACGGCCATCAGCACGTCGTGGCTCCCCACCGTCACCGACTCCAGGGGTAGGCCGCGCCGGCGCGCGCGGGCCTGCGCCGAGGTCACCACGCGCCGCTCGACGTCGAGCACGCGCACGACGCCGCGCGCGCGCGACGCGCGGCTTTTTGTTTTTCGCGAAGTTCCGCTCCGTCCCTTTTTTTCGGGCGAGCCGAGCGGAGACGCGCGGTCGGCACCGTCCGTGAACGCGAGGTCGCACATGCGCTCGCGGTGCTCGTACGGCGCCAGGTTCTGCTTCGCGGAGTACACGTGGCGGTACACGGGCAAGATCCACACCTCGTCGAAGAGCTCGGCGAGGTGCTGCACGATCGAGCCGTGGCCGCCGTCGCCCGTGGGGGGATTGGCGGACAAACCGTACAGGACGACGCGGGTACCGGGTTTTAGTTTCGGGATGCCATCACGGGGAGCGTGCCCGCGACGCCGCGCGCGCTTCGTGTGCCGCCGGTGGATCTCCGCGAGCTGATCGAGGACCAGGCGCACGACGATCCCGGCGGCGCCGGCGAAACCCAGCGAGTGGAGGACGGACATCGGCGCGTCGTGCGACGCGCCACGGGAAGTGCGAAGAGTCTCGAATCTGACGAGGAGTTTTCTTTACCGAAACTGGAAAAACGAAAAAAACTCGCAAGATGTGACGATGGGTCGACGGCGCCTACCTGTGCGGCGCGGGCGCGCGTGTCACACGCGGGTGCGCGGGGCGGTTCGCTCGCGCGACGAGACGCGGGCTCTCTCAGCTTGCTTTCCGCGTTTCGGGTGATTCGACGCATGCGGTCGTTCGCCGTGGCCTCCACTTCCGCGCCCACGGCACTCGCGGTTCGGCGGCGGCACCTCGTCGCCCCCGCACGGCGGGTCTCCTCGCGCGTCTGGACGCGCGCCTCCTCCGACGAGGAGGCGGGCGCTCCCTCCGTTGCGACCTCCGGTCGCGGCGGAGGCACGCCCGGGAGCTGGAACCTGGGCGTGGCGCACTCGGCCGCCAACTCCACGGACCAGCGGTCGTTCGTCGATTCTCTGTTCAAGGCGTACCCGAAGCTCGTGGCCGCGGCGAGGGACGGGGACGAAGCGAAGGTGGCCGCGTTGATGGATGGCGTGTACGTCGCGGCGCCGGACGCGTCCACGAAGAAGATCCGCGACGCGCAGGTGCGCGCCGCGGCGCTCGAGGCCATCCGGAGCGGGAAGGAGAAGACGCTGCGGACGCTGCTCGACCGGGGCGCGGACCTGGGCATCGGGGACGCCGACGAGGCGCTCGACGGCGACGGCGGCGGCGACGGCGGCGTCGGCGGCGCGTTGGCGCGCGGCGCGGCGGAGGCGGGCCACGCCGCCGTCCTGGACGTGCTCCTCGATGTGTGCGGCGTGCGCGTGACCTCGAAGGACGCGAAGACGGGACGCACGCCTCTGCTGTGCGCGGCGGCGAACGGCCACGAGGCGTGCGTCGCGCGCGTCCTCGCGAGGCTCATGGATGGCGACGACGGCGCCGCGGCGCGCGCGTGCCTCGACGCCGTCGACGGCGACGGGAACACCGCCGCGATGCTCGCCGCCGAGAACGACCGCGCCGGGTGCCTGAACCAGCTGAGAGGCGCGGGGTGCGACATGGAGATTGCGCGCGAGAGCGACGGCGCGACGGCGATGGGAATACACCGCGCGCGCGTGCTGAGCCGCATCAGGTGCATAGAGGACTGACGAAACGATCACCGCCGAAGGCGCGCGCGCGACGACGGACGTCGCGAAAGAAGAAAGAATTACGGTACTACCCGTACTCATAGTTGGCTACGTACTCATCATCACCTTCGCCGCGGGTCCGCGCGCGGTTGTGTCGTATTACCACACACCAATCTCGTTACGCCGCCTTCTTAGCCGCCTACGCTAAGGGAGCGTCAGGTTCCTGTCGTTTTCGTCCCGCCACTCCAGCCCCTGCACAACCTCCAGCGTGTTACAGTCCGGGTCGCGGAAGAAGATCGCCGGGCGGCCGCTGCGCGACGCGGTGTACGGGACGTTTTCCTTTTCGAGCGCATCCGTGAGCGGTTTCAAGTTTTTGACGCCGATGCAGAAGTGCCTGTCCTTCCCGCCGTGGCTCGGCCGGAAGTCCAGGTCCGAGGGGTCGGGGTTGGGCAGCTCCATCAGGTGGATCATCTCCGGGCCCATCATCAGCCACGCGCCGTCGTACGGGAGCTTATCGTTTGGCCGGTCGGGGTTCACGGGGAAGCCCAGCATGCGGTGGTAAAAGTCCATGCTGCGTTTCATGTCCTGCACGATGACCGCCACGTGATGCACGCCCTGCACGCCCATCTGCTCGCACAGAGGCGCGGCGGAGGGGGCGAGGCCAGTGGAGACCAAGCTCGAGCCGTGCACGCACGACTCGTCCACGATGCCGGCGTGCGCGGGCTGGTCCGCGGAGGCGGAACGCACCAGGGAGGGGCTCCGCGTGGGGCCACCGAATGGCACCGACACGCCGCGGGGGACGACCTCCCCGAACCGGGGACGCGCCGCCGCGCGTGCCCCTCGGGAGGCGTCGCGCGCGGGCGAAGTGCCCGCTGCGACGACGCGCGAGGCGGAGAAGGCTGATGCGGCGGACATTCGGCTGGATTCGACGCTGCTCCGCGCCCAGCTGAATGGATAAAAAGGAGAACGAGACTGCTCACTCCGTCCGCGCGATGTTCATTCTTGGGTCGGCAGAGGCTTCGGCACAGCACGCGGCGCGCTGGTGCGTCGATGCTGGCGGTGGGAGCGCGGGCGCATCTCGCCGCGGGATCGTCGCTCGCCCGTCGCACCGCGTGTCTCGCCCGAGGCGCTCCCGCGCGTGCCCGTCGACACGCCGCTCGCGCCATGGCGGAACACGCCGAACCGGCTGACGCATCAGCTCGGCAGGGGACGTGCTTTTGCGGCGCCGTGCGCGTGGAGGTTCGAGGCGAGCCCGTGGCCGTTTCCATCTGCCACTGCGTGAACTGCCGCAAGCTCTCCGGCGCGCCTTTCTCCGCGCAGGCGCTCTTCGACGGCGCGAAGGTGTCCGTGCACCGGGCTTCGCCGAGCGGGCTCGCGGACGCGAGCGAAGTGGACGACCGGGGACCGGACGTGACGGGCTTCCAGAGCTCGGCGCGGGTGGAGCGGTTCCGGTGCGCGGCGTGTTCGTCGCCGGTGTACGCGACGCTGGCGAAAGGCAAAACGTGCGTGGTGCCCCTGGCGATACTGGACGCGCACCCCACCCTCCAACGGCTGAAGCCGACGCACCACATGTACTACGCCCGCAGAGTGCTGGACGCCGCGGACGACTTGCCCAAGTTCGTCGCCAGCAGCGGCCGGAACGCGAGACGCTGGACGCGCGAGGCGGATGACGCGCCGCCCGGGGAAGACGCGCCCGGGGAAGAGTGAGGGACCCAACGTGTGAAGAATGTGCGTACGCGTCTCAGGCTTATTAGAGTCTTATGCGTCTTATGCGTCTTATGCGTCTTATGAGCACTATACCTCGGGTCATATCGCATCGGTGGGAAACCGCCTCACGACGGCGGCGGAGGCTTGGGCGACTCCGGCGCCCGCGGCTTGGGCGACGGCGGCGCCATCCGCGCGTCCCTCCGCGCCTCCGGCTCGGGCGCTTTTTTGCCTTTGCCCGGCGCGCCGGCCAGCGCGGTGGTCGCCGTGGCCATCGCCGCCTCCGCGCTGGCGAGCGCCTCGCGCGCGCTCAGCGCCTCGTTCTTCCTGGTGGCCAGGAACCGCGCGTCGTTCCCGCCCTCGTTGGTCCCCGAAACGGGGGGGCTCGCGTCCAGCCCGCGGATGGCGCCGCCGGCGCCGCCGGGGCCCTCCTGGCCGAGCAGCACGCCCTTGCCCTCGGCGGCGTCGATCGCCGCGGCCATGGCGTCGTCCCGCGCGACGAGGAAGTTGAGCCACGCGCGCCAGGCCCGGCACTCGACGCCGGCGATGCTGAGCGGATTCGGGTCGTTCAGGTTCCGCGGGCTCTGGGGCCCGTGCTCGAAGTCGAAGCGCACGCGCACGCGTCGCTCGGCGCCGCCGGCGCCCACCGGGTCGGGGTCCAGCGTGACCCACGCGTTCCGGACGTCTCGCGTCGCCTCCACTCGTCGCTTCGCCTCGTTCATGAACGCGCGCGCGCCGTCCATGCCCTTGGCGGACTTGGGCAGCGTCACCGGGAGCACGAAATCGTGCCGGAACACGTGCTGCCTGCTGACGTTGATCACGGCGCGGCGCAGGAACACCATGTTGGGCACGCGCATCACGGTGAGGTCGTCCACGCGCGTCAGGGAGACGAAGAAGAAGCTTATGTCCCGCACGACGCCCTCGCGCGGCGTGCCGCCGGTGCGCTCGGACTCGATCTTGATCCAGTCCCCCACCACGAACGCCTTGTAGAAGACGATCACGCACGCGCCGATCACGTTCAGCGCGGCTTCGCGCAGGGAGAAGAGCACGAAGAGCGCGCCCACCGCCGAGAAGGCGACGAAGATGGTGAAGTCGGCGTTCCACACGCGCAGGAACCACGCCAGGAACAGGTACGCGACGACACCCTTGGCGAACCGGCGCATGATCAGCACGACGTTCGCGTCGAAGAACCCGTCGAAGTCCCCATCGCTTCGCCGCGAAGCCGCCATGCGCTCCTCCACGGTTGTCTCGCTCGAGGAGAGCTTCTTCGTCGACTCGGTCGATAAAAGCATCGCGGCGTTCGGGTCGCTGGACAAAGACTCGAGGCGCGCGTTCTCCTCGCGTTTCTTCTCGGCCCAGGCCCGCTGGTCAGCCTCGTACCGAGCCTTTCGCGCCTGGATCACCTCCTTGGCCAACGCGGCTTGGTCCGCGTGCAGCTGGTTCGTGCGCTTCTCCAGAAGCTTCGCCGTCTCCAAGCGCTCGAGGTCGGCTTGGTCGCGCCAGTCCTTCGCCTCCACTTTCGCCTTCGCCGGCGTCGCCGGCGACGACGGCGCGGACGGAGCCGCCGCCGCCGCCGCCTTGGTCGGCGACACGGGCGCGCTCTGCTTGAGGAAGCCGATTGCCTGGTCTTTTTTGTCCATCTGCGAGGGCGCGGGCGACCCGGGAACCTGACGCGCGGGCGAGCCGGGAACGGGGTCGGGGGCTTCCGCTTTTGGCGTCGTCTTCAGGATGGAGAGCGCGTCGGATTGGTTCCCCGCGCCCTTCTGCGCCGTCGCGCCGCCGCGCGCGTCCCTGCGGCGCTGCGTCTGCGCGTGCGTCGCATGCTCGATCTCGTGTCGCAAGGCTCGGCGCTCAGCCTCGAGCTCAGCTCGGATCTTCACCAGCCAAGCCGCGCGTTCCTCGAACGCGCGTTCCTGGGCGGGGTCCAGTCTCACGTCGGCGAACACGTGAGACTCGGACTCCTTGTACACGTACTCGCGTCGTTTGCCGAAACAGCCGGCTTTGCCAGCCCTGCCAGCCTCGGCGTCGTCCAGCTCGGAGGCGTGCTCCGTTCCCCCGCTCTTCCCGGGCTTCTTGCTGCTGTACGCCTTGATGAGCGCGATCATCTCCTTGGAGTTCGTGCCCGAGAAGAGCGATCCGGTGACGTTCTTCATGTGCAGCACGAACAGGAAATCGATCGCGCGCAGCGCCAGGCGGAACGTCACGACGACCAGCACGGAGCCGATGATCTGCTCGATCCAGACACCTGAGGGGCACGGACGCGTCGTGCACGCGCGGGTGAGATGAGAA
>Ga0181560_10003698_pt1 | contig 14022 bp, 8 predicted proteins | sample 011ome_20_FD_133751 | JGI IMG/M metagenome (GOLD analysis project Ga0181560, IMG submission 133751) | Coastal salt marsh microbial communities from the Groves Creek Marsh, Skidaway Island, Georgia - 011509CT metaG (megahit assembly) | ecosystem: Environmental > Aquatic > Marine > Intertidal zone...
GCAGTCCGCGCGAAGCGACGCGCTCGAGCGCGAGAACGCCGCGCTCGCGGCGGCGCTGGACCAGGCGACGCGCGACGCCGAGGCGGCGCGCGGCGCCGAGGAGTCAGCCTCGCGAGCGTCGTCCGACGCGGCGACGGCGAGGGCGACGGAGCTGGTCGAGAGCCTGAGGCACCAGATCGAGGCGCTGCGTGTTGAGATGGACGAGGAGCGTGTCACGGGGGGGTTGAAGGTGGAGGACGCGTCCAGCCGCGCCGAGCAGCTGGCGGACCAGCTACAGGCGACGCAGCGCACCGCCAACAAGCTCGCCGGCGAGCTCGAGGCGTACCGGCGCGAGGCGTACGACTTCGACGCCAAGCAGGCGCTGACGAACCTGCAGCTCAAGGCGGCGCACGAGAAGGTGGATGCGCTCCAGGAGGTGGTGTCCGAGGCGGACGCCAAGGCGGAGGCGCGCGTGCGGGAGAAAGCCTCGAAGATCGCCGAGCTCACCAAGAAGGTCGAGTCCCTCGCTTCCGACAAAGCCGCGCTGGAGACGCGGCTGGAGGAAACCGAGCAGCGGCTGGAGCTCGAGGTGGCCGGGTCGCTCGCGGCGGCGAAGAAGAAGGCGATGGCCATGCTGGACTCGTACGACGTGACGCAGGTGAGCGGCGACGGCGGCGACCCGGCCCAGGGCGAGCTGGCGATGCGCGAGGCGCTCGGGAGGCGCGCGGAGTTCCCGCCGCCGCCGGGCGCCGGCGCCTTCCCGGCCGCGCAGGTGCCTTCGCCGCCGGCGGGGTCCGCCGGCGAGTGGCTGCAGGCGTACGACGTCGAGCGCGAGATCCACTACTGGTACAACAACATCACCATGGAGACCGTCTGGGAGCTCCCGGAGGGCGCGAGGGTGCACGACTCGGTCGTGGACAGGGCCGCGGGGGACGACGACCTGCCCAAGCACTTCGAGGGGCCCAGCGGCTTGAACTCCAGGTGAGCCGATCCCGCGACTGTAGCCGGGGAAAAAGAATCATCCGAACGCAACGAGGAAGCAACGGGAAGGGGGGGGGGCGACGCGCGCCGGCAAAGGCACCGTCGATTTGTTTGAGGTATTACGGGACGCGGTCGAGACGACCGCGCGTGGGTGCTTGAATGCGGACTTTTGAAACGAGTCTATTGAAAGGAAAGCGAACGAACGCGACGAGCGACGTACGAAAAAGCGCGAATAATCATCAAACGCCCCGAATGATGCGTCTCATCTCAGAACCGGCGGGAGTCTACTACGGTACCGTAAGGTTACTTGCGCCCGATGGCGGCGATGACGGCGGAGAAGTCCTCGTCGTCCTTGCCCATCCTGCGCGCCGTCTTGTACATCTCGTTCGCCGCCGCGGCGACGGGCATCTCCTGCGCGAGCTCGTCCCCGAGCGCGAGCGCGAGGCGCATGTCCTTCTGCTGGTGCTTCAGGGGGAACGCGGGCGGGTACGCGCCTTTGATCATGTTCGGGCCCTTGAGCGCGAACATCGGCGCGTTGATGGCGCCGAGCGCGACGATCTGCAGCAGCGTCTCTTGGTCGAGCGCCGCCGCCTCCGTCAGCGACAGGCCCTCCGCGAAGGACGCCATCATGCTCCCCATCACGGAGTTCACGATCAGCTTCATCTTCGCGCCCGCGCCCACCTCGCCCAGGAAGAAGTGCGCCTTGCCCATCACCTCCAGCGGCCCCTTCGCGCGCGTGTACAGCGCTTCGTCCCCGGCAGCCATGAAGATGAGCGCGCCCTGCTCGGCGGGCGCCTTCGACCCGGAGACGGGCGCCTCCAGGAACGACGCGCCCGTGCCCTTGATGTGCCTCGAGATCTGCGAGGAGGTCCCCGCGTCCACGGTGGAGACGTCCACGTAGCCCTTCCCGGGACCGAGCCCGGGCGCGGCCGCCTCCGCGCACGCGAGTGCGGCCTCGGGGGTGCTGACCATCACGAAGGTCACCTCCGACGCCGCGCACGCCTCGGCGGCGGTGGCGGCGAGCGTCGCGCCGGCGTCCACCAGAGGCTGGCACGCCGCCGCCGTGCGGTTCCACACCGTCAGCTCGTGGCCAGCCTTCATCAGGTTCAAGGCCATGGGAACACCTTTCGTTTTCGTTTTCGTGGAGTCGTGGAGTCGTGGAGTCGCGGGGAGGCAAGGAGACGAAGCGGTGAGCGTCGAGAACGTCGAGACGCTCGAAGAGCCCGCGCGAGACGCGCCGAGAAAAAGGTTTCGGGGTTTCGGGGTTCGCCCGGATCCGCGACGCACCCATGATGCCGGCGCCGATGAAGCCGAGCTTGGTGGGGGTGGGCGAGTCGGCCGCCATGGTTACGACGGAGCGCGTGGAGCGGACGGGGGGGCGGGAGGTGGGGGTGGATCGCCTGCTGGGGGTGGGGGTGTCAGCGGGGTGCCGTGATGCCGAGCGCCTTTGTTGGATAAAAAGGATCGAGGACACGACGAGGGACTGCGCCTCGCTCCGGTCGACGCGAGACGCGGCGCACCTTTGGAGCGACTTCGAGGGCGCGCGTGTGGGAACGGCGGTGGGCAGACGGCACGTCTGCGCGAACATCGAGGAGTGGCACCCCGAGCGCGCGGGGTCCGCCTCTTCTTTAAAGACGTGATGATGAGAAGAGGGAAAAGTCGGCTCGGACACCGATCATGCCGCAGTGCCGGTCCGCCACTCGGTGGCAAGCCGTTTGGAAAGACGTTTTTCGTACCGTCGGGTCAGATGTCACTCCTCGTGGCACCCGCAGGTGACGCATGGACGAGATTCTGAACCACGGGTACGTGTCGCCGTCGCGCGCGCGCAGCGCGACGGTGTCTCGGCGCGCTTTCCTCGCGGGCGGAGGCCTGGGCTCCCACGCGCCCTTCGCGCTGGACGCGCCCGAGCCGGCGGATTCGGGAGACGATGCGGAGCGAGACGCGGGCGGGTGGGAGTGGGACGCGCCTGAACGACACGAGGAGGACTTCGACCCCCGGTTCGACGACTTCCCCGACCTGCCCCGGCGCCGCACGTTCCACGGCCACCCCGCAACCAGGAGCGAGCTCGCGGGCGGGCTTTGTCCCCCCATGGACGACATAGGCGGCCACGAGATCGTGGGCCACCACATCGAGCGCCGCGCCGAGGAAGCCGCGCAGGGCGTGCCCAACTACCAAGCCCTCGACGCGGGCGCCCCCGCGGCGTACGAGCCGGACGTCATGAACGCTGCGGCTGGCGCGCGTGAAATGCTGATTGGTCCCTGGCAGACCACCGCGCAGGCGATGCACGGAGGCGCGCAACCCGCGAAGCGGCGCACCGGGAAGCGCATGGCGGCGCCGGCTTGGGAATCTTCGTTTTCGTTGCACGACGCGGACGCGCACGCGCTGGGGCGGCTGAGGGGTTTCGGGCCCAAGCCCGCGCCCCTGGCGCCTCGCGCGGACAGCATGCACAGGAACGTGGACGTGCGGAGTGGGTGCGGCACGGAGACGCTTCCGTTCGTGCCCGGGTACGGGGGCTACGTGCCCGAGACGCGAGGGAACTTCGCGGAGGCGGCGCGCCGCAACCTCGCCAAGAGACAACCCAAGGAGCTGCTCGTGGAGAACCACAACCCGCACGTGAGCGGGTGCACGAAAGCCACCATGAGGAGGCCGTTCTGATGGTGTACGTAGAGAGCGTAGGGGCTTTGTGATGGTGATGCGTCGTGATGTGCGTGATTCGTCTCCACGAAAGGCTCTGTCCCGCGAAGACGCGAAGACCGCCGCGCGCCGCGACCGTCTGAACATTGAACATCTCGGCTGTCACACGCGCCGTTTGAAAAAGAGAAACTCGCGTCGTCACCGCACGCGGCGTCGCTACGGTTTTGCCAACGTTGGCTCGCGTTCGGCGCCACACGCGAGGTCGCGGGCAACCCCGGGCCCGGGAACGCGCGCGCGTTCTTCATCGGACGACATGCATCGCGCTCACCGTGACGCGAAGTAAGGCTTCGGTCGAGACCAGACGGTCGAACCCCGTGCGCGCCCATCCCTGATTCCTAGAGGGAAAGAGCCGAGCCGACCGATGTCACCGCGGTCCCCGGTGACCCGGGTGCCCTCCCGCGGGGGCGGCGGCGTCGCGACGTGGCTCGTCACCGCGCTGCTGGTGCTCACCCTGGTCCGACCCGCGAGCACCAGCACCGGCGAGGACCGGCTGACCGCCGCGGTGCTCCCCTCGGTGGTCCCCGCCGGCGTGGCGGGGATCGCCATCACCGTCGCTGGCACCAACTTCCATCCCGGCGGCGGCGACGACGGCGCGGACGAACCGGCCATCGTGTGCGTCTTCGCGGGCGTGGAGGGCCCGAGCGCGATCGTTCCCGCGCGCCTCGTCGCCGGCGGGGGCGCCTCGTGCGACGTCCCGTTCAACCCCTCGCCCTCGGGGTTCGTCAGCGTCGGCCTGAGCGGGAACGGGGGCGTGGATGCCAAGTTTTTCCGCGGCGGCGCCGGCGGCGAGGTTCTGGCGTTCACCGCGCCCGGCGCGCTGCGTTCGGTGGTGGGCTCCCGGACGTGGGCGAGGGGTGACGCCGCGCACTTCGCGGGCGCTGACATGGCCCCCCGCGACGCGCTCGGCCGCGCCGCGGCGGGGGACGCGTTCCCGTGCGGCTGGCGCGCGCTCGACGGCGAGTACGGCGAGAGCCCGGGCGCCTTTGTCTCCTCGGCGGTGCGGGTGTGCGAGACGAGTCCGCGTTTCCCCAGCGACGCGGGCGCGACGCGGTTCGTGAGAGCCCCCGCGCGGGTCGTCGCCACGCTGGACGCCGCGCACCCACCGCCGGGCGCCGTTCGCGGCGGGGCGTCCGCGAAAAACGAAGGCGAGTCTGGTCCGAGCGCCGGCGCCGGCGACGCCGAGGCGGAGGCGCGCCCGGCGGCGGCGCTCGGCGCCGCGTCCCTGTCGCTGGCGCTCGCCGAGCCGCCCGCGGTCACGCGCGTCTGGCCGTCCTCCGTCGCGGCCGAGGGAGGGGCGACCGTGGAGGTCTCCGCGCGCGGCGCGTTCGGGGACGAGCCCCTGGCGGGCGGAGGCGCCTGGGCGAGGATAGGCACGGCGCGCGTCGCCGCCGACCCGGGGACGCGCGAAGACGGGACATCGAACGTCGTCGCGTGGCGGTGCGTGGCGCCCGCGCGCGCGCCGTCCCCAGGGACTCCCGGCTCACGCGCGCGCGAGTATCTCGGCGTGACCGTGGCGATCGCGGCGAGCGCGCTCGGCGCCGAGCGCGTGGGCGTCGAGAAGCACCGCCTGCGGAGCGTCTCGGCGCTCGCCGTCGCCGCCGAGGCGTCGTCGGCGTTGGCGTTTGAGGCGTTTGAGGCGTTTGAGGCGTTTGCGGCGGAGACGGCCGGCGCGCGCGGCGGAACGCCCGCCTTCTCCGCGCCGGGGACGCGAACCGTCTTGGCCGCCGCGGGGCACCACGCGACGTGCATCCTGGGCGCGCTGGGCGTCGGGCTCCTGGACCACTCGCCGGAAACCGTCGCGGCGTTCGCGTTCGGGCGCGCGTCCCCGCGCGAGCGCGCGCGGCTGGAGGGGGGCGGGCCCGGCGAGTATTCGGGCGCGGCGACGCGCGCCGCGTACCCCGCGGCGGGCCCCTCGGGTGGCGGCGGCGTGGTGTGGGTTTCGGGCTCCGGGCTCACGCGCGGCGCGTGCGACTTCGGGATCGGGTTCGGGGACGTTCTAGACACGCGCGTTCTAGACACTGCGAGCGTGCTGGTGAGCTCGGCGCTGGTCGCCTGCGAGGCGCCCGCGCTGGCGTCGCCCGGCTTGGCGGCGTCGACGCGCGTCGGCGTCCTCGGCGCGGCGGGCGCGGCGGCGTACCGGTTCCTGCCCGACGTCTCGCCTGGGTACGCGAGCAACTGGACGGTCGAGGCGGCGCCCTCGACCGGCCCTTCGCGGGGGGGCACGACGGTCACCCTGTCGCGTCTGTCGCGCCTGAGGCATCGGAATTCGCGGTCGGCGAGCCCCGGGTTCGACGGGCTCGCCGGCGCGGCGGGCGCGGGGGGCTGTCGTTTCGGCGCCGTCGCCGTCGCCGCGCGCGACGCCGAGGCGGACGGCGACGGCGTCGCGGGAGGCGCCGTCGGCGCGGTGTCCTGCGTGGCGCCGGCGGGGCGGCCCGGCCGAGTCGCGGTGGCGGTGGTGGACGCCGCGCCGGGCGCGGCGTGCGACTCGGGCGGCTATGCCGCGGCGAGCGGCGCGTGGCGAAGGCACCGGCTGGACGACTGGGACTAGCGTTTTTTTTTTTTATGGACGGGAGCGGAGGCGAGGCGCGACGCCGCGGCGCGTTTCCGTCGCGAAAGAGGAATAATACGCACTTTACGCGTAGCGTCGAGTGTCACCGCGAGTGTGACGCGTGATGTGACCGCGCCCGTTTCTCTCTCGTGTCTCTCTGTTCGAAACGTTTCGTCGGCGTCGCACCGAAACCTACGCTCTTCTTCGGAAACGTCTCGTCACCTCCCGCACTCCACCGACGGCATCCCGTCCTCGCCCTCGCCGACGGAACACTCGCCGGGCTCGAGGCCCATCTTCTTCTCCTCCTCCGCGAAGTCGAACACCACCTCGCGGTACGAAGGGCCCAGCTCGGGGTCCTCCTCGGGGCCGGGCGGGCACCGAAACGCGAGCGCGTTGTCGTCGTCGCGCACGACGTCGCAGTGCGGGTCAGACAAAAACGCCGCGCTCGCGTGTAGAGGAGGCGCCTTTGTGAAATCGCCGCTTCGCTCGCCTCGGCTCTCCGAAGGCATCCCGCCGCGCTTCGGACCGCCCTCCGCGAGTGTCACCACCGACGCGCGTCTCCGCGCGTTCGTGCGGCCACACGAAACGAGACGGCTCGCTCGGGACGCGCGGAAAGAGACACCGCGTGCGCACCGCGTGGAAGCCGCCGTCGAGGCGCTCGCCGTCGCTGCCATCGCTGAAAAGCGCCGGGAGATATTTTCTCAGATCGAACTCCGAGCCCGCTGCGACGGAGGGGCGACTGCGAGGACGTGAACAAAGATCCGGGGCGACGATCGCGAAGCCTTCACGACACGTAGTGGACGCCTCGTTACCGCCCTGACAGTGCGCTTCAGGCTGTGCCGCGCTCGACGGAAGCGCCGAGGCTGACGAAGACAGTACGTCCATAAAGTGCAAAACCAAACTTTCAAGTGTTTCAGACTTTCGGAGTTTCGAATGATGACGAACGTTCTCGGATATCGGAGACGCGCGTACGTATCTCGGAGGGGGTGCCGATAGCTGACGCGATCGCCCACGGTCGGCTTCGCTCTGGTCAGTGCGGAGTCGCGCGACGATGGCGACGGCGCGGACGACGATGGCGACGGCGCGGCTCTCCAGCGGCGCGTTCGCGTCCGGGTCGCGCGGAAGCCGCGGGGGGAAGCCCAGAGGCGGCGGGACCGCGGACCACCTCGAGATGGCAAAAAACGCGAAGAACACCACGAGAGCGAACGCGAAGAGCAAACGCGGCGCGTCGAAGAGCTTCATCATCTTACCCGCGGACGGGGGCTTCGCCGCGACCGAGGCCGGCGGCGGCGGCTGGACGCTGTGGCAGGAGTCTGAGGCTGGCTCCGTGCTGGTGGGCACGCGCCGCGCGCGGCGTCGGCGGCAGCAGATGAGCGACCACTGGCGCAAGATCATGAGCCTCGGCGGGGTGGAGGGCGCCGCTCCGGAAGATGTGTCCCGCCGCCTGGACGCGGCGCTCGCCGCGCTCGAGCGCGAGCGCGAGGCCATCGCCAAGGTCCTGCACGAGCTCGAGCGCTCCAACAAGGGCGCGGACGTGATGGCGGCGGAGGTGAAGCGCCTGAAGGTGCAGAAGCTCAGGCTCAAGGACGACGCCGCGCGCGTGCGCAAAGCGACGCGGTTCGCGGCGGAGGCGCGCGCGCTCGGCGAGGGCTCCTTCGGGCGCGTCTTCCTGGGCCGCGACGCCGACGGGGGCGGCGACGTCGCGGTCAAGGTGGAGGACGCGCGCGCCGCGGAAGACGCTTCCGTTGAGGGATTTCCATCCATCGACGCGTGCCAGATGGCGGGCGTGGAACGTCTCATGAACGAAGCACATCCGAACGAAAAACGTTCGTTCGAGGAAGACCCGGCGGGGGGGGACCCGAGGGACGGCGACGTCGTCACGCCGCTTTCTTTGGAGCGCGCGATGCTCGCGCGCGTGGCGAAGCACGCCGGTCCCGCGGGGTTCCCGCGCGTGCACCACTTCGGCAGGCAGCGCGTGTTCGGGCGCGAGAGCCGCGTGCTGGTGATGGACCTGCTCGGCCCGTCGCTCGAAGAGATGTCCTGGGCGGTGAGCGCGGGCGGGCCGCTCAGTCGTTTGACGACGCTCATGATCGCCGACCAGGCGCTGGCGCGGCTGGCGGCGGTGCACCGCGCGGGCGTCGTGCACCGCGACGTGAAGCCCGACAACCTGCTGCTCGGGCACCCCGCGCGGGGCGTCGGCGCGAACCGCGCGCTGCACCTCGTGGACTTCGGCCTCGCCGCGCTCGGGCCGAGTCTCCATAAAGTCGACGATGCGTCCGTCGATGAGCGAGGTTCTGAGGGCTCTTCGCGTCGTACGAGCGGGGACGAAAACTCGGCGACCGCCCCGACGAACCTCGACGAACCTCGCGGCGCGACGACGAACGAAGAAACGGAGAAAGACGTCTCGAAAATAAAAGAAACCCCGGTCGTCCTCGGGACCCCGGCGTTCTCCGCCGCCGCCGCCGACGCGGGTCGCCCGCCTACGTACGCGGATGACCTGGAGGCGCTCGTGTTCACTGTGGCGTACCTGCGCGCGGGGACGTTCCCGTGGTGCCCTCCGTCTCTGCGCGGGGACGTCGCGGCGGTCGCCGCGCGCAAAGCCGACGCCGCCGCCGCGGACCTGGCGACGCGAGACGCCGACCGCGAGTGGATGGGCGCGTTGCTGGCGCACGCGCGCGCGACGGAGTTCGGCGCGCCGTTCGACCTGGCGCTGTGTCGCGGGATCGTGCGCCGCGCATTCGCGAAAGCCTCGGGAGGGAAGCGCATGCGGGACACCCCGTTCGACTGGGAACAGGCGGGGGTCACGGCCGCGCCCGCGGAGAGGAAGGCATATTAGACGCGGCGAGCGATTTCTAAACTTCTTTTCACACGACGCTGCCAGACGCCAGATTTTGCGTTTTTTCGTTTTTCGTGGCGGGAGCCGAAAGCGGAACGCACTCGTGGTGCGCGCCTGAGAGGCGCGTCGTGCGTGCGCGTCCCGCGTCCATCTCGGTGTCGCCCTTCTTTCGCGCTCTCGCCCGGGCGTGAGCCATGGGGAGGCGGCACCTCGCGGACCCGGCGCTGGCGACGCACGACCCTCTGACGCACGAGCCCGCGGCGCGCGCGCCGGACCGAAATCGGTACGCGACGTCCCCGGCGGTCCCCCCGGGCTACGCGGACTTCGCCCCGGGGGGCGCGAAGCACGTCCCCCCCCCCCCGCTGGGGCACCACGCGTTGACCTCCCGGTTCCAGAACGCCGAGCGCCTGGCCGGCGGTCGCCCCGCGGGCGCGTCCCGGGAGGAGATCGCGCCCAAGCTCGCGCACTGGGCCAAGGAGACGGCGTACGAGATCTACGCCGACTCGGAGACGCTGGATGGGTCTCTGAGCGCGGCGGCGGAGGCGCGGCGGCGGTCGCGCGAGACCACCGAGTCGTCGCGGCGGTTCGCGGCGCCTCCGCGCGACCACGAGCCGCGCGTCGCGCTGCCGCGCCGCCACCCCTCGGACGCCTCCGTGGTCATCAAGCACCGCGACGGGGCCTTTCCGGGCGCGTATGCGCCGGCGTCGGCGGAGGTCGGGAACAGCGCGGGGGACGGCGCGCGCGACGTCGCGCGCCCGTTCCCGCCGCCGCGAAGCGTCGTGCGCATCGGCGCGGACGGCCCGTCCGTGGCGACGCTCGTCTCCGCGAACACCGAGCACTACGCTCGAGACACCGCGCACGACGCTGAGGATGCCACGCGGGTCTCCGCCGCGGGCGTTTTCGCCACGCGCGTTTCCGGGTTCCACCCGATCACGGGCGCGGCGGCGCCGGCGTCGCGGTCGGCGGGGTACGAGCGCTTTGAGAGCGCTTTGTCGTCTGTTCCTTCGAGCGACTCTCGGTGCGCGGTCCGCGCGGAGAACGGTGACCCGCTTCTGCGCATGCGTCCCGCGAGACCGCCGGGCTCGGACCCGGCGGCGTACGATATTGTGACGGGCGCGGCGCGCGCGGCGGCGCCGTCGGCGTTTGAGCGCCCGGGCGCGGCGCGGAAAAACCCGGGGCTGGCGGCGATGGGTTTAGGGTCGAGGCGGGGGTTCGTCCAGCTCGAAAACGGCGATCCCGCGGCCCGGGCCGGGACACTCGGCGCGCGGAGAGTGGACACGACGCCCTGGTGAGGCCCGCGAGAGGCACGTAGGGGAACACGTAGGAAAACACGTAAGTAAAACACGATAGACTAGACTACGAAGGCTACGAAGGCTACGAAGGCTACGAGCTACGTAGAGCGTATGAGACGTGTAGCTATCAGATTCCGTACGGCTCGGCTAAACGGCTAAAAGTCATCTGCGTCTTCGATGTCCTCCTGCTCCTCCTCGTCTTCGTCCCCGGCGCGCGCGCGGTCCAGCCCCGAGTTTAGGGATAGGGTCCGCTCCCCGGGCCTGGGGGCGCACCGCGCCCCCGGTGGGAGCCCCCCGACGCCGCCCGCCGCCGCCGGGTCCTCGCCCGCGCGCACCCATCGCGTGGGCAGGTACGGCACGCGCTCGGCGCCCTCCGCGCCGGCGCCTGCGATGACGCGCAGCATGGGCAGCGTCTCGGCGGCGGCGGCGACGCGGTCCGAGCCGACGGAGAAGTCCCCGCCGGCGGCGGCGGCGACCACCGCCCGCACTTCCCGCAGGTTGGCGACGGCGGCGCGGTGCGCCTTGGCGCTCTGCGGCCCCTTGAAGGCTCGGAATCCGCGAAGGGGCGGGCGCGACGGGTGCGGGGCGAAGAGCAGTCCGCGCGTCGCCACCGAGCCCGCCACGAGCTCGCCCACCGCGCCCGGGTCCGCGGGCGCGCCGTTCCCGTCCGTGAGCGTTCCAGTCGCGTTCAAGTCTCCCGCGAAACCGCCTCGCGCGCGTCCCGCCGAGGCGAACCACGCGGCGTCCGACAGGTACGCCGCGCCCGCCGCGGCGTCCTCGGCGGCGTCGTCGCGCAAGCCCTCCGGGAAGTTCTCGAACAGGAACGTCGTCGCGCGGTCGGCGCCGAACCGCGCGCGCGCGAGGATCGTCTCGGGGGAGGCGTATTTCGTGCGCGCGCGGCGGAACGTCGCGTGGAGCGAAAACGCGGGAACCGCGTTTCCGAACCAAAGCGCGCCGTCGGCGCCGCGCGCGGGTACGCCGGAGGAAAACGGAGCGGACGTTTCCGGATCCTTCGCGTTTCGCGTTTCGCGTTTCGCGTCCGTCGCGTCTGAGCGCACGTTAACATCACTGACCTCCTCACTGTCATCGTCCCTCTTGTTGTACAGGATCTTACCCAGCGCGTGGAACACGGACAAACCTCGATCCCGTCGCGCGCCCTCCGCGGCGGCGGCGGATGCGCCCTCCGGATGCGTTTTTTTAAAACCGTCGTCGTCGTTGGAACCGTCCGTCCCCGCGGCGCCGCGCCGCGCGGCGGCGGGCGCCTTGCGCTTCCTGCTCCCGGGCTTGGTCCTTTGTCCTTTGTCCTCCGCGCGCGCGCGCCCGCCCTGCGCCCCGCTGCGCCCGGCGGCGAACATCTGCAGGCTCGCGAGCGCGCAGCGCACGTCCCCCTCCGCGGCGGCGGCTATGGCGAGCAGTCCGGCGTCGTCCACGTCCACGCGCTCCGCCGCCGCCACGGCGGCGAGCGCCTTGACGATCTTCGGCGTCGTCGCCGGGTTCAAGGCGACCGTCGCGGCGCCGGCAGCCTCCATCGCCGCGACGATTCTCCGCGCGGTGAGCCCCGTCCCGAAGGCTTTCCTGTGCCCGCCGTTGGTGCCCCCGCCCCCGCCCCCGCCCCCGCCCCCGCCCCCGGCGGGGTTCGAGCCCAGGCCGCCGACGCCGCCGGCGTCCTCCTCGGAAACCGCGACAACCGCCGGGACGCGCGCCTCGCGCGCCAGGCGGACTAAAAGCTCGAGCGCGCGCCGGTGCTGGTCCTCGCCGCCGCCGACGGGCAGGTCCTCCACCAACAGCAAGGGCTGCTTTGGCTGCTTTTGGCTGCTTGTCGCGCCTCCGTGCCGTGCATCGTCGTGCCGGCCGTCGCCGTGACCCTGAAGGGGAGCGGTCGGCGAAGGCGAGCCGTTTTCGGCGGAGGGGGACCCGGCGCCGGCGAACGCGAGCGGCGCGTACCGCGACGCCCTCTGCACGAACGCGGCGAAGTCGTCGAGCTTGGACGAGTACGCCGGCGCGAGACTCCCGGCGCGTCCGTCCGCGAACGCGTTTGCGTGCTTGTGCTCGTCCCACAGCGTGGGCACGGGCGCGCGCCACTCGTGCACGCCCCGGCCGAACTCGCGCGCCACGAACCGCACCGCCGCGGTCTTGCCGCTCCCCGGCGGGCCCACGACGAGCAGAACGCGCGGCGACGCGGGATCTCGCCGCGGCGCGTCCCAGCCCGCGAGCCACTCGCGAAGGACATCCAGTTTCTTCTTCGCCACCACGAGCGTGGCCTCGCACGCGGGGACGTGCTTCGTCGCCCACAGCTCGAGGGACGGGTCGCGCGCCGAACCGAGCGGCCCAGGCTCCGCGCGCGGTCTCGGCGCGGGGGGCGGCATCGACGTCGTGTCGCTCAGATCCCCCGAAACGTTCGCAGGTGCCGAGGGAGGGTCCGCGCGGCGCAGGAGGTGCATGATGTTACCCGCGCCAGGCACCGCGGGCGCACCCTTCTTACGAGGACTGCGCCGCGTGGGGGGCGTGCCGCCCGACCCCCCCATGACGAGCACCCACGCCTCGCGTGCGGTCGACTGTGACCAATTCGGCGAAAGGCGCGCGAAAAACAACAAGCGCCGAAAAAGGAAAAGCGCGAGTTTCATCATAATTTCGTTGTTCCGAGAAGGGGACTTCACAACTCATCGCGCGCCCCCGGGGGCGTCTCGCGTGGCGTCGGTCGAGAGGTGGGTCGATATGGACGTGTTTTGCCGGTGCGCTGGATGCCACGGGTGCTCGGGGGTCCGCAACCCCCTCGGGGGCACGTGCGACAAAGCTCCTCAGCGGTACAAAATAAAAGGCAAGTCGGGGAAGCCCGACCGCGAGGGCTTCCGCGCGTACTGCAAGCCGTGCCTGCGGAAGCAGGAGCAGGCGCGCGCGGCGCGTTCGAGCGCGACCGAGCTCGGCTTCGTCCCCGCGGGGTCTCCGAGCGCTCGCGCGTCGGGCCACGACCACGTGCCCGGCAACCGCCCGCGCATCGTGCTGTTCGGGGATTCCATCACCGAGCAGAGTTTCGGCGAGGGGGGGTTCGGCGCGGCGCTGGCGGACCGCTACCGCCGGCACGCGGATGTCCTTCTGCGCGGGTACTCGGGGTACAACTCCAGGGACGCCGTGGCGCTTCTGAAGCACGTCTTCCCGCTGGATGACCCCACGCCGCCGGTGCTGGTCACCGTCTGCTTCGGCGCCAACGACGCGGTGAAGGAGACGAGCTCCATGGCGGACGTGCAGGGGTGCCCGCTGCCGGAGTACGCCGAGAACCTGCGTTGCATCCTGCATCACCTCTCTAAGCTGGACCCCCCCCCGCGCGGGCTGGTCATGACCCCCCCCCCCGTGAGCGCGCGGCGCTGGAAGCGCACGTGCGAGGAAAACGCGTACCACGACGACCCGACGCCCGACCGGGACCTGAACCGCACGGGGCGGTACGCGCACGCCGCGCTAGGAGTCGCGCGCGCCGCCGGGTCTCAGTCTCGACGCGGCGCCGCCGCTGGACGTCCAGAGCAGAACATCTCGCCTCTGGACGTCGCCGGTTTGAACCTGTTCGATAAGCTTATCGAACAGGAACGCTGGGAAGAGACCATGCTGTCGGATGGGCTACACCTGTCCCGCGCCGGGTACGAGCTCGTGACCGCGCTGATGGTGGACGCGCTGGAGCGGACGCTGGACCTCGAGGCGGA
>Ga0181560_10003700_pt1 | contig 14018 bp, 17 predicted proteins | sample 011ome_20_FD_133751 | JGI IMG/M metagenome (GOLD analysis project Ga0181560, IMG submission 133751) | Coastal salt marsh microbial communities from the Groves Creek Marsh, Skidaway Island, Georgia - 011509CT metaG (megahit assembly) | ecosystem: Environmental > Aquatic > Marine > Intertidal...
ACGACCCCGTTCGCGTGGTGCACGCCGTTCCTTAAGGACTTTTCCCGTCGTCACTCTTCACCCGCGCTTCCCTTTCAACGTTTGACCGGTAAGACGTTCGACTGACCGATCGCTTCACCCACACAGGCACGGCGCGACGCGAATCGGGAGCGCGGATCGATCGGAGTGGGCGCTGTACACGGTCGACGTCGGCGCGTCGTCGTCCTCGCTCGTCGTCGAGATGACGCGCTCGTCCGGGGACCCGGTGATGTTCGTGAAGCCCGCGGGGGAGTTTGGCGAGACGCCGAGCATCGACGACTTTGAGCTGCACGCGGACGTGGACGGGTTCCGGTCTCGCGAGAATTTTCACTACAAAAGAATCGCGCTCACGACGGGGACGTACTACGTCGGCGTGTACGACAACGATCTGTACGTGCAGGAGACGGCGAACTTCGTCGTGCGCGCGTGGTGGTCCGCGCCGACGCTCGGGCCGCTTTTGTGCCCCGCGAACTGCGACTCGCCGAGAGGAGGCACGTGCGTCGAGTCGGGCGCGACGAGCGACCGACTGGGCGAGTGTCGCTGCGCGGAGAGACGCGGCGGCGAGCACTGCCGAGGCGAGGTGCGTTCTATACACTGGTCCCCATACGACCCCGTTGGCGTTGTGAACGCCGATCCTTAAGGACTTTTGCCGGCGTGTCTCTCCTCCCACTCCTCGCTTTCGATCACCGCCCTCGACACCTTTCAACTCCGCTTCTGACGCCGTTGAACTCCACCTCGACATTCGCTTGTATGGAACGACCCTGAAGCTCGTCTCCGCGGGGTTCGGGTACGTCGTCTCCGGGAAGATCGCGGAAGGGAAGTGGTTGTACTTGCAGTTCGAAGTGTCCGCGGAGCAAGCGCGCGCGTCGATGCGCGTCGTCTTCACGAAGAAGGGGGGGCATCCGACGTTGCAGATGAAGAAGGGCGACTTCCCCACGTTTCTCTCCGCGGACGTCGTCATCTCGCAGACGCAGTTTCTCCCGGAGCAGACGACGTTCACGATCCGCCCGCGGTACCTTTCCGAAGGGACGCACTACCTCGGCGTGTTCAACATGGGATACTACGCGGACGGCACGTGCGAGTTCGTCATCGAGCTCGTCACCGACGCGGATGAGTGGTCGTGGATGCCGCCGCGGCTCTTGACGATCGCGATCGTCGTCGTGCTGATCCTCGCCGCGTGCTTACTCCTCGCCGTGTGCAAGCGCTGCGTGGAGAGGAACCGCGAGCGCGAGCGCAGAGGAGAGGCGGTCACGATGTTTGGGTTTCCGAGGACGATGGCGGAGCTCGCGCGCGCGGGGTTGCTCGGCGGACACGTCGCGCCCGCGGGGTGTCCTCGGGAGGTGATCGACGCGATTCCGTCGTTCAAGTACTCCCCGGAGACGTTCGCGGACGTCTCGGGGGGGAAAGAGGACGCGATATGTTCCGTGTGCATCGATCCGTTCGAGGAAGGGGACGAAGTCCGAGCGCTCCCGATGTGCGAGCACGCGTTTCACAAGGAGTGCATCGACGAGTGGTTGTCGCAGAACACGACGTGCCCCAACTGCCGCGCGTCGTTGCCGTTGCCGGAAGTCGAAGGCGGCGGCGGCGGTGGAGACGGCGACGGAGACGGCGGAGACGACGGCGCGACGTCGCCGCGGCCGGTGACGCCGAGGGACATCGAACTCGGCGCCGTCGCCGGCGAGGGGGTCCCAGGAGAGGTTGAGACGCGGTCGACGCCCCCGGGCGCCGCGCCGCCGGCGAACGAAGACCGACGACGGTTAAATCCGTTCGCGGAGCCGCCGACGGCGCCGCCGGCGCGGCTCGCGACGAACCCGTTCGGGAACCGCGCGCTCGAGCCGCCGCCGGCGTCGCGGCATCCGGACGCGCCGAGGCGCGCGCGAGGGACGAACCCGTTTTCGTCGCCGGGCTCGAGAGGGGGGACGCCGCCGGGGGGGTCGGGGCGCGTGCACCCGTCGCCCTAAACCCTAACCTGCCGCGATGATGCGTTTTTATTCTTTTGGAGTTATGTTCGTACTGTATTTATATACGTTGTACGTGTACGCTAGTTAGCCAGCTTTGTTGGAACATTTATCTCATAAATTAAGTCACGCGTGATGAGAACGCACGCGCGCAAATCACCGTCGGTGGTGCCCGCCCGCGCCCGCGGCGGCCGCGAGCTCCGCGGGCATCGTCCCGATCGCGTGCGCCGCCTGCGTGAGCGCGTGGTACTTCGACGTGACCGCGACGCGCTTCGCCTCCGCGTCCGGGTGCTCCTGAAGCAACACCCCCGCCGTCGCGGGGTCGTACAACGTCTGAATCAAGTACTGCTGCAACCCTCGCTGCACGCTGTTCACGAGAAAGTGCATCACCGCCTTCGGGACGGTGTCCGCGAGAACGCCGCGCGAGATGGAAAAGTACGACCCGAGGAGGATGCGCGTGACGAGCACCTGGAGGAGCTCCTCGTTCGTCTGCGGCTCGCTCGCTTGGATCTTCCCCGGGGGTTCTTTCAGAGACACGACGCCGTCTTCGTGCGAGTAGAGCTTCCCTCCCGGCGGGCTCGCCGTCGCCGTCGCCGTCGCGCCGTCCTCCTTTTTCAGCGCGCTCGTCGTCGTCTTCGCGAGCTTCTTCGAGCGGCCGTTGACGTCGCGAAGCGCCGCGCGGCGTCCGTTACCGTTACCGTTACTGTTACCGTTCCCGTTCCCGCCGCCGCGCGTGTTCACGCCGTCGCCGCCTCCGTTTTCCTCCTCCTCGTCGCTGTCAAACTCGCCCTCGAACGCGTCGCCGCCTCGTCGCGCCCTCAGCTCTCTCTGCGCGAGCCGCATCGCGACGGAGCCGCCGACAAAGTCCGGGTGCGTCGTGTTGATGTGCGCGAGCTGGCAGTCCACGAGGCTCCCGATCATCGCCTCGGCGGGGTCCAGCCCTTCGCTCAGAAACTCCCGCGTCGCCGTCTCGATCGCCGACGCCAGCCTCGGATACCTCGACAGCTGGTGCGTCTTCAACAGCGCGCTCGAGATTCGGTTCAGCTCGTCGTGCACGATCCGCGCCGCTTTCAGACACGGGTCGTTCATCTTCTTGATCGCCTGCTTCACGAGCACCTCGAACGGCTCCTCCGGGAGGAGCAACGTCCCGCGCGTGCCGGCGGCGTTTTGAATCGCCGTTCGAATGTCCTCCTCGCTCATCGCCTCCGTGGGGTCCAAGCTCTGGAGCCCTCGCACGAAGATGTCCTGCAGGACGTAGTGGATCCGAGCCCCGCCCTCGAGATTGTGCGTGTTCAGGTCGTCGTTCCGGCCCGCGACGCACTTCACGAACGACGCGCTGAGGGCCATTCCGTACGAAGCGACGTCGGGGTGGAGTTCAAAGGCGTCAGCTGAAGTTGAAAGGCGTCGATATCGGGGATTGAAACCGAGGGACCCTGGGCGTAGAGATGCGCCGGGCAAAGTCCTTAAGAAACAGCGTCCACCACGCGAACGCGGTCGTATGGGAACCAGTGTATGGAACGCACCTGAACGCGTGCAGCTTCTCGAGCACGAAGCTCGACTGCAGCCCGGGATCGTCCGGCCGCCCTTCGCCGAGCTCTTTCATCTCCCTCGACGCCGCCTCCCTGCGCTTCGACACCTTCTCCGCGAGCGTGGGCAGCACGTCCGCGATGTGGTCGCCCAGGATGCGCGACACCGTCCACCCGAGCGCCTCGACGCCGCACTTGTGATGTACCTCGATAGGGCCATTCCGTACGAAGCGACGTCGGGGTGGAGTTCAAAGGCGTCAGCTGAAGTTGAAAGGCGTCGATATCGGGGATTGAAACCGAGGGGTGGGCGTAGAGATGCGCCGGGCAAAGTCCTTAAGAAACGGCGTCCACAACGCGAACGCGGTCGTATGGGAACCAGTGTGATGTACCTCCGCGTACGCGGGATGATGCCGGAAGAATTCATTCTCCGCCGCGCGCGCCTCGCGGATGCTTCGTCGCTGCGCGATGTCTTGCTGGCACCGGTTCACGACGCCGATGTACCCCAACCGCAGCGGCACGACCTCGTTGCTGAGATACGCGCACGCGTCCGTGCCGCGGTCCATGATGTCGAGCTTGGTGATGACGCCGATGGTGCGTTTGCCGTCGGGGTCGACGGCGCGCGACAGCGTGAGCGCGTCTGAGGGTCGTTCCGTACGGGGCGACGTCGGGGTGGAGTTGAAAGGCGTCAGATGGAGTTGAAAGGCGTCGAGGTGTGTCGGGATTGAAAGCGGGAGACCCTGGGCGGAGAGATGCGCCGGGAAAAGTCCTTAAGAAACGGCGTTCACCGCGCCGACGCGGCCGTATGGGGACCAGTGCACAGAACGCGCCTGAATTCGCGAGGTCCGAATTCGCGGGCGACACCGCGAGTATGAGGCACGAATCGCGCTTGATGTACGACAGGATCATGTTGCGGATCTGCTTCTCGATGTCCGCGGGCTGGTCCCCCACGGGCACGCGCGTCACCCCGGGAAGGTCCACCAGCGTCATGGTGAGGACGTGCGGCGAGTTGATCTTGAGTCGAATCTGCTTGTCGCTGACGCCCTTGTTGGATCCCACGCCGCGGTTCGTCTCGCACTCGATCTCTTCCCTGATCGCCTCAAAGTCCGTGAAGATCTCCCCTGGGCGGTGCAGGAACTCGCCCCACTCCGCGGGCGGGCCGTGGCCGCCGTGGTGCGCCGCCGCGTGCGCGTGATGCGCGCCGTACGGCGTGTGCACGAGCTGTAAGACGAGCGGCCGCCGCGTGCAAATGTCGGGTCCGCGCGGGAGGAAATCGCGCCCCACGAGCGCCTCGAGCACGGAGCTCTTCCCCGAACTCTGCGACCCGACGACGGCGATCTGCGGGAGCTCCAAGTCCGCGATGCCGCCCTTGGCGTGCGCGGAGGATTGGTCCACGACGCCGGCTTGCGAGAAGATGTCTTGGAGACGATTGATGAGCGGCACGAGGCCGTCGCCGAGGGTGTGCGCGTGCTGCGCGGGGCCCGGCATGGCGACGCGCTGGGGGTCTGGGGGGGGTGGCGAGGGGTGCGTTCGCGGTGGGGTGCCTTCGCGCGCGCGTGTGCGGGCGGGCGGGCGGGCGGGCGGGCGTCGCGCGCGTGGCAATGCCGACGCGCGTGTCGTAGCTTTCGTCCCCCCGTCGCGTTTTTTTTCCGCGACAGCTGTGATTCGGATCCTGTGCCGTGGCCAAGTTTCGGATCCCGAATTTAAAGCAGGTTATGGGTTTGAACCGCTCGTCCAACAGCTCCGCGCCGGTCCTCTCGACGCGCCACACCGACACGCGTACACATACACACCGACGACGCACCACGCGCGCGCGCGCCATGGGTCTCATGAGCATCGTCGGCAAGGTCGTCAAGTTCGCGGAAGACCACGCGGTGCGCCGCGCGTCTCGAACGTTTCTCCTCGAGCGGCGTCGATCGATCCGATCGATCGGCGCGCGCCCGCCCCCGCTCTCGTCTCGCCCGCGAGATCTGAACCCTCCTCCGCCTCCTCCCCTCCTCCTCCTCGCTCGCCTCCGCCCCCGCAGGATTACTTCCACTACGCGATGATCCCCGCGATCATCATCGTCGGCATGCACACGACCCCGCGCCCGGGTCTCGCCGCGCTCCTCACCCCGGTCTGAGAAGACGAGACCACCGCGACGGGCGAGAGGGGAGGAAAGTAGGGTTAGTAGAATCGATCGAATATTAGAGCGGATCGGCTCGGATCTGTTAGAGCATGAAGCGGGAGAGCTCGGAGAAGAAACAGGAGAAGAAGACGAAAGAACCGAAGAAGCTCGCGTCGTCGTCGGAGAAGAAGAAGACGAAGAAGCCGCCGGGTTTGAGCAAGTCCCCGAAGGTGTTCCACGCGAAGCAAGCGCTGAAGAAGAAGCTCGCGCTCGTCGAGCAGTACAAGGTGCGTTCTGTAGCCTACGAACGTTTTTCACCCGTCCCTCGGTTTCGACACTTGATCGCGTGGGTCCCTTTCAACTGACCGATGAAGTATTTTTGTATGGAACGACCCCACCCCAGGCGCTCAAGGCGAAAGGCGCGGTGGACGAATTTCTCTCCAAACGTCGGAAGAAGCTTCTTCACAAGGATCATAGGCTCCTCCCGCGCGCGCGCAACGAAGCGACGGGGGGTCCCGCGCGGGCGGCGAAGCGACGGTGACGCGGACGAGCGAAGGGACCACCTCCCCCGGTGCAGGGGTGGGACCGCGCATGACGTCAGCGTCGGCGGCGTTCGCGTTCGCGTTCGCGTTCGCGCGCGCGCTGCGGCTCTGGATCCCCGCGTTGGCGTCTCTCCTCTTCGCGTCCGTCTCCGGCGGCGCGTGCGCGACGATTCGATCCAAGCTCGCGCTCGGGGACAAAGACGGCGACGCGGGATCGCGCGTGGTATCTCGAAACGCACGACGCGAAACGCACGACAACACGGGGGAAGATAGAACGATGATCGTCGCGCACGTGGACGGGAGCGTCGAGCCGAAGAGGTTTCCCCCCGTCGCCGGCGTCGGCGTATACTATAGGCGCGTCGAGACTATAACGAATTCGCACTGGTCCCCATACGCTCCCGTCCACGCGGTGAACGCCGTTCCTTAAGGACTTTCACTCGCGCGCTGTGAACCTCACGTTTTGACACGTGGTAATGATATCCACCAATCGCGTGCACGCGCGACTGACACGTGTCTTCCCTCGGCCAATCAAAACGCAGCCCCGGCGACGCGCTCAACTACGCCGCGCGCGCGCCGCTCGCGGAGGACAACAACGCGACCGAGCTCCTCGCCGTGTTCGTCGCGCTCGTCCGCCACCCGCGCCGGTCGCCGATCACGATACGCACGGACTCGAGGGCGACGCTCGACGTCCTCGAGCGGCTGGCGCGCGGCGACGGGTTGCGCGCGTTCAAGTTCAAGGGTGCGCGCGGCGCCGCGTCGTGCCGCGCGACGTTGTTTTGGCTGCGCGCGGTGTTGTTTTGGCGCGAGGCCGCGACGGCGGTTCGGAAGGTGAAGGCGCACGCGGCGGCGACGCCGGACAACGCGACCGCGGACGCGCTCGCGCGCGTGGGCGTGAACGCGTCGGCGAAGCGCGTCGTGCCGTACGCGCCGACGGGCGGGGGATTTTTTCGTCTCGGCGGCGGCGGCGGCGGCGGCGGCGCGCGGAGGTATGAGGTCGCGTTGTTTTTCGAGATCGCGAGGTTTCTCTCCGGCGCGCGCGGCGAAGGCAACGGCGCGCTGGAGGATATAGTGGACTCGTAGAAGACCACCTTCGTACGACGAGCGCGTAACCGTTGAACGCGTACTGTATCGTCGACGCGCGAGGGTGGAAGATGAAACAAAATCAGTCGACGTTCTTTTATTCCGACCACAGCACGGGACTGCGCCCTCCTACTACTACTTCTCCTCCTCCTCCTCACTTCTCTCCCGTGCGCTCTCGCAACCGCCGCTCGAAGTCGTCCGCCTCGAAATCGCTTGCGCTCTTCGCGGACGAGAACACGTTGTCGTCGCCGCCGCTCGCGACTCTCCGCCGCCCGCCCCGGCCCCGCGTGCGCTTCGCCGCTTCCAACTTCGCCGCGAGAAGCTTTCCCGGTCGCATCAGGCTCTTCGACGCGTCCATCCGCGCCGCGTTCCTCTCCTCGATCCCGGCGTTCTTCCGCTGGCACCACGCCCATCGAAGCGCGGGGATGGCGAAAAACGCCACCGCGTACGCGCTCAGCCCCGGGAGCAGCGCCGAGACAGCTTGCACCAGCTGCGCTTTTTGCGCGACGATCTGCGGATCGACGCACAGCCTCCCCAAGACGACGACGCCGACGAAATTCAGCGCGCCCAACCCCGCGGCCATCGTCCGCTGCGCCTGTGTCGCGAGCGAGAAGACGTACGGCTCCTCCTCCGCCATCGCGGTGCTGAACCCGCCGTACTTTCTCGCCTCGGCGAGGACGGCGTTGACCCTGTCGAACCCGCCGCCGGTGGCCTCCATGGATTCGAACCGGTACACGATCTCCCCCGAGCTCTCGTCCACCTCCGGCGCGCCGTTGAATCGCACGAGCGCGGGGAGGACGAAGCTCTCGTCGTCCGGGTCGTTCGGATCGCGCTCCAGATACGGCGCGAGCTGAGAGGCGTTCCATACAAAAACAGTTCACCGGTCAGTTGAAAGGAGACGCGATCAAATGTTGAAAACTGAGCGGTGGGTGAAACACGTTTGTAGAGAACGCACCTGATCGGCGGCGACGACGCCGCCGCTCTTTTGAATCGCCAACCCCGCCAGCGCCCAACGCTTCGCCTCGAAGTCTTTGTTCGGGTCGCCGTCCCCGAACACGAACGAGAACACCGCCTCGAAGAAGTTCATGTCCTTCGCGCCCTCGCGCGCGGCGTTGTACGCGCGCCGCTCGTAGTAGTACGGATCGAAATACCAGAACACGTCGAACGGGGAAAAGTACATTCTCGGCCCGAAGAACATCCCGCCGCCGCCGCCGCCGCGGTCGTCTCTCCGGTCGCGATCGTCGCGGTTCGAGAGCAACGCCGCGATCGCGGTGTAAACGATCGCGATGGACGCGACGAGGGTCGTCCCGAACGTCACGCGCGCGAGGTAGGAGCCCACCTTCCCCGCCGTCTCCAGCGCGGGCTCGGCGCGGATGCGCAGCGACTTGGACGCGAGCTGAGGGCCATTCCATACAAAAAAAGTTCACCGGTCAGTTGAAAGGGGGCGCGATCAAATGTTGAAACCGGGCGATGGGTGAAAAACTTTTGTATAGAACGCACCTTAGATCGGAACCCCGCGTCGAAGACGTACAGGAGGTCGCCCTCGCTCGACACCTCCAGCGCCGCGCCCGTGTCCGCCGCGAGCGCGGTCATCGCGCGCTCGGCGTCGGAGAGTTTCACGCCCGCGGCGGCGGCGACGTCGCCGACGGTGACCGCGAGACCGAGCGATTCGATCGCGTTCTCGACCGGCTCGCGGATCGACTTCGCGACGGACTCGGACTCGACGACGGACCGCGGCGGGCGCGAGAAGACGCCGCCGGAGGCGTCCGCGGCGAACGGGTTCGACGCCGCCGCGCGCGGCGCGACCGCGACGCGCCCGGCGCGCCGCGGAGAGGAAGAGGGGAGCGGGCGCGTCGCGCGGACGCCGCGAGCGAGGCGGACGACGACCGCGCGGTTCGCGCTCGCTCCCGCGATCGCGGCGCGAGATCTCGATCCGAGCGATCCCGCCGCGGCGAGCGCGCGCGGGACCGCGCGCGCGACCGTCGCCCTCCTCGTCGCGGCGGCGACGGCCGTCGTCGCGGCGGGCGACGCGAGCGTCGTCGTCGACGACGACGCGATCATCGTGCGCGTGCGTTCGTGGGGGCGCGGGCTACACTGTGGCGACGCGTCGACGCGCGTGCCTTCTTCCCAGCCTACAAGTAGCCTATCTCGACAGGTGGCGACCGCGATGGCGAAAAGACCGAGCCACTATCAAAGCAAACGTTTTTCACCCATATCCCGGTTTCAATACCTGATCGCATCCCCTTTCAACTGACCGATAAATGTTTTTTGCTGGATCGTCGAAATATCTGAGCACCTGTCAGCGCGTCATCAGAGGCAAAAAAGTACAGGCCGAGGGGCACTCCTGAAGGCGCGCGCGCGATGGGCCCGGGTTTCCTCCTCGCCGCGGTCGCGGCGGGGGTTCGCGCCGCGCGCAAGCGGCTCGGTCGTCGCGGCCGACCTCCCCCGCGCGCGCGCGCGGCGGCGCGCGACGCCGTCGACGACGACGACGACGACGAAAACGGAAAAGCGTCGTCGGCGAACGCGCGCGGGAGGTGGAGCCGAGCGGTCGCCGTCGCCGACGACGCGCCGCCGAGCCCGCCGCCGAGCCCGCCGACGCGACGCGTCGCGGACGCCGCCGCCGCCGCCGGCGGCGACGACGACGACGCGGACGGCCGTCGCCGCTCGAACGACGCCGCGTCGTCCTCGTCGACGACGTTCGGCGCGTCCCGAGAAGAAGCTGGCGCGCGCGACGACGACGACGACGACGACGACGACGACGGCGACGGCGACGACGACGACGGCGACGGCGACGACGACGACGACGACCGAACCCGCGCGCGACCACCTCCCTCGCCGCGCTGGGCGGACCTTCCCGACGCGTGCGTCGCGCGCGTCCTCCTCTGCGCCGGGTTCCACGCCGCGCTCGCGGCGAGCGCGACGTGCAAGGACTGGCGCCGGGTCGCGCGATCGGATCAGGCGCGTTCTATACACTGGTCCCCATACGACCTCGTTGGCGTGGTGAACGCCGTTCCTTAAGGACTTCGCCCGGCGCGTCTCTCCGCCCACCCCTCGTTTTCGATCCCCGCCCTCGACGCCTTTCAACTCCAACTGACGCCTATGAACTCCACCCCGACGTTCGCTCGTATGGAACGACCCTCAGCACTTTTGGAGGAAGATGTTCGCGACGCACTTCGGCCGCGCGGAGGCGAGGGACGAGGCCGCGAAGATGGAACGTCAACCGTCGCCAACGCGCGAAGAGAATGATGAGGACCGTGAGGAGGAGGCGGGCGTCGTCGTCCGCGACGGTTCGCGTCGCGGTCGTCACGACGGTTCGCGTCCTCCGGCGGGCCCCGCGGATTGGCGCGAGGCGTTCAAACGCGCGGTGCAGACGGAGGTGCGTTCGATACGCTGGTCCCCACACGACCGCGTTGACGCCGTGAACGTCGTTCCTTGAGGACTTTTCTTCCCGTCGCATTTCTCCGCCCACCATCCCTCGCTTTCGATCCCCGACACACCGCGACGCCTTTCAACTTCAACTGACGCCTTTCAACTCCGCCCCGACGTCGCTTTGAACGACGGAACGACCCGGAGTGGCGGTGGACGCGCGGGCGGTGCGCGCGCACGGACGCGTGGGTCGGACACCGCGCGAGGATTCTCGGCGTCGCACTGCGGCGCGGGAGGGCTCTCACGGTGAGCGAAGACGCGCGGGTCATCGTTTGGGACGCGAAGACCGGGACGTCGCTCGCGGCGTTCGAGCATCGCCGGCGGCGTTCGAGCGCCGACGACGACGAAGACGCGACGGAGGCGGAGGACGGAACGTCGATCGACGGCGGCGTCCTCGCGCGCGCGTTCGCCGCGCGCGACGGCGTCGCGGCGATCGGGTTATCGGACGGCTCCGTGAGCCTCTTCGACGTCGAGCGCGGCGCGAGGCTGCACCGGACGTCCTTAGCGAGGAACGGCCCCGTCGTCGACGTCGTCGACGACGACGAACGCGAACGCGGGAACGACGCCGTCGTCGGCGTCGCGATCGGCGGCGGGTGGATCGTCGCGCGCGCGCGCGGCGGCGCGATCAAGACGATGAGCGCGCGCGACGGCGGCGGGACGAAGACCGTCCTCGAACGACGACGACGCGGCGGCGGCGGCAGAGGCGGAGGCGACGCGGGTGCCGGGACGTCGTCGAGCGACGGCGACGTCGCGTCGCTCCGCGTCCTGGTCCCGAGCGATCCGCCGTATCTTCCGCACGACGCCGCCGCCGACGCGTCAGAAGACGGAACGTCGATCGACGCGTCGACGACGTCGACGTCGATCGTCGTGCACGCGAGGTCGAACCGCGCGCTCGCGATCGACGGCGCCGACGCGGTGCTCTGGTCTCTCGTCCTCGGCGAAGACGACGACGACGCGGGCGCGGGTGAAATCGCCGGGGACGAAATCGCCGTCAGACTGCGCGGGCACGCCGCTCGAATCCGCGCCGCGTGCTTCGCGACGTGCGGCGGCGGCGGCGTCGGCGTCTGCTCCTCCTCGTTCTCCTCGCGGCGCGTCTTCGTCGTCACCGGCGGCGACGACGCGAGCGTGCGCGTCTGGGACGCGCGCGCCGGGCGATGCCTGAGGACGTTGGAGGGCCCCCCCGGGGTCGCGGAAGCCGTGCACGCGGGTCAAGTCCCCGTCGAGTGGTCGTACCGCCCGCCGCCCGCGACGCGCGTCGTGCGGGTGTGGGGCGGCGTCGTCGTCGACGGGAGGGACGACGGGAGCGTTCTCGCGTGGAGCGGCGTGTTCGACGGGCTGGACGCCGCCGAGGAGGACGCGCTGCGCGACGACGACGACCGACGCGCCGTCGGACGACGACGACGGATCCGCGGAGAGGACGGGACGTCGTCGACGCGAAGCCGAAGCAGCGCGGCGGGGGGGGAGACCGACGGCGTCGACGTCGACGTCGACGTCGACGCGCGCGCGTACGGTGCCTTTGCGCACGCGCGCACGCCGGAGAAGCGCGAGGACGAAGACGTCGAGGACACGGATACCGATGAGGAGGAGGAGGAGGAGGAGGAGTACAACGACCGCGAGATCGGCGGCGTGAAGGGGCTGATTCGTCAGTTCTCCGCGGAGAAGAAGAAGGGCCAATCGCCGTTCGCCATGTCATCGTCCTCCTCCTCCTCCAACACGCATCTCGGAGGACCCTCATCGTCGCCCGGCGGCGCGTCGTCGCCGTCGTGGAGCAGACGCCCGGCGTCGTACCGACGCTGGTGGGTGCACACGGACGCCGTCGCGTCCGTCGTCGTCCGCGGCGGTCGCATCGTCACCGTATCCGTCGACGGCGGCTGCCACGTGTTACCCCTCCCCGACGACGTGCTGTGTCGATCGCATCCTCATCATCACGCGGCGGCGGCGGGGGGGGGGTCGAGCGCGAGCGGGGTCAAGCGCGAGCACATCGCGGCGTACGACGACGACGAATTCGACGACGACGTCGATTTCGATCGCGACGACGACGCGCTCGACGATCTCGACGATCTCGACGGCGACGGCGGCGCGCGCGACGCGCTCATCAACGCGTCGCACTGGCCGTCGCACGACCGCGTCGCCGGCGTCCCCGGCGGCGTCCGACGCCTCTCCTCCGAGTTCATCGACGCCGGGTGCAGGGTCGCGCACCTCGCGTGGAGGAACGGGTCCGCCGCCCTCGGCCCCGTCTCCAACGCGTTCGGCTCAGGCGCGTTCTCCTCACACTGGTCCCCATACGTTCCCATCCGCGCGGTGAACGCCGTTCCTTGAGGGCTTTCTCTCCCGGCGCATCTCTCCGCCCGCCCCTCGGTTTCAATCCCGACACACCTCGACGCCTTTCAACTCCGCCATCTGACGCCTTTCAACTCCACCCCGACGTTCGCTCGCACGGAACGACCCTCAGCCGGCGCCGAGGCGTTCCGCGTCGCCGACCGCCTCACCTCCGGCGCGGCGACCAACGCGTGGATGGAGGGTAGGGAGCTCTTGGACGACTCGCTGTTCGCCGCGCGCGCCATAGGGCGAGAGTCGCGCGACGCGGCGGCGCGCGCGAGTCAACGCGTCGGCGCGGCTGTGGCGTCGTGGAGCGCGGCGAGCGGCGGCGTGACGTTTCGAGAGCACGCGGCGGCGGCGACGTTTGTCACCGCGGACAGGGAGACGCTCGTGACCGCGGACGCGCTCGGGTGCGTGTTCGCGCGGGATTTCGGGCCGGAGAGGGTGGATGGGGGCGGGGAGCGGTCCTTCGGCAGGGACCGAGCGTCGCGAAGAGGCGGAGGATGGCGATGATGATGTAGACTGAAAAATCCGACGCGTCCGAGCGCACGACCCGAAGGCCGCGCGCGATGAAGCGGAAAAACTCGGTGATCGTTCGCTCACGCGTGCACGGCGCCGCCGCTGGAACCGCGATTAGCGTTGATGCGACAGAGTTATTCCGAGGGGATCAACCCTTCGCCTACAGCGACCACGCGTGCGACACCGGTTCAAACACATAAATAATTGAAATTGCATATGTACAATTATAAGGATAGACTCGGAGGTACTGACGGTCGACGCGTTCGCGCTTTCGCGCGTTCGCGCCCGCCGAAGTAGAGCTGTAAGGGCGCCTTGCCAGGCTCATGTTCATGTCACCCCTTCCACACTCTCGGCCGATGTAAAATATGTACACACGCACGACAAGGAGGCCACGCGCGATGAAGCGCAAAAACTCGGTGATCGTTCGCTCACGCGCGAGCGGCGCCGTACTTGGTACCCTCGACGAGCGGCGTTTCTTCGTCCGCCCCGACGCGGCTGCGGCGGCGGCGAGATTTGTCGAACAAAA
>Ga0181560_10003706_pt1 | contig 14001 bp, 6 predicted proteins | sample 011ome_20_FD_133751 | JGI IMG/M metagenome (GOLD analysis project Ga0181560, IMG submission 133751) | Coastal salt marsh microbial communities from the Groves Creek Marsh, Skidaway Island, Georgia - 011509CT metaG (megahit assembly) | ecosystem: Environmental > Aquatic > Marine > Intertidal zone...
ACCGGCTGGACATGGTGGACTGGGCGGGCCTCGGCGTGCACGAGCTCTCCGTGTCCTCGGCGCTGGACGCGTGACGTCGTGCACTCATGTAGTAGATAGCTACGAAAGTAGAATAAACCCATACGCGTATCGTACGTATACGTAGTGTAGTGACAAAACAACAAACGCCGGAAGAATTCATCGCGTGATCCGACCCGTCCACGCGCTCGTCTCGCTTTTCATCTGAGAGTCGGTTCGTAGTTCCCGCGCGCGGCGCGTCTCCGGCGCGCGTCGCGGCGAGCGCCTTTCGCGACCGCCGCGTCATCCGAGTTTGAGCGCGCGCATCCCCTCGAGCGCGCCCGCCGCGTCGGCGTCGCCGGCGCGCGTCTTCTTCCCCGTCCCGCCGCCGCTCTTCCAGCGCGCGGAGAGCTCCTGCATTACGAGCTTATGCGGCGTCCCCGCGGGGAGCCGCTCCTTGACGCTCCCGAAGTGCTCCTTAACGAAGAGCGAGAACGCGGTGGCCTTCTTCTCCTCCGCCTTGGTGCCGTCCGCGTTGAACTTGCCCAGAAACTCGAGCGCGCCGTTGCACACGCCGCACGCCTTGGCGGCGACGTCGATGGACTTGCTGTGGCGCCCGTACTCCTGCAGGCACCACGACTGCGTGCAGCGGTACTTGTACGGCTGGTGGATCTGGTACGAGTGGCACGTGTCCACGCGCACCACCGGGTACGCGCGCATCGCGCGCTCGGCCCACTTCTTGAACACGGACCCGTGCGGCGGCTTGGCGCAGTGATCCAGCAACCACGCCGCCGCGTGGCACATCTCGTGCAGAAGCGTCGCCTCCAGTTTTTCAGCCGTGTCCAGCACCTTGGTGCTCAGCTCGATGCGCGCGTGGTACTCCGACGCGCCGCTGCTCCGGGTCACCTTGCGGTAGTGCGTCAGGCCCGCCGTCGTCAGCAGCTTGGCGTTCCAGGTGATCTCGAACCGTTCGGGCAGCGCGCCGCCGAACCCGTCGCGGTTGAACTCGCGGTAAAGCTCTGTCGCCACCGTCTCCTTGTGCCGCGCGAAGTTCAGGCGCTTGCCCGGCTTCGCCGCAGACGCGAGCGCCGCGGCGAGCGCCTTGCTGTGCGTCGGGGGCGCCTCGCCGAAGCCCGCGTACGCGCCGCCGCCGGGCTTGCGCCCGATGGCGCTCTTGGGCGTCTTGGGGTTGTACGGGTTCGCGAGAAGCGCCCGCGGGGGCGTGGGCGTGCGCAAGCCGTCCAGGCAATACGGGTCCGCGGGCTCCGCGTTCGCTTCTTTTAAAGCGCGCGGGCCGCGCGTTTCCGCCTGCTCGGCCTCGTCGCCGCTGAGCTCGACCGCGTCGTTCGCGGCGGAGGGGGACACGAAGGTCACGCCGCGCTCGGCTCGAGCGCCACGCGGTCGGTCACGGACCGCGTCCGCGTTCGGCATGATACCCCCCGAGCGCGCGCGGATGTCATCCGCGATCGCCGCCTCGGACGCGTCCGAGGCGTACTCGACTTCGTCGTCGCCCACCACGAAGTCGTCGTCGCTCTCGTCGCCGTCATCCGCGGACGCCTCGTCGTCGCTCTCGTTGCCGTCCGCGGACGCCTCATCGTCCAGCCACGTCAAGGCCTTCTCACGCGCGGACGCCACCGCCGAGCCGCGCGCCGCCGCGCGGCGGCTCGGGCGGCGCGCGGGCGAATCCTCGCCCGCCTCCGCCTCGGTCCGGAAAACCGTCTCCCGGGGCTTCTTGAGCGCGGATTTCGGAAACGAAGGCGCGCGCGCCAGCGCGGCGGAAGACGCCGCGGACGTCGCCGCCGCGACGCGCGCGTCGCGCGTCGCGTCGCTGGCGGCGCTCGCGTCGTCGGTGAAGTCGAAATCCGGGCGCGCCGGCCCGCGCGCGGGCTTCGCCGCCGACTTCAGGCGGAGCATGGACTTCTTCTTGCCGGTGGTGGGCGGCGCGGGCGTGAACGCCGGCGCCGCCGGGGGCGTCGCCGGCGCCGGCGACGCGGGGGGCGTCGACTCCGCCGCGGCGGGGGAGACGAACGCGACGGCGGTCGCTTTCGGCGGGGGATCGGGGCTCTCACCCGAGCTCTCCGCCGCTGCCTCCTCCTCCTCCTCGTCGCTCAGCACGACCCTGCGTCCGTGGCGCTTGCGCACGCTCACGGGGCCGTCGGAGTCGGAGTCGGAGTCCTCCGCGGCCTCCTCCGGCGCTGCGGCGGCGAGATCCGCGGGGGGCGAGGGGGACGCGGCGACGGGCGTGCCTCCGGGGAGCTCCGCGACGTCCACCACCTCCGGGCCCGGCGACGCTGCCAGCGTCTCTTCAGCCTCGAACGCCTCCGCCTCGGCGAGCGCCGCGGCGTTTGCCAGCTGGCAAACATCCGCCTCGTCGTCGTCGTCGCGCTCCGTGCCCGCCGCGGAAGCCGTGTCGGCGACGGAGTCGCACTCGTCGTCCTCGTCCTCGCCCGTTCGCGCGTCGTCGTCGTCCTCCTCCGTCCCGGCGACGGACTCGCCCGCCTCGCTCTCGTCCTCGCAGGAGGACAGGTCGCAGGACGCGTCGTCTCGAGACGGGTTTTCTTCGTCGGCCTCGTCTTCCTCGGCGCGCGCCTCCGCCTCCGGCGGCGACGCCGCGGTGGACGCCGTCGAGGCCAGCCCGTCGATCCGCGGGATCTGGACGCCGGGGAGCTTGAACGGCCCGCCCACCGCGGCGAAGCGCTTCGTCAGGCACGCCACCGGGTCCCCGCACGACGCGCCGTCCTCTCCGCAGGCTGCCTCCCCGCACCCCAGGACGCCCTCCTCCACGGTGTACGTCTCCGCCGAAACGCGCGCGGCGGGCGCGCGCGCGGCGGCGAGCGCGGCGGCGAGCGCCGGCGCGGAGACGTTTTCGTTTTCGTTCCCGGCGCTTCCGCCGTTCGCGGACGCGACGGAGCCCATCGGGGACGGAGGCGCCGTCGCGAAGACGTCCTCGTCCTCGTCCGAGAGGTTTTCGCCGTCTCGTTCGCGCGCGAGGCGTGGCGCCGAAGAGAGGCTCTCGACGAGAGAGCGTTTTTGCGCGTCCCTGAGGACGCGCGTCGCCGCCTCCGGATCCCCCGGGTCCGCCGCCGCCGCGGGGGGACCCGCCTCGGCATCCTCCTCCTCGACCGCCTTCACCTCCGCCTTCGCCTCCGCGTCGAGGCTCGCGACGAGGCGCTTGACCACCGTCGACGCCGCCTCCCTGGCGTTCGGTCGCGCGGGGTTCGCGCACAGCGACAAGATGGCCTCGGCCGGATCGACGCCGCGCGCGCGCATGCGCGCCAGGCCCTCGCGCATCAGGCGCACGCCTTCGAGGCGCGCGCGTTCCGCCGCGTCGGACTCCACGGGCGCCTCCGGCGCGGACGCGGTCGCCTCCTCCGGCTCGGGCGCAGGGGGCTCCTCGCGCGCGGGGGGCTTCTCGGGCTCAACCGGAGTCGCAGCCTCGGCCTTCTCGGGGTCGGGCGTGGCCCGCTCGGCGTTCGTCGCGGACGCCTCAGCGTCGGTCTCGTTCACGACGCGCGCCATCCTCGAGTCCGCGGCCGGGGTTTTGTTCGTGCGTTCGCGAAGAGGCGCGCGCAGAGGCTTCGCCTTCATCACCGGCGTGCTCACGGGAACATCTCTGCTCACCACTTCCTCGTCCACGTCGTTGCCGACGATGGAGACGGTCCCGCCGAGCTTGCGCCTGGATGGAGGGGGAGGGTCGTCAGTTTCGGCGAACGCACCGGGGAGCGGCGTGAGACGCGCGGTGGGTTTCGACGGGCGGGGGGAAACGGTGACGCGCACGAACCTCGAGCGGCGCGTGCCCGGCGTCTTCGTCGGGGTCCTCGCCAACAGCTGGCTCGCCAGGCTGCTCATGGCGACCGCTCGTGCACCTCGTTGTGGGACGTGCCGACGAGCGGATCTTTTGTTTCCCCTCTCCATTTCACAATATACGAGACTAAATGATCATACAAGCGACCTCAAGGAAACTGAGCGTTTCGTTGCAAAACGCGAATCCCGCTCGACGGTTCGGTGCCGAAAAAGACCGACACGCCGCCCAGAGCCGCCAGATCGTCCATCGCGCCGAGCACCGACCATGAACGTCCCCGCGGTCAACGACCTGCAGCAGAAGCTCTCCGCGGTGATGGAGGAGCTCGACCACAAGGTGTTTCGGCCCCAGCAGGTGCGTTCCCGTCGCCCCCCCTCCATCCCCGACCGGCACCGCGCGCGATCGCGTCGTTTCCACGTCACTCACGCCGTGCCGACCCCCGCGTCCCGACCCCCCATGCACTCGCGCTCGCGCAGAAAGCCGCGTTCCTGTGCCAGGCGAAGTGCACGGACATGCGCGGTCCCCAGGAGGAGATGCACCGGTGCCTGCAGCAGTGCGGCGAGCCCATCGCGAGGCACGAGGCGGCCGTCATGGGGGAGCTCCAGCAGTTCCAGCAAAGGATCCAGCGGTGCGTCGTGCAGTGCCAGGACAAACAGGCGGGGCAGACCGCGCCGGACACGAAAAAGTACGAGAAGTGCGTCTCCGAGTGCGCGGTGTTTTACCAGAAGGAGCTCGCGCAGCTCAAGCCGAAGCTCCTGAAGAAACCGTGACGGGGTGAGACGAGCGTAGGTCATCCCCACACATCGTCTACAATAAAATGATACGTAGACTACTGTAGAGTACGCATCTCAGAACAGCGAGACGACGTCGTAACGCGCGTCGCCTTCTACGCCGCCTTGGCTTTCGCCGCCTGCTCTGACGCGTTTCGCGCGCCTCGCCGCCACGCCGCCGCGCACCGCCGGCGTCTCAGGAAGTGCCTCGTGTCCCACATGGCGCCGACGAGCAGCGGCATCGCCGTCGGCAGGAAGAGAGGCACGTACACCGCCATCGAAAACTCGGGCGGGAAGTACATCTCGGCGGTGAACTCGGGGTGGTAAAACGCCGACTCGGCGACTCGGCGCGCGTCGCGCGCGCGCGCCGAAGCCCTCGCGCCAAAACCTCCGTCGCGCGCGGCGGCGCGCGCCTCGCGCAGGAAGCGCAGCGCCTCCTCGGCACCCGCTGCGAGCGCCGCCGGCACGTGCATGTCCGGCAGGTTCGCGGCGGTCTCCACGAGCGCCGCGAGCGTCGACCGCGCCTCCTCCGCCTCTGCCACCGCGCGGCGGCGCGCGACGGCGTCCGCCTCCCACGCGGCGAAGCCGCCCGGCGCGCGCGCGGAGGTGAGCGTCAGCGGCTTCACCTCTGCGCGCGTGTCCGGTGTGCCGAACACCGTGCGCGCGCTCGTGGCCCCCCGGGCGCCCACGTCCAGGACGGTCGCGTCGCCGCCCCCGACAGCCGCGCCCGGCGGCGCGGGCGGCAGCCCGAACGCCACGCGCAGGCTCGCGGCGAAGGCCGAGAGGACAAACTCGAGGGCCTCGTCGGCGAGCACCGTCGGCGCGGGCGCGGTGACGTTCTCGGTCATCGCCGCGAGCGACGGCGCGCGGCCGACGCGACCGCGCGACGAACGTTTCGGCTTCTCCGACGGAGGCGATTCGTACGACGCGTCGGGCGCGTCGGAAGACGTCGCGCTCGATACGCCTTCCCCCGCGTCCGTCACCGACGTCGCGCTCGATACGTCCCCCCCCGCGCACGTCGCCGGGTTCCACACGACGACGCCGCCCCAGCCCGGGACGTCGAACGCGGCGGCGGTCCCGGCGGCGTCATCGCTCTCGAGTCGCGACTCGAGCGCGAGCGGGCACTTGTCCCTCGGGGGCACGTACGCCACGAGGTGCGTGGGCGGCGCCGTCGTATCCGCGGGGGACGTGTCGACGTTCCACGAGGACGTGTCCACGAAGAAAGGCAGCTCGGCGCGGGGCAGCACGAACGCGCGCGCGTCTTCGTCCCACGCCGCGCGCTCGCTGGCGACGCGCGAGGCGGCGTGCCGAAGCACCTGGCCCTCGACGTTCAGAGTCACGCAGCGCGCCAGCGCGGCGGCGGCGCGCCTCGCGAAGCGCGCCTCGACGTCCCGCGCGAACCGCCACGAGTGGCTGTGCCCGCGGCGGTCGGGCGCCGCGTCCGCGAGCGTGAACGAGAGCGTCGCCGCGCCATCGGGGCGCGTCGCCGGGAAGGCGTTTCTCGCGCGTCGCGCTCTTCGCGCGTCGCTCTCGGCGCTCTCGTCGCGACTCTCCGGAAACACGCTCTCGGAGACTGAAAAGAGCGGAGAGCGAAACGAAGACTCGGGCCAGCCGGTTTTGAAGTACCGCGCGGCGACGGGCGCGGCGCGCCTGGCGGCGTCCGCGGCTTTCTCCGCGCCGGTCTGGCGCCCGCGCCCGCCCCCTGCCGGGAACCGCACCCACGCCGCGCGCCGCGCGCCCATCACCAGCGCGACGTCGGCTCCGTCCGACGGCAGCAAAAAAAGCGCATTCGCGTCCTCCGCGGCGCCGCAGCTCTCGTGCGCGCGCGGCTCGTGCCTCGCCAGCCACGCGTCGACGTCCGCGTCGGGGACGGTCCACAGCTCGCGCGCGGCGGCGCCGAAACAACAAGGCGAGCGCCTCTGTTTCTCCGCCGCGCGGCGGCGCGTCTCGGCATCCGTCCTCTCCGTTTTTCCAGTCCTCGAGTCCCCCGCGTCGTCGTCGTCGTCGTCGTCGTCGTCGATCGTCTCGACGCGTCCTCGCGTGACGCACCTCCCGTCGCCGGAGAGCACCGCGAGCTCAAGACGCGCGTCGTGTTTCCCGGCCGCGTCCGCGCGCATGTCCCCGAGCGCCTCCCAGATGGTGTCCGCGTCCTCGTCCGCGCCGGCGCCGGCGGCGTTGGCGATCGCCAGCACGCGCAGCGCGGGGGGCGGAAACTGCAGCGCGGCCGAATCCGCGTTCGCCTCCGCCTCGATGGCGCGCAGAGGCAACGACGCGCGCCGGATCCAGGTCGTGCGCGCCCACACGGGCAGGCACAGCAACGCCAGCATCGCCGCGGTGAGGCTCACCGCCAGCCTCTTGCCCCCGGGAGGCTCGCCCCGCTTCGCCCACCGCTCGAACTCGCGCTCGGGCGTGAGGAACGCGCCGTCCGCGTCGCGCGCGGACGTGCCGGGGGGCCATCGCGCCAGGGGCTGGAGCACGCCCCGGACCTCGCGCGCCAGCCGGGCGAAGATCAGCACGAACAGGAACGCGCCCGCGTACTGCTCGAGGTCATCCATCGCGAGCGCGCGGAAGGGACCGGGCGATGCCGAGTGCGAGACCGTCGAGAACGTTCGCGACAACGCGAAAACCACGCGGCCGCGACGAAAAAGGCTTCACGGAGACACGGACGATTCCAGGCTTGCGTCCCGTCTCACATCGATCGCGTCCGTGGCGCGAAAGAAGGAATTTGACTTGTGGCCTTTTAGTCACACCTTGGGGGAAAAACAGCGCACCTCGCGTTCCTGCACAGACAGATAATCCAGCGCAGTGGGTACGCGGGAAACGAAATCGGAACGTGCCGGTTCAATCACGGACCGTGGCTTCGGAAACGCCGAAGGGAATCCGAAGTTTGTTCGAAGTCGGTCGAAGAAAACGAAAAGACGTGAGAATTCGAAAGACGCAGACTGTTTACGCGGGGTAAAAAGTACCTTCGGTCGGATAAAAACACGAAGAGTCGAGTCACGTTTTCCGAACAGCGCCACGTCGTCCTCCGGGTTCCGCGCCACACGCGCGTGCACGAGCGTCCCCTCGCGCCCGCGTCCGCACCCCGCGGTCGAGTGGCACGCGCGACGCCCCGCCGCGGCCGCGCATTGCCGTGACCGAGTCGTGGGCATCCCCGAGGCGCTCGCGGGAACCGGGGAGACGTCGTCACGAATTCGACTTTCGCCAGCCGGGCGTCGCGCGCCGAGGGAATATGTTGATGGAGACGGAGACGCCGCGCGCGGTGCCGCTCACGGCGGCTTCGCTGGCGATGCTCGAGTCCCCGGAGTACGGGGAGGACCCCTCCACCATGCTGCTCCGCCGGGTGCTGAGCTCGCCGCACGAGATGGGTGACCCCAACGCGCCGGACGACGGCGACCGCCGGCGTTCCATGGAGCTCGACGCGCCGCTCGCGGGCCCGAGCGGCGCGTCCCCGGCGTCGCGCGCGTCGCTGGACACCACCGGCTCGTTCGTGGCGTACCTCGCGCCCCGAGGCGCGTCCGCGGCGGATTCCACGCGTTTCGCGGACGCCTTCGCCGAGAAACTGGGCGACGGCGCGTCGCGCGGCGTCGGCGCGCGCGGCGCCGTCGCGCACGAGCGCGACGGGGTGGCGACGTTCGTGAACCGAAGACGAGACCGCGTGGTTTTGTTTTGCGGCGCGCTGACCAACCGCGCGGCGCTGGCCGCGGACGCCTTCGATGACGAGACCCCGGAACGAGCTACGAGGGCCACGAACAGTGGCGGCCACGAACGCTTCGAAGAGGCGTTCTCACGCACCGCGCCCGAGCTCATCGACAGGCTGTACGACGTCCACGGTGTCGACTTCGTGGACCGGCTCGAGGGGTGGTTCGCCTTCGCCGTGGTGGACGGCGAAGGCGCCGCCGGCGGATCGGTCTTCGCCGCCGTGGACCGCCGCGGCACGCTTCCACTCGTAAAAGGCCGGTGTGCTTCCGGCGGCGTGGTCGTCGCGCACGTGGGTGTGGGCGCGGACCGAGGCGCGGGTATGCACGCGGCGCTGGACCGCGCGATGGCGGGCGGCGCGGCCCGCGTGCCGGCGGGCACGTACGTCTCCGGGAACCGGCACGCGCACCCGCACCGCTACTGCCGCTCGGCGGAGGCGGAGCGCGCGCTGCGGCTGATGCACGTCGACGCCGGCGACGCCAGCCTGGGGACCGAGGCCGAGGTGGGTGGCGGAGACGTACGCGTCGCGCGGCGTTCGCGGACGGGGTCGCGGAAGAATGAGCCTCTCGTGAAGAGCCTCTCGCGGCGGTCCTCGCTCAAAGGGCTGGAGGGGCTGGACGTCGGCTTGCTGGGCGCGTGGTCGTCGCAGAGCGTGGACCTCGACGGCGAGGGCGACGCGACGTGCGAGAGCCGCATGGGCGCCGCGTTCAAGGAGGCGGAGGGGGCGCGGCTGGCGCGGGGCGCGAGGATGGGGGCGGGGGAGGACGGGGCGTGGCGGGACGAGTCCGGGCGGGACTCGCCTGAGCCCGACGCGCTGTCGCGGCTGGGCAGCGGCGCGAGCGACCAGAGCGCCGTCAAGGTTGCGGCGCCGGCGCTCTCGTCGTCCCCACGCGGGCGCTTCGCTCGCTCGGGGGAGGAAGGGCGCGCGAACGCCTTCTCCGCGTCGGAGTGCTACGTGTCGCTGCGAGGGTGACCGTCGCCGAATGAGAAGGCGAAGATTTTCGACGCGGGTCGTCCGCCGCGCGACGAGCGCGCGCGCGAGACGGACCCGCGTTTTTGTTGTAACACGCGTATGATAGATAGTCTACTATCGATAGTATTAAGCGACGGCGGATCGTGCTCTCTTCGTCCGACGACACCGGCTCGGTCGCGCGCTTTCGCGTTTGACGTCCGAGGACGTCGCGAGCGGGTCGGTTTTTCGAGGCGCGCGAAAATCCAAAACCTTCGAAACGCCATCGGGCGAACGCTCTCGCTGACGCACGCGAAAAGGCGTTTTCCTGGACGTCCAAAAAAAGTCAACCCGAAACAACCGTTGTGGTTGCGTCCACCGACAATACCGACATCTCGGCGCAGCCGCTGAGCCGCGCCCCCCCGGCAAGACGCCAGACCTCCCGTGCGCTCGGCTCCGGCGGTGCGTCTCGGTCGGTCCAGGGGGTGGGCGGCGTCGGGCGCCATGGTCGCGTACGGCCAGGCCCACCGCTTGCCCGAGGGGAAGGCGACGGAGACGGTGTACGGCCTGATCCGCGACGGGAAACACGACGTGTGCGTGGAGATGCTCACCGCGGAGCTCGCGGACGCGCCCACGAGCCGGCCCGCGTTGTCCATCCTGGGCCACTGCCACTACCACCTCGGCGAGTTCGACCTCGCCGCGCAGATGTACGAGCGCCTGTCGCGCCTCCGGCCGGAGGACGCGTCGGTCAAGCTGTACCACGCGCAGAGCCTGTTCAAGGCTGGCGCGCGGGCGGATGCCGCCCGAGCGGCGAAATCCGTGGACGACCCGAACCTCGAGACGCAGGTGGCGCGTCTGCTGGCGCACATCGCGTTCGAGGAGGACGAGGTGGCGGAGTGCCGCGCATACCTCGCGAAGTGCCCCGCGGACGACCCGGACGTCCTCGTGGACGGCGCGTGCTGCGACCTGAAGGATGGCCGCCACGACGCCGCGCGCGCCGGGTTTGAGAACGCGCGCGTCGCCGGCGGGTACCAACCCGACGTCGCGTACAACGAGGCGCTGTGCGCGTACCGCGCGCGCCGGTACGGCCCATGCTTGAAACACCTCGCGGAGATCATCGAGCGGGGGGTGCGTGAGCACCCAGAGCTGCTGGTGGGCGCGGTGACCGAAGGCGAGGACGCGCCGTCGGTGGGAAACACCCCCGCGCTGCGCGCGACGTTCCTGGTGGAGGCGTTCAACCTGAAGGCGGCGGTGGAGTTCGCGATGAAGAACCACGACGAGGCGCGCGAGGCCCTCACGGACATGCCCCCCCGCGCGGAGGAGGAGCTCGACCCCGTCACGCTGCACAACGTGGCGCTGATGCACATGGACACGGACCCGGCGGACGGGTTCGATAAGCTGAATTTTCTCGTCTCCTCCCCGGACTCCGTCCCGGCGCCGCCCGAGTGCTTCGCCAACCTTCTGCTGCTGTACGTCTCGCCCGCGCACGGCTTCTTCGACCTCGCCGCGGACGTCCTGGCGGAGCACCCCGTGCTGGCGCGGAAGCACCTCTCCGCGGACGCGTACGAGTACCTGGACGCCGTGATCGCGGGGACGCGCGCCCCGGAGGAGGCGTTCCGGCGCCTCGAGCGCGCGGCGAACGCCAAGGCGGAGGAGATGCGCGGGCTCGCCAAGTCCATTCAGGACGCGCGTCTGCGGCGCGACGCCGAGCGCGTGAAGGGCTTGGCGGCGCGGTACGACGACGCGCTGGAGGCGTACGTCCCCTTCCTGATGGCGCAGGCGAAGATCTACTGGGACCGGGCGCACTACGCGCAGGTGGAGAAGATTTTCCGTCGGAGCGCGGAGTTTTGCTCCGAGCACGAGACGTTCCGGCTCAACGTCGCGCACACGTACTTCATGCGCAGCCTGCGTTCGGACGACAAGTTCGGCGAGGCGATCGAATACTACGAGCCCATCGTGCGCGCGAAGGTGGAGAGCGGCGACGTCCTGAGCGTCACCGCGATCGTGCTGGCGAACCTGTGCGTCGCGTACATCATGACCAGCCGCAACGAGGACGCCGAGTCGCTGATGCGGCGGGTGGAGAAGGAGGAGAGCGCGCTGGAGCGCCGCGACCCGGCGCGGCCGCGGTTCCACTTGACCATCATCAACCTGGTCATCGGCACGTTGTACTGCGCGAAGGGCAACTACGAGTTTGGCATCTCGCGCGTCATCAAGAGCCTGGAGCCGTACGAGGAGAAGCTCGAAGCGGACACCTGGTTCTACGCGAAGCGGTGCTTCCTGTCGCTGCTCGAGGGCACGGCGAAGCGGCTCGTCGCGGCGAAGGACGAAACCGTGCGCGAGAGCTTCGCGTTCCTCGCCGCCGCCGAGCGGCACGGGCGCGCCATCGCCGCCACCGAGGAGACCGAGGGCGAGCGCGCACGGACGGTCGCGAGCGAGGCCAGGGCGCTGCGCCACATGCTCATCAAGCTGCGGGACGTGTGAGGGGAAGGAGAAGCGCGCGTTCATTCAATATAGGACTTAAAAAAAGCCATCGTAACTAACCTTACTAGCTACGTAGACTACATCTATACGGACGACGCGAGCCAGAGCTAGCTAGCTCTAGCTTACCTACTCGTACTCCTTTCGTCTCGGTCTCGGTCTTGCGCGGCGGGCGCGCCCCCCTTGCGCGCGTCGCTCACGGCGTGCACGGCGTCCGTGTCCCCGTCCACCACGATGAGCTGCGCGACCGCGGTCTTCTCGCTCGAGAACTCCACGACGTGCCCGCGTTTGCGCAGCGCCGCCGCCGTCGCCGCGTCCACCCGGCGCGGCGCGCCGTCGCCGACGGTTCCGTCCAGGCTCTCCGCGAAGACCACGTTCGGCACGAGTTGGTGGTGCACGCGCGGCGCGACCACCGCGTCGAGCGGCGACATGCCCCGCGCCAGGACGTTGAGCAGGACCTGCGCGACGGCGGTGATGATCCGAGGCCCCCCGGACGCGCCGGCGACGGCGACGACGCGCGGCGGGTTTTGGTTCGCGTCCAGCACGACAGTCGGCGACATGGACGAGAGCGGCCTTCGCCGCGGCGCGATGAAGTTGGCCGCGCTCGGCGCTAAGCCGTAGTGGTTCGTCTCGTTCGGGACGCTGAAATCGTCCATCTCGTTGTTCAGCAAAATCCCGGTCGATCGCGAAACCACCTTCGACCCGAACGCCGTGTTGATCGTCGAGGTCATCGCGACGGCGTTGCGGTCGGCGTCCACCACCGAGACGTGCGTCGTGCCGTGGTCCTCCACTAGGTTCCACCGCGCGCCGTACGCGCCGAGCGGGAGCGTCGCGTCGTCCTTGGTCATCGCCCGCAGCGCCGCGTTGAACGCCGGCGAGAGCATGTCGCGCACCGCGCCCGAGATGTTCGGGACGGTCGAGGCGTTCGGCGGGGGGACCTCGGGGTCGCCCAGGTTCATGCGCATCGCGAACGCGTGCTTGAACGCCTCGACCAGCCGGTGCGTCCCGAGCGCGCCGTCGGGCGCGCTCGCCAGCGGCCGCGCGTACCCACTCAAAAACTCCAAAACCTGCGCCACCGCCGCGCCGCCCGAGGAGGGCGGCGGGACGCCGAGCACGGTGTACCCCAGCGCGTCCGCGCGCAGCGGCTCGAGTACGCGAGGCGCGTACGAGGCGAGGTCCTCGGCGGTCATAACCCCGCCCGCGTCACGCACGTCGCGCGCCAACGCCTCCGCGAGCGCGCCGGCGCGCAGAACCGAGGGGCCCTCGCGCGCGACGCGCCGCAAAGTGTGGGCGAGCGCGGCGTTGCGGCAGACGTCGCCCTCACGCAGGGGAGAGGCGTCGGCGCGCAGGAACACCGCGGCGGTCGCCGGGAAGCGCTTGAGAGCCTCCGCGTTCTCCGATATGGCCCGCGCGAGCTCGGGCCCGACCGCGAACCCGTCCGCGAGCGCCGCCGCGGGCTCCACCAGACGGCGCCAGGGCAGCGTGCCGTGTCGCTCCCACGCCAGCCGCAAGCCGAGCAGCTCCGTCGGCACGGCCACCGCCGCGCCCCCGAACTCGCTCGGGCGCGCGCCGTTTTCGCCGTTTTTAAAAACGCGGTGACTCGCGTTCGGGGCGGCGAACATGTCGCGCGCGGCGGCGGCCGGCGCGCGCTCGCGGAACTCCAGCACCTCCGACGAGCCGTTGCGGGAGTGCACGACCATGAACGCGCCGCCGCCGGCGCCGCTCGAGTGCGGGTGCGTCACGCCCAAACACAGCGCGGCGGCGACGGCGGCGTCCACCGCCGACCCGCCGTCCGCGAGCGCGTCCGCGCCGACGGCGGAGCACCGAGGTTCGTCCGCCGCCACGGCCCCGAGCTGGGTCTGCACGTGCGTCGCAGCGCCCGCGCGTCCCGGGGGGGGGACCGAGCCGTCGCCGTCCCCCAGGCGCGCGGCGGGCGCGCGCCACGCCGACGACGCGACGAGGCCGACCAGAGCCAGCGCCAGCACCGCGTTCAGCGCGACGCTGGTCTGGACGCACCGCGCCACGCGGTCGCTCTCGGCACGCCACGGGGTGAGCCACGCGCGGAACCGCGCGTGGAGCCCGCCCTCGTACGCGTCGAGCCGCGCGCGCGTCAGGCCGCCTGCGACGATGGGTCGTGCGTGTGCCGAGGAGGGAGACGGAAGGAGAGGGAGGAGAACGGTGAGAATGGCGAAGCGCTCGGTGACGTCGACGTCCAGGGAAGGCGAGAGGGCGAGAGGCGCTCACCGTCGCTCTGCTCCTCGTGCGCGCTCGTCAGCCGCACGTCGCTCATCTCGACGTCGGGGCGC
>Ga0181560_10003707_pt1 | contig 13994 bp, 9 predicted proteins | sample 011ome_20_FD_133751 | JGI IMG/M metagenome (GOLD analysis project Ga0181560, IMG submission 133751) | Coastal salt marsh microbial communities from the Groves Creek Marsh, Skidaway Island, Georgia - 011509CT metaG (megahit assembly) | ecosystem: Environmental > Aquatic > Marine > Intertidal zone...
CCAGTCACCGCAGAATGCTAATGTTTTGACTTTATTCAATATTTGGGCTGATTCTGCCTCCCAAATATCGGTGCGGAAACGCTATTTTAGCACTCTAGAGGCGGTTTTCAGGGGCTGGGCCAGATATGGGATCGGTGCTCACTTCTGCGGCACGCCGTGAAAGGAGATTCCTGTTCAGGGTCCGACCGGCAGCCAATTCGCCCGTTAATTTAAGGCGTCATTCTATGTCTATCGAGAAATCCACAGAATTCTGACGGCAACTGAAATTCAGAGCACAAAAAACCCGGGACTCGCCCGGGTTCTTTGAAAGCAGTTTGCGGGTTTTACTCCACAAATTCGGCTTTGTCTTCTTCAGTGATTTCCTTGATGCTGAGCTTGATACGGCCTCTTGCATCCAGGTCAGTACACTTAACCAGTACTTCCTCACCTTCGGTCAGATACTGATTCACATCTTCGACGCGCTCTTGCGAGATTTGCGAGATGTGGACCAGACCGTCCTTGCCAGGGAGGATAGTGACGAAGGCACCGAAATCCACAATGCGGGCTACCTTACCTTTGTAGAGCTTGCCTACTTCGGCTTCGGCGGTAATGGCATTAACCATTTCCAGAGCCGCATCGCGCGAATCGGCATCTTCACCGTAGATACGCACATTGCCGTCATCATCGATATCAACGGAAGCGCCTGTTTCTTCGGTGATGCCGCGGATTACCGCGCCACCCTTACCGATCACATCCCGGATCTTGTCTGGATCGATCTTGATGGTTGCCATGGACGGTGCATTTTCAGAAACACTTTCGCGTGATTCAGAGATGACCTTGTTCATTTCACCGAGAATATGCTGACGGGCTTCGTGAGCCTGTTCCAATGCAATCTCCATGATCTCTTCGGTAATGCCCTGGATCTTGATATCCATCTGCAGGGCGGTTACCCCGTTGGCTGTGCCAGCTACTTTGAAGTCCATGTCGCCGAGGTGATCTTCGTCACCCAGGATGTCAGTCAGAACTGCAAAGCGTTCGCCTTCCTTGATCAGGCCCATGGCGATACCGGCAACCGGTGCCGCCAAAGGTACACCAGCGTCCATCATGGCAAGGCTGCTGCCGCAGACACTGGCCATTGAGCTGGAGCCGTTAGATTCGGTAATCTCAGACACAACGCGGATCGCGTAAGGGAAATCCTCTTCGGCAGGCATGACTGCGGCAACACCTCGACGCGCCAAACGGCCGTGGCCGATCTCACGTCGCTTGGGTCCACTCATGAAACCGGTTTCGCCTACTGAGAAAGGCGGGAAGTTGTAATGCAGCATGAAAGGATCTTTCTTGGAGCCTTCCAGGCTTTCGATGAGCTGTGAATCCCGAACAGCGCCAAGGGTAGTCACAACCAAAGCCTGGGTTTCACCGCGAGTGAAAAGCGCGGAACCGTGTGCTTTTGGCAGCACACCCGTCTCAACTTCAATGGCGCGAACAGTCTTGGTGTCGCGGCCATCGATTCGAGGCGCACCGTCGATGATGCTGTTTCTTACTGTACGCTTTTCAAGCGCACCGAAAGCATCAGCCACGTCGCCAGCCGCAGGGCCATTCTCTTCATCAGCCAAGGCTTCAACCGCCTGCTGCTTGATCTGACCTATCGACTCATAGCGCTGCATTTTGTCTGAAATCTTGTAAGCATCGGCTACAGCAGCACCGAAACGCTCTACCAGAGCATCCTTCAGGGACACGTTTTCTGGAGCGGGTTCCCAATCCCAGGCTGGCTTGCCTACTTCCGCCTTCAACTCATTGATGGCGCTAATGACAACCTGCATTTCCTGGTGTGCAAACAACACAGCACCGAGCATCTGGTCTTCGCTGAGTTGCTTCGCTTCGGATTCCACCATCAGCACAGCTGACTGGGTGCCGGCCACGACCATGTCCAACAACGACGTTTCGAGGGTTTCATAGTCAGGATTAAGCATATAGCCCGTTTCGGCGTCATAACCAACGCGAGCCGCACCGATTGGTTCGGCAAAAGGTATACCTGAAATCGCTAGCGCCGCTGAGGCACCGATCAAACCGGCGATATCCGGATCCGAATTCTTACCGCCTGAAATCACGGTACAGATTACCTGCACCTCATTCATGAACCCTTTAGGAAACAGTGGTCGAATGGGGCGGTCAATCAAACGAGAAGTCAGGGTTTCTTTTTCTGTAGGACGCCCTTCTCGCTTGAAGAAGCCACCAGGGATTTTACCTACTGCATAGGTCTTTTCCTGGTAGTTAACTGTCAATGGAAAGAAAGCCTGGCCAGGATTGGCCTCTTTTCTTCCCACTACTGTTGCCAGTACCTGAATGTCCTCTGTAGAGACAATCACAGCACCTGAGGCTTGTCGTGCTACCTTACCCGTCTCAATGGTGAATTCTTTGCCACCGAATTGAAACGTCTTTCTTACTGGATTAAACATATTCTTTTCCTATAGTTCCAAAACCTGCGCTGATGCCTATTTCGAGCGCAGAGTTCCAGTAATGAGTTTTATATATTTTGAGCCTTATCGACGCAGACCGAGACGTTTGATCAAGGTCGCATACCTTTCAACATTCTTGCGCTTAAGATAATCCAGCAGTTTTCTTCTGCTGTTTACCATACGGATCAGGCCGCGGCGGGAATGGTGATCATGAATATGCTCTTTGAAATGTTCCTGAAGATCATTGATGTTCGCTGTCAGAAGCGCAACCTGCACCTCCGGTGAGCCGGTATCACCATCGCTTAACGCGTAATCTTTGATGATTTCTTCTTTTCTTTCAGCTGATAAAGCCATTTTCGTTTCTCCGTAATATGCGATTAAACATTGAACCGGGATTTAATCTTCCGTTCGGTTCTAGCAATTTCCGTATAAAATCAGGGTAACCACGCATATTGATAGTCACCTGATACTTTCCAGTTTAATAAAAGCCTAGTGGTTCACCACCAGACGCCGTGGAGCAACTTTGCCATCGTCATTGATACTGCCGATGCCAATAAACTGCTCTTCGTCGTAGAGCCTTACCAAACCTTCGGCCGGCAAGTGCCTTACGAGTACAGCCTGACCGTGCTTGACACAGTCTGCCGTATCACTTGGCAGCCGAACCTCCGGGAGGTCTTCGACTGCTTGGTCCATAGGGACCAAAAATTTATCCAACCCTGCGAACCCTTCCGCTTCTCTTACGGATTTCAGGGATTCCACTGTGACGCAATCCTGCTCTCTGAAAACGCCTGCCTGGGTCCGTCTTAGTGCTGCCACGTGTGCGCCACAACCCAGCTTTAAGCCCAGATCATCGGCAATGGTCCTGATGTAAGTGCCTTTGCTGCACAACACTTCTATCTCAATCTCGTCGCCGTCTCTGCCTGTCAGAGCGATATCGAAAATCTCTATTTCGCGGGCTTCCCGCTCGATCTCGATACCTTTGCGGGCCATTTTGTAAAGCGGCACGCCATCTACCTTAAGGGCAGAGTGCATTGGCGGTACCTGCTGGATTACGCCTCTAAAGTTCTGCAGCGCCCTTTCAACATCGCGTTCAGTGACCTTAGATGCGTCATGCTGCGCCAGCACATTGCCATCTCTGTCACCACTATCTGTTCTGACGCCCAACTGAATCCGAGCGCGATAGCCTTTGTTCGAGTCCAGTAAAAACTGGGAAACCTTGGTCGCTTCGCCAAGACACAATGGCAGTACACCAGTAGCAAGGGGGTCCAGGCTGCCTGTGTGTCCGGCCTTGTTGGCAGCGAACAACCACTTCACCTCCTGCAGTGCCGCATTGGAACTTAGCCCAAACGGCTTATCCAACAGCACGATGCCATTAATCTGCCGTCGACTGCTTTTACTGCGTCGTCCCTGCCGATTCTTGCTGGCACCGGAGTTACTTTGACTCTCGATGGAATTCAAATTTTTTACCCGTTACTGCAGGCGATCAGTCGTCCTGCAATTCGCGATCCGCGGCCAGCGCGTCATCTATGAGATCCGAGAGTCGCTGCCCCTGCTCAATACTACTGTCATAGTAGAACTGCAGTTTGGGCACCACTCTCAGCCGCAAGCGCTTGGCTAGTAATGTACGTAAAAACCCTGCAGCCTTCTTCAACGCCTTCAGGTTTTCTTCAATCTCGAGCTGATCCAGCACCCCTGGTTCGGACAAGGTATCAGCATTAATCTGTTCATCACCCGCAAGGCTGTTCAGCACGGTGATATATATTTTCGCATGGGCGAGGTCATTACTGACATCGACTCCCGTCACCGAAACCATACCTACTCGCGGATCACTCATTTCCAGCTGAATCAGTACAGCAATTTCCCTCTGAATCTGATCAGCGATTCGCTGGGCTCTGGCAGTCATCTCTGACACGCGGGCACCTCAATATGATTTTTTCGAGCGCTCGTTACCGCTTACAATCGCGCCTAAAGGCTGCGGGCAACTTCGGTAGTTTCGTAGACTTCGATCTTGTCGCCTACCTTCACGTCATTATAGTTGCGAACGCCGATGCCGCACTCCATGCCGTTGCGCACTTCATTGGCGTCATCTTTAAAACGGCGCAGAGACTCTAGCTCGCCTTCATAAATCACCACGTTGTCGCGCAACACACGAATAGGCTTGCTTCGATAGACCGTCCCTTCGATCACCATGCTGCCTGCAATTTGGCCAAACTTTGGTGAATTGAAGACGTCACGCACTTCAGCGATGCCGACAATTTCCTCACGAATCTCAGGCGCGAGCATGCCACCCATGATGGCCTTGGCATCATCGATCACGTCATAGATCACATTGTAATAGCGCAGCTGCAGCCCTTCGTTCTCAATAATATCGCGCGCAGTCTTGTCAGCGCGCACATTGAAACCAATAACCATCGCCTTCGATGTTGCGGCCAGGTGGGCATCTGTTTCCGAAATACCGCCGACGCCAGAGGCAACGACATTTACTTCAACCTCTTCAGTTCCCAACTTCTGCAGAGAACCGATAATTGCTTCCAGAGAACCACGCACGTCGGCTTTAAGTATTACGTTAAGAATACTCTTCTGATCCTTGCCAATACCTGCGAACATTCCTTCAATCATGGCGGACTGCTGCTTGGCCTGTTGACTGTCTTTCAGGCGAGTCTTTCTGAATTCGGCGACGTCACGGGCCTTCTTCTCATCAGCCACTACAACAAATTCGTCTCCCGCTTCGGGCACGCCGTTCAGGCCTAATATTTCTACCGGGATAGCAGGACCTGCAGAATTGACGTTTTTACCGTTTTCATCGACCAAGGCTCGCACTCGGCCATATTCGTTGCCGGCGAGAACAATTTCACCAGTACGCAAGGTTCCATTTTGAACCAGCACCGAAGCCACGGAACCGCGACCTTTATCCAGTCTCGATTCGATGACGATGCCCTGTCCAGGCACATCGTTGTAGGCCTTCAACTCGAGCAATTCCGCCTGTAACAGAATGGCTTCAAGCAGGCTGTCCACGCCCTGGCCAGTGATCGCTGAAACTTCGATAAACTGGGTATCTCCGCCCCAGTCTTCCGGGATTACTTCCAGTGCCGACAGCTCATTCTTGACACGGTCAGTATCGACACCTTCTTTATCAATCTTGTTAATGGCCACTACCAGAGGCACTCCAGCCGCCTTGGCGTGCTGCACTGCTTCTTCGGTTTGTGGCTTCACACCATCATCCGCTGCGACCACTAGTACAATTACATCAGTCGCCTTGGCACCGCGAGAACGCATGGCCGTGAAAGCGGCGTGGCCAGGCGTGTCGAGAAAACTCACCATGCCGTGCTCAGTGTTCACGTGATAAGCACCAATGTGCTGGGTAATACCGCCAGCTTCGCCAGAAGCGACGGAAGCCTTACGGATATAGTCTAGTAAAGAGGTCTTACCATGATCAACATGGCCCATTACTGTGACAACTGGTGCTCTTACGATTTCTTCTGCTCCAATTTCCGCGGACAGAGAGTCAGCAAGTTGTTCTTCGATAGCATCCTCGGATACATACTTAGGCTTGTGCCCCATCTCTTCGATCAGAAGTGTTGAAGTGTCTCGATCGAGGATCTGGTTAATCGTCGCCATTACACCCATATTGAATAGTAACTTGACGATTTCGGCTGATTTAACCGACATCTTCTGGGATAAGTCCGCTACAGTATTGGCATCACCTATCGTAATTTCTCGCGCGATAAACTCTGTCGGCTTCTCGAAAGCGTGCTGAGAGCTCAACTTCGACTTGGCCTTACGTCCACCGCGACGGCCACGCGCACCCATTGCGTCGAAATCGTCACCTTCGAGGACAAAATCGTCGTTTACGTGGATATTCTTAGCCTGTCGCTTCGGTGCCTGTGCCTTGCCCTTGTTACGCAGATGAGATTTTTTCTTGTCGATCGGATCATCTGGCCCTTTGTCAGTGCCTTTCTTGCGCCTGGGCGCAGCCGTACTTCCCCGATTAGCGTCTGCTTCGGGTGGCGGCGCCTTCTTGGCGTCAAGCTCGGCAGGCTTAGCTTCTGCCGCGCCAGATTTTTCCGGCTTGGCTTCAGCAGCCTCTGTTTCGGGCGCTTCAACAGCAGGTGCCTCTGTTGCTGCAGTCTCGGCAGCAGCAACTTCCTCCGCTTCAGCCTGCTGCTCTTCTACTGGTAACTCCTCTTCTTCCGGAGGCGTATCGATCGCGCTGCGTTTGACGTAGGTACGTTTTTTACGCACTTCCACATTAACCGTCTTGCCACGGCCGGAGTTAGAGGCCGCCTTCAGTGTTCCGATTGTCTTGCGTTTGAGGGTGATTTTATTCGGGGCAGCCGAAGAAGCATCGCGATCACCATGACTGCGACGCAGGAACACCAGCAAGGTATTCTTATCTTCATTGGAGATCAGTTCATCCGCCTTTGCGTGGGGCAACCCGGCCTCTTTGACCTGGGACAACAGTTTGTCCACAGATACGCCTACCACTTCGGCGAGTTCACTAATCGTTACATCTGCCATGCATTTACTCCTGTGAAACTTCTTATGCCGTGATTACTCAAACCACGGTGCGCGCGCAGTCATGATCAACTTCCCTGCACGCTCTTCGTCCATTCCTTCTATATCCATCAGCTCGTCGATCGCTTGCTCTGCCAGATCTTCCATAGAGAGGATGCTCTTCTCAGACAGTTGCAGTGCGAGGGCGTCATCCATGCCCTCCATACTTAGCAAGTCATCGGCAATATTGGCCGAAGAAAGATCTTCCTCTGAGGCGATAGCCTGGGTTAGCAGGGCATCCTTGGCGCGATTTCTCAACTCATTAGCAATTTCCTCATCGAAACCCTCAATGGCCAGAATCTCTTCCAGCGGCACATAAGCGATTTCCTCGAGGGAGGTAAAGCCCTCCTGCACCAGGACTTCCGACACTTCTTCATCAACGTCCAGTTTTTCCATGAACATTTCAATGAAGGTGCTGGCTTCTTGCTGCTGCTTGGCCGCAGCATCTTCCTCGCTCATTACGTTGATCGCCCAGCCCGTAAGCGCGCTGGAAAGACGAACATTCTGCCCGTTGCGCCCAATTGCCTGAGCAAGATTTTCTTCCTCCACGGCGATATCCATCGTGTGACTGTCTTCATCCACGATGATCGATGCCACTTCGGCAGGTGCCATAGAATTGATAACCAGTTGTGCTGGATTGTCATCCCACAAAATAATGTCAATTCGCTCGTTCGCCAATTCGTTGGAAACAACCTGGACGCGCGAACCACGCATGCCTACGCAGGCGCCTACTGGATCGATACGGCCATCATTGGTGCTAACTACGATCTTGGCCCGGGAACCGGGATCACGAGCCGCCGCCTTGATCTCGATAACCTCTTCAGCAATCTCTGGTACTTCAATTTTGAATAATTCAATCAACATGTCAGCCGATGTGCGACTGAGGAAGAGTTGAGGACCGCGTTGTTCCGAGCGCACATCCACCAACAGGGCGCGCAGACGGTCACTTATACGAAACGTTTCTCGTGGAATCATCTGATCTCTAGGCAGCAGTGCTTCGGCATTGTTACCAAGATCGACGATGACATTGTCGCGAGTCACTTTTTTGACTGTGCCAGCTACCAGTTCGCCAACGCGATCCTGATAGTCGCCGATTACGATTTCACGCTCAGCTTCGCGAACTTTTTGTACGATTACCTGCTTGGCGGTCTGCGCAGCAATACGACCAAACTCAACGTTATCTATCTTTTCTTCGTAGGTGTCTCCGATGGCCAGGGACTTATCTTTCTCGCCAGCCTGTTCAAGGGTGAACTGTGAAGCTTCTTCCAGAAACTCTTCGTCTTCCACGACGGTCCAGACACGGAAGGTTTCGTAGTCTCCCGTTTCACGATCTACCGAGACTCGGCAATCAATTTCTTCATTGTCATTGAGTTTTTTGGTTGCTGTGGCAAGGGCGCTTTCTATCGCCTCAAAAATCACACCGCGGGATACTCCTTTCTCATTCGAGACGGCATCCACAACCATTAATATCTCTTTGCTCATCATAATTGTGTCACCAAACCTATTACTTACCTCAAGCTATCTATCACAAATGACGGTCGCTCTTTCAGTAAACAATGTTCGCCTTTTCTATATCACCGTGGGGCAACTCAAAATCGCTACCGTCCACTTGTATATGAATGATGTCGTCAACAACATCTGTCAGTGTACCCTTAAACTTGCGCCGCCCGTCGACCGGGGTACGCATCCTCACGCTGACTTCTTCACCGCGGTACCGCTGAAACTGTTGCGGCGTAAACAGCAAACGGTCGATGCCAGGCGATGAAACCTCTAACGTATACTCCCCCGCAATGGGTTCTTCCACGTCAAAAATCGCACTCGCCTGACGACTGACTCGTTCGCAATCATCGATCGTGACTCCAGCTTCACGCTCGATAAAAATCCTGAGCACCGAGTATTTGCCTTGCGAAGCGTGTTCGACTCCCCAGAGCTCAAGGTCAAGGGCCTGCACTGTGGGTTCAATCAGTTGCGTGACTTTCTCTGCGTTACTCTTCACATCACTCCATCTAATCGATGATGCTTAATTCTTGCCGCTCGGTTTGTGCATAATACCGGTCTCGGCGAAAACACAGCCTGGATACAAACCCCAGAAACAAAAAATGGGCCTAAGGCCCACTCCGTCGCCCACAACCGGGCGTTTACAGGACCCAGTGTGGATATGTACGCTGCAAGGCACAATCTTAAGCCTTATGCCACAGCTACGGTCGAACGTCTCCCGAAGGCGCGCTCGGGTCTTCGCATCATTGCAGCAGCGATTGTGCCGAATCAATCCTGCAAAAGGCATTGTCCAGCGAAACAATAACTATTACTGGGCGCAGGACTGAATCCTGTGGCCCTCCCGGTTGCCCCATGAATAGGTTTGTGGCCCGAATTTCAGGACATCATCTATCCAGCGGCACCCCAATAAAGTTGGTAGCGGGGGCAGGATTTGAACCTACGACCTTCGGGTTATGAGCCCGACGAGCTGCCAGACTGCTCCACCCCGCACCAAATCTTTACTAACCTATTGATAAATATGGAAATGACTCCTAAGGAATCAAGCTACCAATCTCTCTAGGGGGCCGAATTATAAGGAGGACATAGGCCTGAGGTCAAGCTCTCTGCAGGTTGTGGAAAATATGATTTGCAATGGTGCAATATTGCCTACTAGGCTAAACAGTTCCTAACCGTCTAGGACCAAGCTGAATGCCGTCATGAGAGCCCGCTAAAGCCTGCCTAGATTAAGAACGACCTAAGCAACATGCCGGTCATGATTCTGATATTTTGAAGGAGAGTTGCTCTAAGGCGTCAACTGTAGCTGTGGCAAGAGCAGGCTTTTACTGACATTTCACTGAGTCGGTTACATTCGATTGGCAAACAGATTGTCTCCGACATTAAATAGGTAACTTCCCTAGGATCCTTGTTTTAGTCTCCTCAGCTTAATTGCTCGCTAACGCTCAAGTTTGAAGAGTAATTGGATAACGACGAGAGCTCTTCAGCAGCTTATTTCCTTTGGAAATAAGCTATCCGATTGCCACTATAGGTGCCAACCCAAATTTTGTTGTTGATCTCTATGGCAGCGCTAGCATTTTGCAACGCAGCATCGTTAGCCATCCCGCCAACTCTATTAAACTCGTGCGTCTCTGAATCTATTTCCACAAGGACCACCCGCTGCCACTCGAGTTAGCACCGGCAGCAAGCAGCTTACCCCCATCTAAGATTATCTGGATTGCTATCGAGAGCCTTAGAAACTGCAAGTTCATTTCCGCGAACGCGGTCAAACCTCGCTATTGTTCTGGTCCCGATCGCAGCTACTTCAAACGAATGAAAATTAACCTGCGGGCAGCCCTGCTGTTAACGACCCTCTTCATCGTAAATACTGATCTCATGGCTCAATCTAGCCGATTTGAGGCAGGTATCGCTGCCATGAATAGAGGGAGATATGCAGTCGCTTTTCGATCTTGGCTGCCATTAGCTGAGGCAGGCATGCCAGAAGCTCAACTCAATTTAGGCAAGCTCTATCAGAGCGGTCAGGGGGTGGATTTAGACCTTGAAAAGGCATTCTATTGGTTTGAGCAAGCAGCGTCTGCAGATTTGGCCGAGGCGCATTTGAATATGGGCGTCATGTATCTTGAAGGTCTCGGAGTCGATACAGATATAAGTGCTGCTTTGCGGGGATTCCAGTTTGCCGCAGAGCAAGATCTTGCCAGAGGCAAGTTTATGTTGGGAAAAATGATGTTTGAGGGGTTGGGCATCGAGCAAGACGTATTTGAGGCAAGAAAGCTCTTCCTGGAAGCTGCTAAAACCGGATACGCCGAGGCTCAATTCGCGTATGCCTATCTAGCTCAGTCCGGTGCTGGTATCGTCGCCCCAGAAAGGCGTTTTTCCTGGCTGTCAAGCAAAGAAGATTTCGGGGATCCGCTAATAGCTTATGTTTGGAGCCAGCTGGCTTATCGAAACGGATTTCAGACCGAGGATAACGTACAACTCTATGAAATAGCTTACATTATGATTGGTGAGAGGAGGGAAGATGTAGATTTGGAACAGATCATTGCACGCTGTGTTGAGACACAGTATGAAGATTGCCCAACTAAATAGCACTCTTGGGTAAGACTATTTCTATTCGCCTGTTTGCCGCGCGCCCTGCCGCAGTGTCATTGGATGCAACAGGTCTAGCTTCCCCAAATCCAGAAATATAAACCTCTCCCCCAAGTCGATATCTCTCTTCCAGAAAATAATCTGCAACAGCCGCTGCGCGCGCAGAAGAGAGATCCCAGTTAGATCGAAACCTACCGCCAAAGGATAATGGCAAGTTATCTGTATGGCCCTCGATTCGAGCCATACGCCTAATTGGCATAATCGCGTCTCCAATCCTATTTAAGAGTGGCAGAAAGGTTGGCTGCAAAGAGGCAGAACCACTACTAAAGCTATTTGCGCTCGGCAGAGTTAGGATGACATCCGAACCAACTCGCTTCACGTCCAACTGCCCAGCTTCTATATCCTCATCAAGCGCTAATAACAGGTCTCGGTAAACTTTCGGCGTGTCGTCTGCTTCAAGACTTTCTCCGTTCCCCTCAATTGGGGGTGAACCTCCCATAACTTCAATTGTAGCGCCAGTCTCTGCTTGGACGGTTGCTATCTGAAGATACAGCTCCATAAGCTCAGCATTTACTTTGCCTGGGGATTTAGCTTGACCCTCCAATTCGTCATCGCCTTCACCAAAATCTTCTGCAACCTCGATTACGAGTTTTGAATTCTCCTCTCTAATTTCTACCGAACCACGAGCAATCTCTCTCGCTAATCTTTGCTCAACAATTTCGAGTGCGTTAGTCTCAGATTCGCCGGTACCGGTATCTGTTTTAAGCTCATCGTCTGGTTGCGTCTCATCCGTTCGATCCTCCTCAATGATATCGAAGACGGTGGGATCCACGGGAGCAGATTGAAATTGTTGCAGCACTATACTTTCGGCTGTTGCTTGGTTGTAAGCCTCCACTTCAGCTTGCACTCCAGTTTCAACAGTATCTAAACTCTGCTCATCATATGCATCTGGCGAGACTATCGCCTGCGACAAAAGAAGAACAAAGAATGCCATGAGTAGTATTGCCATGTCAGAGAAGGTCGCAAGGTAAAGAGGCGCGACCTCTGGACACTCCTCACATTCCGTGGACTTTTGTTTTACTTTAAGTTGTGCTTCTTTTGCCATCCGAGGCCTCTGTATTTTGCCTCAGTTGAAATCCGACATCTTAATCTCAATACGCCTATTTTGAGAGCGACCTTGGGCCGTATCGTTACTGGCTACAGGCACTGTGTCCGCAAAGCCCAGCACCTCATATTGAATGTCCTCTAGACTAGGTTGTGACATTAGAGTGGTAGCTACGGATGAGGCGCGTGCTGCAGATAGGTCCCAGTTCGACTGGAATCTATCGCGGAACGCAATTGGTACATTATCGGTGTGGCCTTCTATAGCAATTGAGTCGGTCAGGCCTGCTATTGAACGCCCGATCTCGCCCAGCAATACCACAAAATTTGGCCGCAACTCAGCGCTACCCGAGGCAAATGAGTCATCGCCATCAACTGTTATGTAGATAGCATCATCCCTCATTTCTACCTCAAGGAGATCGTTCTCAATCTCTGTTCTAAGGTTTTCTCGCAGGGCTTGTAGTTTATTTAATAATTTCGCCGTTGAGTCCTCATTGGACTCGATTGACGACTCTCTGATGGCGAAGACATTAATATCGCGCGTGATCTCAGATTGAATTTGCGCAACCTTTGCGCTTACATTTATGAGTTGCTGATTAATGATGCCGGAGCGATCTTCTGACTGACCCTCACCACTTCCTGCAGATCGGGAAGTCTCTGGCACTTCAACCACCAACTGTTCATCTTGGATCTTTACAATCACCTCGCCCCTCTCAATTTCACTTTCTAGGGAAGCTTCCAGAATGAGGAACTCGCGCTCTATATCAAATTGATTTTGATAAGTTTCGGTATTCCGGACAATGAGTTCTCCCTCGGTCTCCATACGCTGCCGCACATCGAGGGTAATTTCGCGGGCGGCCTCGTTGGGAGAAAAGTCATCAATTATCATTGAACGTGCGGTAGGTATAGTGAGGTCTAAGTTGATAGATTGCGTGCCGAAAGCAAGCCTTATCTGACCTGTAATCTTTTGCCAAGTCTTTAGGTCGATCTCTGTCATGGATAGAAGTAGCACAAAGAAAGCCATGAGCAGGATCGCCATGTCCGAAAAAGTCGCCATGTACAACGGCGCCCCCACAGTACATGGCTCACAATCCGTCTTCTTTGGTCGCGCTGGTTGGAGTAAGGGAGCGCTTTGATCAGCTTCTGACATCAAGACTTACTTCGTTGTTACCTGAAATTACTTGGCATAAATAGACAACTTAGCAGCCTGACTAGGAGGAACATAGGACGCCAGCATGTCTGCAAGCACCCTCGGATTACCCCCAGTCTGGATGTAGCTAACGCCGTCCTGAATGATCTCCCGGTTTAATTCCTCTACCTCGCTCTGAACTCGCATTTTGTTCGCAATGGGAAGCGCTATAGCATTAGCGAGAACCGCACCATACAGAGTCGTTAACAAGGCGAGCGCCATACCACTTGTCAGTGCCGCCTGGCTGTCCATGTTCTTTAAAAGCGCCACCAATCCAATAAGTGTTCCGACCATCCCCATCGCCGGTGCCACTTCGCCCATGTATGACCAGACAGAAACGCCATGCCTTTCTCTCTTTGCCTGAGCATCTGATTCAGCATCCAAGGTTTTAGCGACAAGTTCAGGTTTCTGGCCATCGACTAGAAGCTGTATACCCTTAGCGAGAAAAGGATGTTTGACCTCGTGGGACTCCAGCGCGATAAGACCATCCTTACGAGCAACGTCGGCGAGCTCAACAAGTTGATCAATAATACTAACGGGCGACATTGGGTTCATGAAAATTCGCGGTAAAAGTGACATACCAGCCTTAAAATCACTCGCAGAGGACTTTAGCAACGTTGCACCCAGCGTCCCGCCAA
>Ga0181560_10003708_pt1 | contig 13994 bp, 8 predicted proteins | sample 011ome_20_FD_133751 | JGI IMG/M metagenome (GOLD analysis project Ga0181560, IMG submission 133751) | Coastal salt marsh microbial communities from the Groves Creek Marsh, Skidaway Island, Georgia - 011509CT metaG (megahit assembly) | ecosystem: Environmental > Aquatic > Marine > Intertidal zone...
CGGCGGCGGCGGGTTCGTCGACGGCTTCCGGCTCCGTCGCCGCCGCCGCCGCCGCCGCCGCCGCCGCCGGCGGCGGCGGCGCGAGCTGAGACATCAGCGCCGCGAGCGCGTTCCCCAAGTCCGGCGCCGCCGCCGCTCCCGCGGCCGGTCCCTCCGTCGACGGCGACGCCCTCGGCGCGGCGGCGGCGCGGAGCGCGGCGCCGAGCGCCTCCGCCGCGCGCGCCGCGTCCTCCGCGCTCAGCCCGGTGGAAGATGGAACGTCAACCGTCGCCGCCGCCGCGGCGGGACTCTCCCTCTCCGACGCGCGCCGCTGATGCTCCGTGAGCCACCCGTGCTCAGCCTCCTCGCGCTGCTGCGCGATCCACGCGAGCGCGACCGGGTCCATCGTCCCCCGTCCGCCGCCGCCGACCCCGGCGGCGACGTCCGGAACCCCGCGCCTCGCGCCGCCGCCGCCGCCGCCCTCGTCGCCGCTGAGCGTCTCCCAGCTCGCCTCGCTTCCGTCGACGTCGTCCTCGTAGATGGACCCTCCGTCTTCTCCGTCGTCGACGAAATCGTCCGCGTCGTCGTCCGCGCTCGCGACGTAAATGACGTCCGGGGCGACATCGGAGACGTCGCCTGAGGGTCGTTCCATACAAAGCGATGGCGGGGTGGAGTTGAAAGGCGTCAGAAACGGAGTTGAAAGGCGTCGAGGGCGAGGATTGTGAGCGAGGGGTGGGCGGAGAGATGCGGCGGCAAAAGTCCTTAAGGATCGGCGTTCACCACGCGAACGCGGCCGTATGGAGACCAGTGTATAGAACGCACCCGAGCCCCACGCGACGCGGACGCGTCCGTTGCGGATCGCGACGATCTCGCCGACCCACGTCAGCGACGCCGCGTCCGGGGGGGAGTCGAATCCCGACGACGATTCGCGCGCGGCGTCGATCTCGGGGAGGGACCCGGGGACCGCGCGCGACGCGAGCTCGTTCAGAACTCTCGCGTCGTCGTCGTCGTCGTCGTCGTCGTCGTCGTCGTCGCCGCCGCCGGATGACGAACCGCTCGCGTCGTCGTCGTCGTCGTCAGCGTCCTCCCACTCGTCCTCTTCACGCGCCGGCGTCGCCAGCGGCGCCGCGGCGGCGGCCGCGTCCAGACGCAACACGACGTCGCCGAGGCGGAAGCAATACTCCCTGTGCTCTCGGAGCTCGTACACGGAGACTTCCTCTCGGCGTTCGGGCGTCTCCTCCGACGTGGCGTTCGCTGATTCGTCGTCGCCCGCCGCGGACGAATCAGGACCAGCAGTAGTAGTACTCTTCTTCTGTCGAGGGAGCCAACGCACGCGCGCGATGCGTTCGACGTGGTTCACGGTCTCCACGACGCCGATCGGCGCGTCGTCTTTTTTCCCGCGCCGCGCCCTCGCGGCGGCGACGGCGTTCCCGTGCTGGTTCCCAACGCCGACGCTGCCGCCGAGCGCGGCGGCGATGGCGTTGAGGTCCGTCGGCGGCGCGACGGTTGACGTTCCATCTTCCTCCTCCTCGTCCTCGTCCTCGTCGTCCTCCTCCTCGCTCGCCTTGACGACGAACTGATTCGGCCAGAAATCGTGCTCGCCGCCGTGCGTGATGGGCACGAGATCCCTCGCGTTGATCCGCCGCGTGATCGCGCCGTCCTGCCAGTGCACGTCGACTTTCGTGTGCGTGCGCGTGATGACCGGCGACGGGCGCACCGGGCGGACGCGCTCGATGTCGGATAGGGAGACCTCGGAGGCGGAGCCGCGGTGACGCGAGACTCGACCGCCGCCGCCGCGTTGACGACTCGACCCGCCGCCCCTCGCGCGTCGGGCGTTCCTCGCGCCGCCGCCGGCGGTCACGCCGCCGCCGCCGCCGCCTGCGCCGCTCGCGTCGTTTGACGTTCCATCTTCCGCCTCGATTGCCGCGGCGCGCGCGTCCGCCTTCAGCTTCGCCAGCCCCCGGTTCACCGTCGCCGCCGGCCCGCTCGCCTCGCTCGTCGCCGCCGCGACCCCCGCGTCCTCCCCGGACCTCTGATACATCCTCCGCACCCCCTCCGGGTCCGTCCCGTCCTCGTACACGCCGTCCTCGGGCGAGTGCGACGCGCTCTCGAGCTCGCGCGTTGGGGGCTTCTGAATCTCGCGCAGCTCCTCACGAAGCGGGATCACCGCGTCGAACAGATCGAGCACGTCGCGCAGTTGCTGTGCGTCGGCGTCCGCGTGGAACCGCCCAACCGTCAACGCGTACGAGGCCGTCGCCGCCGCCGCTTTCAACTCCTCCACCGTCAAGGTCGAAGACTGATGGAACTTCGCGTCGACTTCGCCGTGGAACGTCTCGGTGAACCTCGCCCGCACCGCGTCGAGATCCGCCTCGACGTCGCTCTTCGAGCGACCGCGCGCCGCCTCGCCGCGATCGCCCGCCCGCGCGACATCGCCGCCGCCGTCGTCGTCCGCGGCGAAGTACCCCTCCTCCGGCGCCGCGTCCGCGATCACGACGCGATCGCCGAGCTGCCAACACGTGTGCGCGTAAAACGTCAACGCCCTCAGCGCGCTCGCTTTAATCAACGCCGGCGGCGGCCGCGAGTCGTCCGCGGCGGCGAGCCAGTCCACCTCGACTTCGCCCGCGGTTACCTTAGGGTCGTTCCGTACGAGCGAATGTCGGGGTGGAGTTGAAAGGCGTCAGAAGCGGAGTTGAAAGGCGTCGAGGGCGGGGATCGAAAGCGAGGGACCCTGGGCGGAGAGAGACGCCGAGAAAAGTCCTTAAGGATCGGCGTTCACCACGCGAACGCGGTCGTATGGGAACCAGTGTGAGATAGAACGCGCCTCGCTCACGACGCCCGCGGTTCTCCCGCCTTTGTATTTCCCGCGCGTCCACCGCGCCGATCGCAGCACCGACGCGCTCGCGTGGCACACGAGACCCGGGAAGTACGGGCACTGCTCCTCGTCCGGGAACAGCGAGCTGTTCTCGCTCGGGATGAGCCTGTCCGGGTCCGCGTCGGCGACGACGCACTCGCTGCCGTCCTCGAACCGCAGCGAGACGTCGTCTCTGATGATGTCGAGGCGGCGTCGAAAGGCGTCGTCAGAGGCGGCGTCGAAAGGCGTCGTCGTGGGGTCGAGCGTTGAACGCGAGGAGGGGTGGGCGGAGAGAAACATACGCCGTCCTCGAGGAACGACGTACACCGCGCGAACGCAATCGTACGGGGACCAACGCGCGTATTCGGACGCGCCTGACTTCTTCGACGCGGCCGACCCATCGCCCGTGGACGACGTAGTGCCCCGGGCGATGATCTCGCACGTGCGTCATTCGCCTCGCCGCGACGTCGCGCACGCGCGCGCCGTCGACGAAGCGCAGGTCCACGTCCACGTCCACGTGGATCACGACGCCGGTCTGCCCGAGCGCGTCGGACGCGCGCGCGACGACGTCGCCGTGAAGGAACGCGCGGTCGAGCACCCGCAGCGATTCGTTCTTCTCGTGCACGACGCGCTCGTCGCCGCGAAGGTCGAGCCAGCACACCTTGGCGTGCGCGTCCGGGACGACGTCGCGCGTCCTCCGCGCCTCGCGCCGCGCCTCGCGGCTCTCCCCCGAGGCGTCCGCGTCCGAGGCGTCGTCGTCGTCCGACGCGTCGTCGTCGTCGCTCCATTCGTCGTCGGATCCATCGCTCTCGTCGTCGTCGGACTCGCCCGCGACGCGCGAGACGAGTCCGATCGCGCCGAGGCCGTCGCCCGCGTCGTGCGCGGCGGCGTCGGACGCGTCGACGTAGGTGACGACGTCTTCGCTGTAGACCTGCGCGCGCGCGTCGGAGCCGAGGCCCGCGCTCGAGGTGTACCCCATCGAGCGCCGCGCGGGGGGGAGGGACGTGCCGCGCGCAGCAGGGATCTGGCGCGGCGGGGGAGGAGGGAGGCGGACGCGGAAGAAAAGACGGCGCGTAGCGTCGGGAGCCGCGCGAGCTTGTGGTCGTTGTCGTTGTCCGCCTCGAATGCCCTTCAGGAGCGTTCTTCACCCACCCCGCAGTTTCAACATTTGATCGCACCCCCTTTCAACTGACCGATGAACTTCATCCTCTCCGCTGATTTTGAACATCTTCCTCGGAGCTGTCGCCGTCGCCGCGCACATCAGATCCACGCGGGGCGGGCGCGAAGGAGGACGCGCGCGCGGCGGGATGGCGGCGACGTACTCGCCGACGCCGCACAGGATCGCGCTGTGCGCGCTCGCGCGGTACCTCGACGACGCGAACGACGACGACGACGACGACGCGCGCGATGGCGACGGCGAGAAAGACGCGAGGCGACGACGACGGACGCGCCTGGGACCGTCCGACCGACGCGCGCTCGCGCGCGCGCTCATGCGCGCGTGCGAGGACGCGTCCGACCTCCTCGAGCCGGACCTCCGGACGTTCAAGCGGTCCCTGGACGCGGAGTCGCGCGCGTCGGGCGCGCCGCCGCCGTCGTCGTCGTCGTCGCGCCCCGCGCCGCTGGGCCGTAAAAAGACGAAGCGAGCGATGCGGGCGGCGAAGCGAGCGAACCTCGCGGACTCCGACGGCGACGTCGACATGGACACCTCGGACGTGGACATCTCCGACGACGTATCGGACGACGACGTATCGGACGACGACGACGACGACGCGGGGACGTCCGCGCCGGGCCGCGCCTCTTCCTCCTCGTCGCGGCGGCGCAACCTCAAGGACGTCCTGACGGAAGCGGTCGACGGCGTCCGCGACGTCGACGCGCTCGTCGCGCTCTTCCGCGACGTCGCGCCGCGCTCGTCGCACGAGGCGTCCATGCGCGGCTTATCCGCGGACGAGGCGGCGTACGACGAGACGTGGGGGATGAAGCGCGTCGACGCGGAGTCGGCGATCGGCGTCTTTCTCAGGCGCGTTCTATACAAAAGTTTTTCACCCATCGCCCGGTTTCAACATTTGATCGCGTCTCCTTTCAACTGACCGGTGAACTATTTTTGTATGGAACGACCCTCAGACGATGCGTCCTCGATTTCGAACGGCTGTCGTTCGAGGGGACGTGCGCGGCGTTCGCGAGGTGCGTTCTATCTCACACTGGTCCCCGTACGACCGCGTCCGCGTGGTGAACGCCGATCCTTAAGGACGTTTCTTCCCGGCGGCGCATCTCTCCGCTCATCTCTCGCATTCAATCCCGACGCACACACCTCGGCGCCTATCAACTCCATCTGACGCCTTTCGACTCCGCCAGGTTTCGAGCCTACGCCGACGCCGACGACGCCGCGCGACCGCGAGGCGTCGGCGCCGCGAGCGAGGCCGAGGAAGACGCCGCGCGAAGGGCGAAGGACGCGGACGACGCGCTGCACGGCCGGCTGCGCGTGGACGCGATGTGCGCGGCGGCGGCGGAGGACGTCGGCGCGGGCGCGACGCGCGCGTGGACGGGCGCCGCCGAGGACGACGCGGTGTACTACGTGTACTGCCCGCCCGTCGCGTCCGCGCGCGCGCCCCCGCGCGTGGCCGCGCACCTCGCCGCGCTGACGCGACGGTTCCACGCGAACGACGGGTGGGAGCCCCCCGAGGCGGTGGAAGCGCGGTTGAACGCGCTGACGGAGGCGACGCCGCGCGCGCCTCGCGCGGACGCCGCGAGGCATCTCCTCGCGGCGCGGCGGCGCGATTACCCGGCCGCGATCGACCACGCGCGGCGGCGGTTCGATTACCTCGACGGCGGCGGCGGCGGCGGGGGGGGCGACGGCGGCGGCGCGTCGTTGCCGGTGAACGCGGCGGCCGCCGCGGCGTTGGGTCGAGACGACGGCGGCGACGGCGACGGCGTCGACGGCGACGGCGGCGGCGGCGGCGGCGGCGGCGCGGGGGGCGGCGGCGGCGGCTCCGGCGGCAGGTGCGTTCTATCTCATACTGGTTCCCATACGACCGCGTTCGCGTGGTGAACGCCGATCCTTAAGGACTTTGCCCGGCGTCTCTCTCCGCCCACACCTCGCTTTCAATCCCCGCCCTCGACGCCTTTCAACTCCGTCTGACGCCTTTCAACTCCACCCCGACATTCAGGGCGAGGTTACAGGCGGCGTTGATGACGTTGGGGGAGACGCACGCGCGGTTCTCGCACGGCGCGGAGGCGTTGAAAGCGCTCAACGAAGCCGTGCGCGTGGCGCAGCAGAACGGCGACGAGACCGCGCTCGCGCACGCGCTCGCGGCGTTCTGCGCGCTCTGCGCGAGCGGCGGCGACGCGCTCGCGTCGTCGGAGGGGAGCCCCGCGGGCGAAGGGCCTTCGTCCGCGTCCGCGTCCGCGTTATGCGGCGACGCCGGCGGCGAGGACCTTCGCCTGCTTCTCCGCCGGTGCGCGCGACAGGCGCGCGAACTCCGCCTCCCGCATCTCATCGCCTTCGCGGACCTCGCGATGGCGCGGCACCGCGCGACGCGTCCGCCGCGCGCCGCCGCGCCCGCGACGGTCGTCGTCGCGGCGGCGGCGGCGGCGGAGGCGCGGGGGAAACCGGGCGTCGGCGCAGGCGACGGCGCGTCCGCGGCGGCGGCGCGCGCGCGGGTATCCGCGTCGCCGCCCGCGTTCGCGACCGCGGCGGCGCGGCGCGTGGAGGCGATCCGGCACGCGGTGGCGCTCGGCGCGGCGGCGGCGGCGACGACGGCGGCGGCGGCGGCGGCGGCGAAGGCGGCGAAGGAGGCGGCGGCGGCGGCGGTGCGTCTGCTCCCACCCATTACACTCCCGGTCGTTTCTGTTCTTCTCTGTTCTTTCGCGCGCTGTGAACCTCACGTTTGGAACCTCACGTGGAAACGCTATCCACCAATCGCATGCCCGCGTGACTTACTGACGCACGTCTTCCCTCCCTCGACCAATCACATCAGTCGCAGGCGGCGCCCGCGGCCGCCGCGGACCTCTACCCCGCCCCGAGGGGCCTCGACCTCGCGCCCGTCTCGCGCGCGGACCACGCGGAGGCGTCCATCGAGCAGCTCGGCGGGTGCGCGTCGGTGTTATGCGCGTCGATATGGGACGCGCACGGCGTGCCGGCGATGACGCGTCTGCACGCGCTGCGGCACCTCCGCTGCGACGCGTCGCGCGTCGTCGGCGTCGGCGCGAGCGGCGCGAGCGACGGCGCCGACGGCGGCGGCGCGCGACCGAACGCCGCCGCCTCCGCCACCCCCCACCGCCACCACGACCGCCCCGGGCCCCACCCGCCGTCCGCGGCGTCCGCGGAAGACACCGCGACCGCGCTCGCGATGCTCGCCGCGCACGCGAGCGCGTGCCACGGCCCGCTCGCGGCGGCGGCGACGCTGAAGCGCGCGAGGGCGCGGTTCGAGGCTTCGGGCCGGGCGCGTTCCAATCACCCCGCGCTCGCCGCCGCGACGGCGCGCGCCGCGCACGACGCCGCGCTCGCGCGCGGCGACGCCGCCGCCGCGCTCGCGGCCGCGTCGAAACTCGCCGCGCTCGCGCCGGCGTCGTCCGCGGTCGACGCGGAGGCGTCTGTCGAGGCGCATCGCGCGCGCGCGGCGGCGCTGCTGTGCGCTGGTCGCTTCGAGGAATGCCGCGCCGTCGCCGCCGCGCAGCTGGCGCGGTGCCGCGAAATCGGCGGGCTGACGCGCGCGTCCGCGCGCCTGTCGCTCCTGCTCGCGGAGTGCTGGCTCGCCGCGGGGTCGCCCGCGGTCGCGCTGCAGCACGCGCTGCGCGCGGAGCACCTCGCGGCGACGCTGCGGCTGGACGCGATTCGCGCCGCCGCGATCGTCTCGCTCGCCGAGATTTGGTTGGCCATGAGCGTCGGACACGTCGGACACGCCGCGGACCAATCAGGAGCCACCGCGTGTCCGTACGCCGCGCTCGCGAAGCGCGCGCTCGACGCGCACGCGCCCGCGCTGCTCTCGCGCGGCGGGCTCGCGCTGCGCGCGAGGGCGCGGCTCGCGGCCGCGCGCGCGACGCTCGCGACGACGACGCCGGAGGCGTTGAGAAGAGACCCGGCGGCGGCGGTGAGACCCGTTCGATCTTTCCGTTCTTTCCTTCGCGCGCTGTGGAACTCTCGTTTTGACACGTGTACATGATATCCACCAATCGCGTCAACCCCCGCGCGACTGACATGACGCGCGTCTTTCTTCCAACTTTGACCTATCATCGCAGCTCGCGCCGCTGGACGCCGCCGTCGCGTGTTGCGCCGCGGCGGGGGCGACGGCGAGCGAGGCGGAGGCGCACTACCTGCGCGCGGCGACGTACGACGCGCTCGGGGAGGCGTTCGCGAGGCAGAGGAACGAGGCGGCGAGGGAGTGGAAGCGGTGTCGAGGAAGCGTCGGCGGAGCGGGAGCGGGAGCGGGAGCGGGAGCGGGAGCGGGAGCGGGAGCTGTCGCCGCGTCGTGAAGGATGAGAAGCGACGAAGCGTTCGTCCGGTGATGACCCGTCTGTCATGTCGTCAAAAGAACAGACAGCACCTGACGGAAACGAAATCGAAATCGAAGACGCGTTCTTTTTTCGACGTCGGTCGTTCCAGTCATCATTCGCCTCCGCGCGCGCCGTCCCCGCGGCGCGATGCGCTCGCGCGTCCCCCTCCTCCTCCTCCTCGCCCTCGCCGCGTGCGTCGGATGCCTCCCGTCCCCGCGCGGCGTCAACGCGACGTCGCTCGGGATCGACCTCGGGTCCGAGACGGTCACCTCCGCGGTCGCCAAGGTGAGCTACGCGCGTCGTCTCGAGTCGATCGTCCCGGAGCGATCCGGCCGCCGCGCGTCCCCCGCGCTCGTCGCGTTCGCCGAGCGCGGCGCGCGGCGCGCGCTCGGCGCGGACGCGGAGACGCTCGAGGCGAGCTGCCCCGCGTGCGTGATCGCGGACCCGAGGGGATTGCTCGGCGTGCCGAGGAGCGCGGCCGCGGCATCGCAGGCGGCGCGCGGCGGATGCGGGCCCACGGCGACGTCGTCGTGGTGCGGTTGCTTCAATCACACGCTGCCGCGATCGAAGCCGGTACATCGAGGGACCGCGCGCGTCGCGCCGCCGGTATCGCTGCTCGTCTCGGACACGTCCTCGAGGGCGTTCGACCCGGAAGCGATCGTCGCGATGCTCTTCGAGGACGCCGCGCGGAGAGCCGCCGCGGGCGACGGCGGCGGTACAGGCGGCGAGGACTCCGTCGGATCGATCGACGGCGTCGCGATCGCGGTGCCGTCGTGGTTCACGCAGCCGCAGCGCAAAGGCGCGTTGGACGCCGCGCGCGTCGCGGGGCTGTCGCACGCGCGCGTCGTCAGCGAGGCGGCCGCCGTGGGCGTGCAGCTCGCGCGGAGGTACCCGCCGCCGGGGACCGCGGGGTGGGACGCGAAGGCGAAGGAGGAGAGAGAGAACGCCGGCGGCGACGACGACGGCGACGGCGGCGGCGGGAAAAAAAAGCGCTCGCCCGAGCGCGTCGTCGTCGTCGACGTCGGCGCGCGAAACGCGCACGCCTCGCTGATTAAGATCTCGTACCCGTACCTCGGGAAGGCCAAGGGCGGATACAGGACGCGAGTGGAAGTTCTCGACGCGGAGTGGGAGGACGACGGCGGCGTCGGCGGGCGCGCGTTGGACGGCGTCGTCGCGGCGTTGGCGCTGGCGAACGACGAGAACGGCGGAGACGCCGAGAAAACAAAAAAAATCAAAAAGTTGACGCCGAAACAACACGCGCGGTTGATGCGCGCGGCGAAGAAGGCGAAGGAAACCCTGAGCGCGAACCGCGACGCGGTCGTCTCCATCGTTGACTTTCACGACGCGGCGAAGAGCGGCGGCGGCGGCGGCGCTTCCCTCGACCTTCGCGCGGTGATCACGAGGGACGCGTTCGAAGCCGCGGCGGGCGATATAATCGAACGCGCGGCGGCGCCGCTCCGGCGCCTCCTGACCCGCGCGCGCGCCGACGACGCGAAGAAGAAGAAGAATAAGAATAAGAACGCTGCTGCGGCGCGAGTCGTAGACGCGGTGGAGATCGTCGGCGGCGCCGCGAGGACGCCCGCGATTCAAGCCGCGCTGAACGCCGTCGCGACCGAATTCGGCGTCGGCGTCGTCCGCGGCGGCGGCGGCGACGCGCTCGGAAGGCACCTGAACATGGAGGAGGCGACCGCGATGGGCGCCGCCGCGGTCGCGCTGAACGCGTCGTACGCGCGGACGATCGCGGAGGGCGCGGGGGCGAAGAAGAACGCCGCGAAGAACGGGAAGGGAGGGCGGAAAGGAGGGAAAGCGTCGAAAGAGGACGCGTCGTCGTCGTCGTCGTCGTTGTTCGTGAAGGGCTCGAAGGTTGCCGTCGCCGTCGCGACGCAGGTGCGTTCTTTACACTGGTCCCCATACGACCGCGTTCGCGTGGTGAACGCCGTTCCTTAAGGACTTTCGCCGTCGCATCTCTCCGCCCACCACTCGCTTTCAATACCCGCCCTCGGCGCCTTTCAACGCCAACTGACGCCTTTCAACTCCACCCCGACGCAGGCGATCGCGACCACGCCGCTCCTCGTGGACCACTACGCGCACGCGATCAAACTGTCGTACACGACCGGCGGGGAGTCGACGACGGAGGCGTCGCCGTACGAGCTGTTCCCCGCGAACGCGAAGCTGCCGCAGAGGATGAGCGTGGAGGTGCCGGGCGTGGACGAGGACGTCGTCGTGTTCTTGACGGAAGCCGCGAAGCCGCCGCCGCCGTCGGAAAAAAAGAGCAGCGAGGAGGAAAAAAAAGACTCGGCCGAAAAACGTTCGTCGAAGAAAAATAACAAACCCACCGCGCTTCTCGCCGGCGGCGGGAGCCGGCTGCCCGCGAACGTCGGGTCCACGCGCTCGGGCGTGGACCCGGTGCCGTTCGCGGCGTACCGAATCGGCGGCGTCGACGCGGCGATTAAGCTTCTCGTGAAGGATTTAAGAGCGCAGCGGGAAAAACGCGCGAAACGACGCCGCGCCGCGAAAGCGTCCGGGAAGGGCACCTCGACGGACGCGGACCGCGCGCGCGAGGAAGCGGACGCGCGCCCGCTGCCAAAGTCCGTCGGCGTCGGCCTACACTTTGTCCTCGACCGCAGCGGCATCCTCGCGCTCGAGCGCGTCACCGTCGGCGGGGACCGCGCGGGACGATCGAAAACGACGCAACGCGCGATGGACGCGAAACTGACCATCGACGACGTCGCGTTTGATTTTCAATCGGGCAAGTACAACGACAGAGACGACGACGACGACGACGACGACGACGACGACGACGACGACGACGAGGGGTACGACGACGACGACGAGGCGTACGAAGGCGACATCACCGACAGGCGCATCCCGCGCAGCATGAAGTACCAGCCGCAGTTCATGTCCCCCGCGGCGACGAAGCGCAACAAGAAGGTGTTGAAGACGTTGCGAGAGCGTGAGATGCGGCGCGCGACCGCGGACGCCGCCGCGAGCGACCTCGAGGGCGACCTGCTCTCCGTGAAGGATGAGGTTGAGGGCGAGCGGAGGCGAAGGCGGAGGAGAAGTCGAACGGCGGCGGGCGGTGTACGTCGCGACGACGACGACGACGACGACGACGACGACGACGACGCGGATAGCGAAGTGACGAGAGAGCGGAAGAGGCTGGAGAAGCTCGTCGAGGAGTTGGAGGCGTTCGTCGGCGGCGGCGGCGGAGGAGGAGGAGGAGGAGGAGGGGGGCGCCGCGAGCGAAACGCGGGGGAACTGAACGCCGCGCGCGAGCAGTTGGGAAAGCGCGCGGCGACGTACCGAGCCGCGCTCGATCGCGCGATCGACGCGGAAGAGAAGGGCGAGGTGGACGACGACGCCGAGACGAAGGAGGGAAAGACGCCGCGCGATGAGCTGTGAGACGGCTCGCGCGGGAACGTTGTTCCGTTCTTTTCTAATAATAATTCTCTCGCTTGGAGCGCGATGCGTTTCTTTCGCGCTCCAATCTTTCTTCTTCTTCGTCATCGTCGTCGTCGTCGTCGTCGCGTCGCACGTCGCTCCCCCGGCGTCGCCCCCCCCCCTTCGGCCCGACCTTCCCTCCCTCACCGGTCGGTCGTCTCCAACAGCGCGGCGAAATACTTCCCCACCCGCCGTGGCATCGCCTCCGGGTGCGCCTCCGCCGACCTCGCGATTCTCGCCAGCCGCCGCGCGACGCTTCGATCCCGCCGCAACGTCGACGCCGCCGCCGCGGACGTCCCGGGCTCCGCGAAGAGACGCGCGAGGAACATCAGCGCGGATTTCAACCGCCGCGTGTCGTGCTTCGCCGCGGAAGTCGCGTCCGTTCGCATCCCGCGACCGTTCGCGTTCGCGTCCCCCGGGGAGGGGGATACGCCGAAGGCGGCCTCCGCCGCCGTCGCCGCGTGCGATAAGACGCGGTGGTGTCTCACCGCGTGCGCCCATCCGTCCCAGCCCGCGTGCGAGAGCGCGGCGAGGACGACGAGCGCGGCGTCGGACACCGTGGGCGCCGCCGGAGACTTCGACGACGACGTCGAGTCGACCGCCGCGGGCGGCGGCGGCGGCTCCTCCCCGAGGCAGGCCACGATGGCGCGCATCAGAGGGCAGCCCTCGTCCGACGCGCTCGCCGTCGTCGTCGCGGGCGCCGTTCCCGCGGACGCCGTCGCGGCGACCGTCCCGAGGCCGTCGCCGTCGCCCGGGCCGGTCCCCGCGCCGCCGGTCCCGGATCTCCCTCCCGCCGCCGCGGACCGATCGAGGACGTCCAGAAACGCGCGCGTGGACGCGAGCATCCGCGCGAGCGTCAGCGCGGAGACGCGCAGCGACGCGGGCGGTCCCATCGATATGTTTGTAACGTTCCCGTGAGAAGCGTTACAACTACCCCCGCCGCCAGAACCGCTCTCGCCGCCGCCGCGCGCGATCAACTTTTCCAGCGCGCCGCGCGACGCGACGGCGACGAAGACGCCGCGACCGTCGTCGCCCATCACCGGCGCGGCCGCGGCGACGCGCGTGAAAAACTCCACCGCCGCCGCCGCGGCGTTCCAGTCCGCGCGCGCGATGCTCGCGTCGAGGATGGTCAGCGCGTCGCGAAGCAACGCGCCGGGCGGCGGCGCCGCGCGACCGTTCGCTTCGTCCGCGTCCGTTCGCATCCCGTGACCGTTCGCATCCCCCGCCGCCGCCGCGGAAGCGGCGGCGGTGATGTCCGCCACGGACGCCTCCGGCGCGAGCGCGTACACGCGCGCGCTGACCGCGGCGGGGTGCGGCACGAGCGCGCCGACGCCGGACGCGCCGGGGACGTTCGCGATCGCCGCCGGCGGCGGCCGCGGCGCCCTCGCGCCTCTCGATCGCGACGATTTGAATTCCGACGAGTTCGAATTCGAATCGTCGCGGCACAGGCGCAGCACGAGCGCGGCGTCGCCGTCGTCGCGGCGGACGATCGCGGAGAGGACGTTCAGCACCGCGCGCGGGGCGTCGTGAGGAGCCGCGGCGAAAGAGGGGGGGCCCGCCGATCCCCCCGCCGTCGCCGCCGCCGCGTGCGCGCGCATCGCCCTCGCGGCGGCGGCCACGACCCCCGCGACGCCGCCGCGCTCGGACGCGAGCGCGCACAGCGAATCCCGCAGGCGACACGTCGCCGCGTGCGTCGTCTTCTCGCTCGCGGACGCGCCGGTTGACGTTCCATCTTCCGCGCGCTTTTCGACGCCGCGGACGTCCTCCGCCGCGACCGCGACGATCGCCGCGAACGCCGCGGCGCCGCCGCCGGCGGCGGACCGCGAAGGTATCGACGACGCGGCGCCGCACGCCGAGCCGCGCGCGAGATGCCGCGGCGGCGGCGGGAGAACCAACGCCACCGGCGGCGTCGGCGGCGGCGGCGGCAGCGCCGTCGCAGCCGCGCGGGTCGCCCCCGCGCCGCCGTCGTCGCCGCGATCGCGATCGCGATCGGATCGCGCGCCGCCTCGCGCGCGCTTCGACGGCCCGGCACCGCGATCGTCGTCCTCGCCGTCGTCGTCCTCGCCGCCGCGGTCGTTCCTCGTCCGTTTCGGGTTGCCGCCGCCGCCGCGCCCGCCCCCGCCGCCACCCCCTCCCGTCGCGGCGGACGCCTCCGCCTCCGCCGCCGCGGCTCTCCGTCGTTCGCGCCGCAAATCCGCCGCGAGTTGCATGCTCTCCGCCTCCGCTCTCTGCA
>Ga0181560_10003714_pt1 | contig 13986 bp, 10 predicted proteins | sample 011ome_20_FD_133751 | JGI IMG/M metagenome (GOLD analysis project Ga0181560, IMG submission 133751) | Coastal salt marsh microbial communities from the Groves Creek Marsh, Skidaway Island, Georgia - 011509CT metaG (megahit assembly) | ecosystem: Environmental > Aquatic > Marine > Intertidal...
AGCGTCTTCAGACGACGAAAGCTTAGATTACTCGCGCCTTTAGAATCGAGTATTTAGACTCGCGCCTTTAGAAGACCGAAATACAAGTGAAACGACACGCAAAGAACGAGTAACAGGAAGAGAATCATCGCGCTACACCTTTGAGGCTAAGTTTTTGTTGGCGTTCTCGATGACCTGCAAACGGGCGCTACGCCGCTTGCTCGACGAGTAAAGCCAAACACCGACCATAGTAATCGTGTATCCAGCTACGCTGCGAAACGTCACCGGGTTACGGAAGAGCATGATGCTAACGATAGTGCACACGACGCCCTTCGCGTTGCCGAGAACTTGAAGCGAAAGCGCGCCGACGTGCGCCGTGACGAGAAAATTCGTCAGGTTGACGAGATACGCCACGAAACAGTTTCCTAAGAGAATGGCAATGAATGGCGGATTCATCTCAGCCGCGTCATAAAATGCCGATATTGCGTCTGGTTCCATGATGAAAGTGCAAATTCCGAGCGTCACGATGGCCACCGGCGACATGTAGTACAGAAGCGACATACTGTCGAGCTTGTTCTCGTTCGAGTTGGACATTTTCTCCGCCTCCTTTTCCCTCGCTGGAGTCAGTAGCCATCCTTGTAACACCGATTTTAACGCTCGACAGCACACCCCGACGAGGCACGCGCAGAACCCAATAAAATTGAAACTCGGCTCGCCCCACGTCGCCACGGCTATGCCCCCGACGACGGGGATGAGCGTCATGTACGTCGCCGTCGTTTCCTTCTTACGCAGCATGAGATACGCAAAAATAGCCGTAAAGAATGGTGTCGTCGCTCCCAACGCTTGATTGAAGCTCACTGGAATGTACCTCAGAGACACGTTTCCTCCCAGCACCGACAGCGCAAACGTCACCGCCAGCACCGCCACCTTGGCGTAGTGTCGCCTCGTCCGTATGAACTGTTTCGGCACGATCTTAAACTCTCTCGCCGCCGCGGATAACACCGAACACATGCACATGTGACACAGCGTCATGAACACCGGGAATCGGAACCCATACACGGATAAGATGTACTTGTTCAGCAGCAGCACGCCGACGTTGGCGGTGTACCAGCACGCGATGACGACGGCGCTGCGTCCGCCGGGCGAGCCCATGGCGACGGCGACTTCGACGACGACGCCGACGACGCGATCGAGGCGTCGGTGCGTCGCCTTCGTCGCGCGCGCGCGTTGTGACGCGCGCGAGTCAGTCGTGCCTCGTGCCCGCGGTCCGGCGGTCCGAGCGCGCGCGGGACGCCGCGACACACGGCGACGCGCGATGCGGGGGGCGCCGACGACGACGTCGACGTCCGCGTCCGCGTCCGCGCGGTGCGACGGGTGGACTAAGGGACGACGAAGCGCGCGATGGCGCCGCGCCAGCCCTCGGCGCGCGACGCGGCGCGACGCCGTCGACGACGCCGACGACGCGACGTCGACGTCCTCGAGCGCGGGCGCGTTGGCGTTGACGAAGGAGGACGTGCTCGCCGCTCGAAAGCGAGCGACGCTGGCGGCGGTGACGAGCGAAAAAGAAATTGCGCTGTTGCTCGACGCGGCGCCCGAGCGCGTGCGACGGGCGTTGGCGGAAGACGCGCGAAGGCTCGAGCTCACCGAAGTCGTGCTCGACTTGGGAAGACTACCAAAGGCGCGGTTTCCGGACGGCGATGCCACAATCGGGGACGAGCTCGTGACGTACGAAGATTTGAATAGAATGATGACAAAGGTTGGAGACGTCGGACGAGATAATCGCGCGGGTATCAACGGGACTTTGCACAGAATAAGCGCGATTAAGAATCGTTACGGCAAAGTCATCGGCGCGACGTGTCGAGTCGGACGCGCGATCTCGGGTTCTGCCGAACTTATCAGGGACGTTTTGGACGCCGAAACGTCGACGACGACGTTTAATAATTCGATACTACTTCTCGGACGGCCTGGTGTAGGAAAAACGACGGCTATTCGAGAGATTTCTCGCATTCTGTCGGATGAGCATTCTCGCCGTGTCGTCATCGTTGATACGTCAAATGAAATCGGGGGCGACGGCGACGTTCCCCATCGCGGTATAGGTGGTGCCCGTCGAATGCAAGTCCCGAACGCGAGCGAACAGCATCTCGTGCTCATCGAAGCCGTGGAAAATCACACGCCCCAGACGGTGGTGGTTGACGAAATCGGCACGCAGCAAGAGGCGGACGCAGCGCGAACCATCAGCGAGCGAGGCGTGCAGATGATTGGTACGGCGCACGGACACACGCTGGAGAACGTTTTGAAGAACCCGGCGTTATGTGATTTGATAGGTGGTGTTGTGAGCGTCACTCTTGGCGACGACGAAGCACGTAGACGAGGGGTCCAGAAGAGTGTGCTCGAAAGGGCGGGTCCACCAACGTTTACCATCGCCGTGGAAATGCTCGACATCGGCACTTGGAGAGTTCACACCGACGTCGCGGCTTCTGTCGACGCTTTACTCGCGGGGCAGTCGCCGATGACCGAACTACGCGTTCTGAACGAAGATGGAACGGTGACGACGGAGGCAGAGTACACAAGTCGCCGAAAGGCGAGCGTTCTTGGAGAAATCCTAGCGTACGACGCGACGGCGCCTCGACCGACGGCGCAAAAAGTCCAGCCTCGATCGAGCTCTGAGCTCGCGGCTTTAGAAATCGCAAGCGCATCGCGACGTCGATCATCGTCGACGACGCAACAGTTTGTGGATAACACGCGTTTCGAACTCGGCGGCGAAGACGTCATCGTGAACGACGTCGAAGACGACGAAGACGACAACACGTGCCCTCCGCACGCTCTTCGAGTGTTTCCGTTCAAAGTTAGTCGCGACGCTCTGGAGCGCGTCATGGAGAGCATGGACTTGGGTGATCGAGTGTGCTTGGTTGACCTTCTTGAAGACGCGAGCGTGGTCATTGCGCCAAAATCGCAAGTGAAGACGTCCACGTGGCTACGACACGCGGCTAGAGCGCGAGGTATGCCGATTTACGCCGTGCGGGCAGATAACTCGGCGCAGCTCGTTCGCGCTTTGCAAGCCATGTTAGGCATAACGGGTGCAAGTGATGGATTTAACGGAGGAAGTGGTGCTCAAGAAAATAGACAGCGAGCGACTACGTCGAGCGCGGATGAAACGGATGCCCTGGAAGAGGTGCGCATGGCCGTCGAGCAGCTCGTCATTCCCCATCGCGAGCCTGTCGAGCTATTGCCTCGATCGGGACGCATCATCGAAATGCAACAGGCGTTGGTGGACACGTACATGCTAAGTCATAGCGCCGTCGGTGAGGGAACGGAGCGGCGTTTGCGCATCGAATACGAGTATAAAAAGTAGCGGTCGGTTCAAATATTTTAAATCCAAGGTGCGGGAAGCGAGGGGACGACAACTCGAGCAAACGCGACGTTAATGATGACCCACTGATGATCAGTATCGCTAGATGACGGTTGTGCGCTGGTAATTAGGCTGTGCGATCGATGAAATCAGCATATTCCGTCCTCGAAAGGACGCATGAGACGACAAAACGCATTTTCCGAAAGCAAGCGATCCGCTCAACCGCACGCGACTGACTTTGCTCTAATTCAGATCTCTTCTACTGTACTACGACAGGCAGACCACGGCATAGTCCGAACAACAATCTCCAGTTTGCGCGCACTCACTGTCACAGCAGCACGGTGCGGCGTCGTCCGTGAAATCACACAGCCCGCAAATATTTGGAAGCACCGCGAGGCACGAGCCTTTTGAAGGAGGTGGTGACGGCGGCGGCTCGCGCGCACTTCCAGCAGTTGCGGACGGAGGCGGCGGGCGTGTTTGCCAATATATTGGATTGAATGAACCAAGGATTGGTGGCGGTGGTCTTTGAGCTGGTGGTGGCGGTGGTCTTTGAGCTGGTGGTGACGGTGGAGACAAAAATTGTGGCGTCGGCGTCGGCGGTGGACGCGATGGAATCGGCGAGCTCGAACCGTTTGCCTGCGGCGCAGGCACTCTGTCAAGTCTTCTCGGAAACAAGGTTCCATCCACGATGAGTACGATTCCGTTGGATGATCTTCTAGCAGAATCCACGATAGCGCCGTGCACGTTCGAGTTCGACGCGAATGCGGACGACGATGACGACGATGACGACGACGGCGCTATGATTTCGTCAAACAGTAGCGCGCGCACGTACTCTTCTTCGAAATCCAAGTCTTCCTCCGAGAACGCGTCGTCTCCATCAGCGCGGCTCTCGAGTGAGGCAAATATAGGTCCTATCGATTGCTCAGCGCGCGAAAATTTGCTCTCCACGCCTAGTCGGGCATCCGACGATTTTACGATTATTTCCGTGTACATGGATGGTAGACACTCTTTCCAAAAAAACGTTGCGGTACCGTACACTCTACAACGCGTCTCTTTCACCGGAAATCCGCCGAGCACGATCCGACGACGTCCCGTTTCGATTGCGACAAGCGAGTGTGCAACAGTGTCAGAAGACGCACTCACCATTACCTCTTTGACGCCCAAATCGGTGATTAGGCGCTGACCATGTCGAAGCGCATGATTGGAAGAGCTCATTACCACGTGCGCCGCGATGATATCGGAGCGCTCTGCTGCGGTCGCGCGAGCGGGAGTCGTCAAGTTTCGATGGTACCAGGCTATGTCTTTCGGCGCGAACACGGTCGTCATCGCGTGTCCCGATATAGTCTGAAATCGCCGACTATAGAGTTCATCGTGAAGAACGAGCGACGTAAATGTTCGAACTTCTATCGCGTTTGCGAGCGTCGACAAGAGCGTTTCAACGCATCGATTATCCACGCACGTCATGTGCGAGTCGTTGCACACGTTTCGCACTGGCGGCGTGGCGGTAACGTTTATCGATCCACACTCACCGAACGACCATGATTCGTATTCGGAGTCCAGTTCTAGTTTTCTCACCGAACGAAGATTTTCGAGTCCTTTGAGCGAGTTGAGCGCAGGCAAACCGCGAGCTGTGAATATGCCCACATCCATGAGAGATGGAAGCCCCACCGTCGCAATTGCGAGCGTTTTCAGCGTCACACTTCCAGTGACCCGCGACAGCGACGTGAACGCATCCCAGCCAGTCAAGTTTGGGGCCTCAGAAATCTCAAGATCTCCCTCAATCAATTCAAGCGCATGAAATCCTTCGAGACGCTTCAACCGACCGCCGTAGTCGTGAACACGCACGGAGCCACCGTGAACGCTCAACAGGCGTGGAAATAGAATGGATGAATTAGACACGTTTGTGATGATGATCGATCCATTGGTGATGTAACGCAATCGAGGTCCGATGACTTCGTCGACACTGGAGAAAGTTAGGTTGCCACCAGCAACGGACTCACACTGTGCGAGTCGTTCGACGTCGTTCACAAAGTCTCCAACACACTCGACAGCGAGCGCGAGTACCGACAATGAGAACACGCAGACGCACGACAGGGCTATTGAGGCATCCACGCGTGGGTGCATGGTCGCCGCGCGTAGCGAAGTGGTGATGTGTGGCGAAGGAATGCGCAGTCGCGTCGTTTGCTATTTTCATTTACACGTCGTTCGATGCTTCGCCACCGCCGAGATATTATCGCTCGCGCTACTTTGTCTTTACTTCCTCCAGACCGTCTTTGCTCGAACTATTTCACCCTCGCCTCGCGCTAATTTATGTAGGAGCACGTAGGTATCGTTTGCCTCTTCAATCTCGCAGCACGTCGCCGTGACGCTGTCGCCAAAGTTGCACTCGGATCGATACTCCAAGATAATTTCACTCAACACGTGCTTTTCCCACGTTTCCGGGGGCACGCTCTCGAGTAGCCATTGAACGTACACGACATTGTTTACGTGTCCGTTCATATCCATGTCGTTACGGCGCACGTTATGCGTGATGGGAGCCGCGCACGCTCCCCCGACTTCAGACACGTCTGGGAGCTTATCCGCGGCGTATCCTTCCTCCATCACCTGTTGCTGCAAGGATTGGAATTTGAAATCTTCCAACACCGAGTTCGGGATGCGCGCCATTCTTCGACTCCCGAGATTAAACACAACCCATTGCGACGTCGCTTCGCCCATGCATTCTCCAGTTTGCGCGTCCGTGATGGCGTAGTCGCGCCTAGCCGCTATCTTCCCTTGAGGTTCGAACCAAGTGCTCACCGCAACCTTCTCCCCCCATTTCGGGTACTTGCGCACGCGCAAGTGAAGTCTGGTACACACCCACGCCAAGTTTGCTCGCGCCATCTCCGCCGGCATAGATTGACCGACACCCCAGATACCTTGCGCGTGATTGCAGGCGCACTCTTGAATCAAGTCGGCTATCGTCACCATGGTCGCCTCGCCGTTGGAACCCACTTCGGCGAATCTCACGGGAAAAACCTCACTGAATCGTCTGCCACTCTCGGAGAAATCACGCGAAAACCATTCTGTGCCCTCTAATCCGCGAAACGAATCGTCAAGCGCGGTGAAGGAGGTTCCCGCGCCGGTGGTCGCCGACCCGTTGGCTTCACCGCCACCGTCGGCGCCGTTGCGATCGGCCACTTCGGACGCGCTCGACGTCGACGACGCGCGCACATTCAGCGCATATTTACCTCTCCAACTCGCGCGTTTCAGCATCGCGCACGACGACGCATCGTTCGCGTGCACCGCCGTCGACGACGCCAAAAACGCGCGCGGCGCGTTCGAGCGTCTCGCGCCGCTCGCGCGTTGACGCCGCTCGCGCGCGTGTGTTGACGCGTGCGCGACGCGCGGACGAGCGACGGCGACAGACACCATGGCTACGCGGCGCACTCGATCAAACGATCAAGGTCGCAATTCACGACGACGACGCGAGCGACGCGGCGCCGCGCGCGCGAACAAATGGCGTCAACACGAGTCGCGGTCCGTCTCGCCGTTCCTGAACCGCGAAAATCCAACGGAACGCTATCCACATCAGGGAGCTAAACACGGACGTCGAAGCGACCGAGAGACTGAGACGAGAAATTTTACACCGCGCCAGGGACGCGCTATGACAAACTAAACAGCGACGAAGACGGCGCGAGGGCGCGAGCGAGCCATTCGATCGCGGGTTTTACCCCTAGTCCCGTGCGACAATCGACCGGGAACACGCGGGTCTGACGCCGAGAGCCGCCGCCGTCGACGCGCGCGAAGACGTCTTCGCACGACGCGCGAACCATTTCCAACCCTTCGGGACCGCTCAAATCGCTCTTCGCGCTGATGATGAGGATTGGCATCGATTTTGAGAATCGTTTGTTGCGCATGGCGCGCTCAAGCTCGACCATGGACTCCTCCAGCGCTCGCTCTTCGGCGCCGTCGACGACGTACAAGCACGCGTCGGCGTCCTGGAAATAGCTCTCCCAAATCCCACGCAGCCCGAACGCGCCGCCGAGATCCCAGAACGTGAGCTCCACGTTGAGTTCGGCGTTGGATATCTTGGCTATGTTCATCCCGACCGTGGGTATGATTTGATCGGGGCGCAAACCTCTGGCGTTCGCGTCGTACGCGTCCTTGACGCGTTCGAGCGCGCTCGTCTTCCCGGCGCCCTGAATTCCGAGCACGACCACGCGTTTGGGCTTGGGATAGCCCATCATCTCATACACCGCTTCCATTCGGGCGTTCGCGCGCGTCAAGACGCGTCAAGACGCGTCAAGACGCGTCGGGATTGTTTGTTTCAATCCGCTCCGGCAATGGCGGGCGCTCGGTCGCCCGAGCCGTCGCCGCGATCGGCAGCCCCTCGGACCGCGCCGCACCGGGTCGTCGCCCGGCTTCGGCTTTGTTTCGCTCTCCTCGTCACGTTCGCGCCTCGATCGTCCATCGCCCCGCCATGTCCGCGCGGACGTCCGTCGTCTGCCGGGCGACGTCGAGCGACGTCCGTCCCCGCGCGCGACGACCGGGCGCTCGGACTGTCGGACGCGCGTCGCGGCGGGATTGATTTTATCGCGCGCGCGTGATCGCGAGCGTCATGGCGTTCGAATGCCGTGATGTACGTGATTGATTTCGCACACGGGTCAAAAACGATCGACGATCGACGATCGACGTCCGCGACGGGGCCATCCGCGTGCATCCGCGGACGTCCGTCGACGTCGCGCGCGTCACTCGCGCGCGTGATCGTCGCACACACCATGGCGTTCTCTCTCTCGACGACCCAAAAACTCGGGTGCACCCGCGTGCGCGCGCAGCGCGCGCCCGTCAAGCGCAACGCCGCGCGCAGCGCGCGCACGGTCGTGCCCCGCGCGGCGAGCGCATCCGCGGACGTGCCGGATATGACGAAGCGAAGCGTTATGAACCTTCTGCTCGTCGGTGCGATCGGTTTGCCGGCGACGTCGTTGATCGGCGGCTATGCCTACTTCTTCGTGCCCCCGAGGTGCGCACAGCGACGCGCGCGCGTCGCGATCGCCACGAGCGCGATCGCTATCCGATCGCGCGAGATGGCACAACGTTAGGCTAGGGTCAGGGATATCTATCCACACCCGGACGACGCGGCGCCATGGATTGCGCTGACCGCGCCGTCGCCACCGCGAGAGAGCGGTGGCGCGGAGGGGAAGCACACGCGATACTACGGCACTCGATCTCGCCACGGTCGACGCAGGCGTAGAGTTCAAACTCTACCACGGCGCCTCGCGGCGGGCGATCGGGCTGAGGGAGCGATTCGAAACGGTCGCGACGCCGTTCTTGGGATTGGATTGAACAATAGTGCGCGCAACGCGAGGAGACTGACGGATAAAACTGTTTCGAACGCACAGCGCCGGCGGCGGCGGCGCCGGTCAACCGGCTAAGGACGCGAACGGTAACGACATCAAGAAGGGAGAATGGCTCAAGACGCACTTGCCGGGCGACTACTCGCTCACGCAAGGCTTGAAGGGTGACGCCACGTACTTGATCGTCAAGCAAGATGGTTCCCTCACGGACTTCGGGTTGAACGCTGTGTGCACGCACTTGGGCTGCGTCGTCCCGTGGAACAAGGCCGAGAACAAGTTCAAGTGCCCGTGCCACGGCTCCCAGTACAACGCCGACGGGAAGGTGATTCGCGGTCCGGCTCCGCTTTCCTTGGCCCTCGCCCACGTCGTCGTGACGGACTCCGACGTGGTGACGTTTACGCCGTGGACTGAAGCTGACTTCCGGACCGGCCAGAATCCTCCATGGTGGAAATAAAAAAAGCGCGGGATAAAGGAGGTTCATTTACAACTTCGTCGTCTTCGACGACGAGCGACGTCAATCCTTCCAAGAGCACGCTTTTTAGCGAAACGTTCGCGTTTCCACATTAGAACTTTGAATTTGACATGATTCCCAATTAAAACAATCGCTACAGCGCTATCCATGCTCAACCTCCCTATCGTTATCGCTATCGCTATCGCTATCGCTTTCGTCCGCGAGGATGTCCCAGGTCGGCTTGCCGCCGCCGACGCGCTCCTTCGCCTTTTTCGCTCGCGAGGCGTACAGGACAGCATCGCGTACGCGATCGCTCAACGCCTCAGATTCTTGCGCGAGCCGTTTCTTCGTGGCGTCCACGGTTTCGTTTCGCTCATGGAGCTTCGCAGTTTCGAGTTCCACTCTTTTACGGTTCAAGTCCACGAGCGTGTTTTCCCGCGTGCCGCCGCGTTCGTCCAAAAGCGCCCCGCACACGCCGACGCGCGCGGCACCATCGCGTATGAAGATATCCATCGAGCGCGAAATAGCGTCGACCAAGTTGATGAATGAGCTCTCACTCGCTTTACCCAAGTACGTCGCCCTCTCCGGAATCTTAAGCGCCGCCGAACTCGCCGCGCTCGCGCCAAGGAAAACGCGCACCTCGCCTTCGTCCAACCACGCGTCCCTCGGCGTCACCTCGCGGATCGTCGTCGCCCTCTTCGTCTTCTTCGTCGCCTCGTACGCGATGGGTGCTTCTATCTGTAGTATCTTCCCGTTCTCAATCACGCGCACGCCCGCTCCCACGTACGATTGCCCACTCGTTCGCGTCTCGAACGCGTTGTCAAACCACTCCAACGCGCGCGCCGCGTTTGTCGTCGAGTCTTCGTCGTGGGCGTGAAACTCCATCACGACCGTCGCCGTCGGTTCGCAAGCGTCGGAGGCATCGGTTTTTACGACGTCTACGAACACCCTGTGCGCCGACGCCGCCCCCGTCGTCGTCGCGCGCGCTTTAGCCAACGCAACACGCTCGGCATCCGTCGTTTCGTCGTCGTCGCGGTGCGCGCGCAATTCCCCGGTTTTCGCGTCCACTTCGACGCCATCGTCGGGAACGTCGTACGCGTCGCCGAGGAGCACGTCCTCGGCCACGACCGCGCCCCTGCGGTCGGCGCCCTTCGCGCACGACTCAAACTTTGTCATGAAAGGCGCCGTCCAGTGGCGTCCGTCCGCGCGCCGCGTCCGCACTTTGCGTCCGCTTCGACGTCGAGATGGCGACGTCGCGGTCGGGAGACGACGACGAAGACGCGACGACGAACGCGGCGACGCACGCGACGACGAACGCGACGACGAACGCGGCGTCCTCAGACGTAGACGTGCGCGTCCCCGCCCCCGGTGAGGTCTCGCGCTTGACGCAGACTGCGAGCGTGCGCGCGAGAGAAGACGGCGCGGAGGCCATCGCGTGCTTGACTCGACAGGGCGGGAAAGATGCGTTTACATCCGTGGAAGACGCCCGCGATAGATTGCTCGCGTTTCACGCGTACGCGGGACCGGAAGACGTTGGGTGGGACCCGAGGTGGAATCCGAAGCCCGCAAACGGAGGCAACGAAATAGAGGGCGTGTTGAAACTCGCTCGAGAAGAGGCGTGGACGCGAGACTTGGAAGTGTTCGCCGAGGAAGCGTCCACATTCGTTGGCGACGTGCGCGCGATGCTGCCGAAAGTCGAAGAACGACTTGCGGCTTCGGCCGACGGGGCGCCGCTGGACGCAAACGAACGCGCGTTCGTGGAATCCTTACTCTTACATCGCGCGCAGCAGAATGCTCGGGCGGCGGCGATCGAGCGGGATATGGTATTCGCCCGAGGTGCAGCGCTAGCTCGCGAAATCAATACGCTCGAGTCGCAGATTCGCGAACAGAGCGCTGAGCGCGCGCGCGTCGCCGCGGCGCCGCTAGGAGTGGATGGAGCCGCGCCGTCCGCTCCCGCGGCCACCGCACCTACGTTCGGTGGCGCGCCGTAGCTTTGAGTTTGAACGCCGCCGAGTTCGCTTGTCGTTGTATATCATTGTATATCATTGTATATCATCTTAGTTCTCTCTAGCGATCCACCTTGCGCTGACTCGTCGACTCTCCGTGCGGTGCAAAAAGTCTCCACCACCCGACATCACGACGCGCGCGCGTTGGCGATCGCGATGGCGACGACATCGGCGATGACGATCGAGCGGTCGGTGTGTGCGATGCGTGCGCGCTCATCATCGTCGACATCGACCAGGACGACGGCGCGATCGCGCGCGACGGTGGCAGTCAAGAAGAATGTCTACTCGCGCACGTCCGTCGTCGTCGCGCGCGCGTACGGCGATGACGATGAAAACACGCGAGTGAAAGGGCGCATGCCGCAAGAGGGCGATCGCGTGGGCGATCGCGAAGATCCTGATTTGTACATTGGGACGTATTCCAACTTCTTCACCGACCCAGCACAAATCAAAGGCGTCGTCGTATTCTGCGCGTTTTTGCTTTCATTCTTTTCGCTCGGAAACATCGGCGCCGCCATCTTGCTTCCGATACTATACGGCACGGACGACACTTTGGGTGACTTCTGCATCCAGTCGCTGATCTTCGGATATTACTGTAATTAAAAGGCGGGACGGCGGATTGATTTTACGTCTAGCGTTTGTGTAATAGTATTTGCAGCTGTTCTAAATCTGATTGCTAATGTGCAATATGCCGATCGTTCGCTCCGCATTGCTATGTTGCGATGGAGCGAGTGTTTCAAACGTTTTACCGCCGTTTCGTGATAATGTGCGTGCACCAAATGTTGGCGTCTCGCGAGAACACGCGACGCGAGAAATCTAACGCGCTCACCGAACGCGCTTAATCGACGGGCGCGTCCCCGCGCGGGAATCCGCCTTCTTCGCCACTTCACCCACTTGTCGTTCATTGCCACTCACGATTTCCGCGTGAAATAATCTACTAGCACGCACAGAACTCTGTCACGCGAAACGCCGGTTAGTGTCTTTGCTCACGATATCCGCCTCGCGAGCGCGTTTCGCACGGCGGTGGCGGCGGCGTTCTCGCACCTTTTGAATCCCCATCCCCTTCGCTCCGTGTTTCAACGTGTACCTTCCAGGCGTGAGTTTATTGTTCTGTTTCCATCGCACGGTCGTCGTCAGTATGTCAAATTTGCCTTCCTCTTCTCGTGCTCAAATCTGAAATTTTTTTCAAAAATTTGGCGCGTAAATCGAGTGTTTAAACTTCCCGCGCGTCATCGTGTCGGTCTTCTCGCGCGCCTTACCGGTGGAGTGAAGCGACGCGTGATATCTGCCAACGGCGGTCGCGAAGGCGTGCAATCTTTCGATCGTCGCCGCGTCGTCGCCGCCGTCGCCGTCACCGGGTCGACGTTTTCCTTATCGCCAAAGTCATTCCAAATCGTAAACTTGGCGCATTGACGTCGAGCGCCGCTGTCGTCGCCGCCGTCGTCCCCTTCGCGCGGTTTCGCCGACGGTGAGGCGTAAGTGTGAATGGTCATCGCGCTCGAATGAATGTCTGTCGCGCGCGCGTCAATGCGCAGCGCGGTGAGCATCGACGGGCGCGACGACGAGTGCGGAGTTCGCGCGCGCGCCATCGTGTTTCAAGCATTTTGAGCGGGAAATTTGATTTCAAACGACTTTTCTCTGGCGACCGCGAAGAGCGAGAGGAGCGATGTGGTGAATATTTGTGACACTGATGATACAAAAGATGCGCGACCGAGGAATATTACCCACCGTGCGTCACCTGCCGTACAAATCGCGCTCGAGCTGAGCCAATAGCTCGTCTTGGTCGCCGTCGCCCGCGAACGGGGCGCGAGCGCCCGGGCGAGGAGGCTGACCGCCGCGCGGTTGGCCGTAACCGCCGCCACCACCATTACTCATCGGTGGTCGCTGCTGTTCGTATTGATGCGACGGTGACATTTGGTTTCCCCCGTACCGCACGTCGTTACCGCCGTAACCACCGCCGAGACCTTGGTTCGGCGCGAACGCGTTCGGCGGCGGTTGTCCGTAATATCCATCATCCGGTCGCTGTTTGCGACGCTCCGAGTGATGATCGCGGTGACCACGAGGATTATCGCGAGCGCGATCATCGCGAGGCCCACGGTGCTCGCGATCGTCTCTATGCCTATGGTGATGTCGATGACTGCGTTCGCGGTGATCTCGATGTTCTCGCTTGCCCGCGCGCCGCTCGCCCGACTGCCGCTCAGCGCGCGCACCAGGTGCTTCATCTTTTGCTTTCACGGAGTCCATGAACGCGAGGTCACCGGGTATCTTTCGTTCTGGCTTTCTTCTGTTGTTCCCCATCGTCCGGCGTGCTGCACCGTGACGCCTATCTTTGCGATCCACGTCCGTTTTGCGTTTCACTCCCAACGCTTTTCTCGCCGCTGGGCTGAGCATCTCTAGTACTGCTTCAAGCTTGCCTTTCGCCTTGAGCTCTTCCTTCAGTTTCCAACAAGGTTTCGATTGTGCCTCGACTGCACTCCACAGCTCGAAAGCCGGCGCGGCGATATGCGAGCTATTCGCGCAAAGAACCTTAAACTCGTCGATTGTGATCACGCCGTTGTTGTCCAAGTCGGCTTGTTTGATGATTTGTCTCATGCCTTTCACCCGCACTCGTGCCCCGTTGCGGCCAGCTCTAACGATGCGGTCCCCCATATGATCATGTGATCCACCGCTGAAACCTTCATTCGATCCCGTGTAGCTCATCGAGTTGTTTATGATGGTTTCAAACTCCTCCATCGTCATCGAACCCGAGTCGTCTTGGTCGAACAGTCGCCAAGCGAAATATATGTGCGCCGACGCGCTTCTTTCGTGAAACTGCGCCATGCACATGACAAACTCCAACGCCCCGATGTCCCCGTCGCCTCCGACGTCGAA
>Ga0181560_10003718_pt1 | contig 13975 bp, 14 predicted proteins | sample 011ome_20_FD_133751 | JGI IMG/M metagenome (GOLD analysis project Ga0181560, IMG submission 133751) | Coastal salt marsh microbial communities from the Groves Creek Marsh, Skidaway Island, Georgia - 011509CT metaG (megahit assembly) | ecosystem: Environmental > Aquatic > Marine > Intertidal...
AGATGGTCGGGAAATGCGCATTACGCTGGATATAGAATCGGACAGGGGCGGTTTTTTTCGCCGCCGGGTCGATGTGGATGACATGGACCTTGAGGTGCGTGAACGCGGCGACACCCTGATCCTTGTCTTTGATGAAAAACATGTCAATGCGCAGTGGTACGTGGAAATGCCAGCAGTGGACAAAACCACTATAGAAATGGGCGTCGGGGAACTCAGGCTGGAAATCGCTGCAACCGAACTGAACGTCGAACTCGGCGTGGGTGATGTGGACATCGATGCCGATGAAAATAATGTCGGGCGTGTGGACCTCAATGTCGGTGTCGGTGATGCCCGGATTCGCGGCGGCGACCTGGTTGATAGCAAGAGTGCCTTTATTTCCAAACGCATGCATGCCGAAGGCAAAGGGCAACATGATATTGAAGTTGACGTGGGAGTGGGTGATGTCAGTGTACGACTGAACTGAATCAGGTCCACTGCTGACCGGTTTACTCCTTTCCCAAGCAGGTTTACTATCTTTCCCGGATAATAATAACTCCGGGGAAGATAATGAAAAAAACCATCACTGTTCTCGCACTGTTATCAGGGCTTGCAGCAAGCTTGCCCGTCAGCGCACATCACTCCTTTGCCGCACAATACGATATCAACAAGCCCATTACCCTGGTGGGCAAAGTCACCAAGGTAGAATGGACCAATCCGCATGCCCGTTTTTATATCGATGTCACCGACGACGCCGGAGCGATTCACAACTGGAATATAGAGCTGGGCAGTCCCAATTTCCTGCGTCGTGCCGGCTGGTCACGCAACGACCTGCAGCCAGGTGATGAAGTCACGGTCAATGGTTCACTGGCCCGCAGTGGCGCCGACATGGCCAATGCTGCCAGCATTATTCTGAAAGATGGCAAGCAGGTCTTTGGCCGCAATGCCGCTGACGACTTCTGATCCATTGTATTCGGCCCGACGCTACCCCCCTTCCGGCTTTCAAGGATTTCTCGCTATGAAACTGATGCTCTCTATTTTGCTTTTCATTGTCAGCACCACGGTGTTGGCACAGGATGCTGAATTGTCGCAACCAGCACCCCGCTTGCCTGACGGCACACCCGACTTTGCCGGCCTCTGGTCCGGTGGCGGCCCGGTCGGTGATATCGCCGGCGGCCTGATCCCCGGTGAGGTCATGCTGTTGACCGAGGAATATGCAACGGTGAAGGCGAATCGCATGGCCGCTGATGATCCCGAAGCCAATTGCCTGCCTACCGGGGTCCCACGTATTGCTCCCTACCCCTGGCGCATTCTGCAGACGCCGGCCTACGGTCCTGCCACGCACCTGTTTTTTCTCTTTGAAGGCAATGTGCACAGCTACCGGCAGATTTTCATGGACGGGCGCGAGCATCCGCCGGCCGAGGAACTGGATCCAACCTGGTACGGCCACTCCATCGGCTGGTGGGAAGGTGACACGCTTGTCATCGATACTGTCGGGTTTAATGACCGCACCTGGTTCGACTTTCTTGGCAATCCCCATTCCACGGAACTGCACACTATCGAGCGCTACACCCGCACCGATTACAACACGCTGGAGAATGTCACCACCATTATCGATCCCGCTGCCTATCGCCAGCCTTTTACCATTCGTTTTGAAGCCAGGCTGCAACCCGCTGACTGGGATCTCATGGAATATGTCTGCAATGAAAATAACCAGGACGTTGAACATATCCGGGGACCTGCCCGCCTGTTCTAACGAATATCTGGCTACTTTCTGGAAAGAGATAAAAAAGGGAAGCTGCTGCTTCCCTTTTTCTTTGCCTGTCCATTCATTGGCTATAGCATTAATCGCCGCCCTGGAATGCTGACTGCAGCAAGTGGGTCAGTGTGTGCACATAGCGCAGTTTGCCGTTTTCCACGCGGAACAGATGGGTATCCGGTGAACCGCTGCCGCCGCCGGGCCGGCCGGTACCAAAGGTACAGTAGACCACGACAGAACCAAGTACCTCGTCAACCACGAAGCGGCGATTGGCTATATTGACACCGGCGGGCACACCGACTTCGCAGCTGTCGTCCGGGCTGCCGGTGCCGGTATACAAGCCCCCCTCAATACGCTCACAGGGAAAGCCCCAGGGCACATGATCAATTTTGCCTTCCAGGAAAGCATCCAGGTAGGCATTGGCCGCGTGCACGAGGGTGGCACGTGAATCCCGGTCTTCAGCGGGTATCGGACTCCAGTCCTCGGCAGAGGAATATTTCAGGTAGTTTTCCACATCAAACAACCAGTAGCCGGTAGTGGTCCACAGTATTTCCACCTCGGCGATTCGATCATGATTGACGCGTAACCGTGTGCCCAGCACGTAGGGATTGGCCTCGTCATTCACAATCACTTCCGTAAAGGTCTGGCAGGAATCGGCATCAAGCAGGCTGCGATGATGATTGATTGTCATCGGTGTATTGATCAGGCCATCATCCACGTCCATCAGGGCTTCATTTTCGTAATAACCCAGGTTGGCAGCGAACGGCAACTCCGAGGTATTCCCTTCACTCTGGGCTGATATATACAAATCCACAGCACGCTGCAATCCCCCGCGCGTGCAGGACACATCCTGGGCCAGGGCTGCCAGTGGTGCAAAAAAAAGGGCTGCCATGGCCCAGCACATCATTGAAAATCGTCTCACTGCATTGCTCCTCTGTTCAAAATAAATTGCTCAACCAGTTACCTGTCCAGGATCGCCGTGATATTGCGTTTGGGCGCTGAACCCACCTGGATTCTTTCCACCTCTTCCAGGTTTTCAATGTCGATGACAGACACATCGTTGCTCGCGCCATTGGCGGCATAGGCATATTTGCTGTCGGGACTGAAGGTGATCCAGTCCGGATGACTGCCGACCTTGACACCACCCAGGAACGCCATGTCAGGTAGTGAATAGGCATACACGGTGCCATTCCAGCGACTGCAAATCCAGATGGTTTCCTGGTTTGGTGCCACGCCGATACCGTGAGCCGGCGCCGAATTGTAGGGTGGCGGGTCCATCTGGTCTTCAGGCACTGACGGCAAAATAACCCGGCCTATTTCCACGCGCGTGTCAAAGTCGACAACTGAAAAACCGTGAACGTTGGAAATCTGCACATACATGTTGCGTGTTGAACCGTCGGGATGTGTATCGAAGGCAATGGGTCGAATACCTTCCATGGCATCACTGGAGGTAGGCGGGTAAATCTGGAAAGCACGTTCCCAGGTTTCGGTACTGAACACGTCCAGGTTCCCTTCGGTGCCGCCAAAGGTGCCCGCCACGACATGACTGCCATCGGGTGTCACATAGGTATTATGAACACGGGATCCCGTATCAATATGGTGAACGTTTTCCCGACGCTGCGTGTCGATGACATCGATACCACCAGGCTGCTCCATGATGCCCACGTAGACATAACGCCCATCCTTGCCAATGGAAATATTGTTCGGCCTCCCGCTAAGAGGAATTTCAGCCTCGATCTCCAGGGATCTGGCATTGACCACATCCAGGGTGAGTTTCGCCTCGCTGGAAAAGTAAAGCTCACTGCCATCCGGCGCCGCAGCAGCACCATGGTTAACAGGAATACCTTCTATCTCTCCCACAATTTCCTGCGTAGCAGGATCTATCAGGTGCACCACCTCATCCCGGGAATTGGTCTGCACAATCACCGCCTGTTGCGCCAGCACAGGCATACCAACCAGCCACAAGCTAACCATCAATATCCGTTTCATCTCGCCTACTCCTCAATCAGTTTCAACACCAAGAAATGCCAATCGAATCACCCGACTGCCTTTAATCCTTTTATCCTTTTATTCTTTTATCGTTTTATCGTTTTATCGTTTTATCGAAAAGCCCATCGAAGCCGTCGGATGGCGCCACTACGCGGCTTATCCGACCTACCTCTTGTTTGCCTCTTGCCTCTTGTCTCTTGCCTCTTGCCTCGTCATTCATCCGTGCCAAAATACCTCCCCAGGTACCGCGTCACAATGACCTTCTCATTGTCGTCGAGCTTCGCTCCATGCTCAATCATGTTCTCCACCATGGGCAACCACCGCTCATATCCCCAGTATTTCTCGTAGGCCGGCACGCCTTCCAGGGTATGGCACCCTGTACAGGCTCTCAATATCAGGGCCTTGCCCTCAGCATCGGGTAACGCGATACCCGGTTCAAAATAATCCTGTTCGGGCTCTGCTGCATTTACCGGTATTGCCAGGCAAGCCAGAACACTCAGTAACCACAAACGCATCAGGCCGTGATTCCGTTCCAGTCATCTGCCAGGTGCTGCGCGGTACGCCAGGCCAGGGCCTGCAAGGTCTGTGTCGGGTTCCTGGCACCGGCCGTTGGCATTACCGAGCCGCCAATGATGCCAAGGTTTTTTGCCTCGAATGAAAAGCCCCAGGGGTCACACACACTGGTCGCCGGACTATTACCCATGCGCGTGCCACCATGGGCATGGGTCGACAGGGCCGGGCCAGCACCGCCACCGGTATTCACAATATCCGTGGCGCCCGCTTCCCGAAACCAGGCTTCCATCTTGTCCGCCGCATGGGCAGCGGCCATGGGCTCGTTGCGTTTCGGTCCGTTGGTTATCCTGAGAACAGGATCACCAAAAGGGTCGCGGACGTTGGGATCAAGATCAGCCCAGGTATGTTCATAGGGAAAAGTATTAGTCTGGATGTAGGCCGTCTGGGTTCGCCCGGCATTAACCCGGATAAAGTCTTTCCATTCCGACCCCCAGCGCCGCTGGACCTTGCCAAAGGTGCCCATCGCAGCGGCACCGATGGGGTGTTTTTCCGTGTAGACATGCAGGCTTGAACCGCCGATAAAGCCCATGCCGCTGTGATCAAAATTGTCATCGGCCCAGTCATCCACCATCACCCCCTGGGCAATGGCGCCGTACCAGATATTGATATCAAAGGGGAACAGCGCCGTGACCAGGGTACCGCCCTGGATATCCCAGTGGCCGAAATAATGGCGTCCTACCTGGCCGCGGTTATTGCCCAGCCCATCTGGATAAAAGCCGGACCGGGACAGCAGCAAAAGGCGAATATTTTCGTAGGTATAACAGCCAAGCAGGACCGCCCGTGCCGGCTGGAAAAACTCCTGGCCATCGCGCAGATAGGTCACCCCTGTCACCTTGCCGGTATTGTCTGATTCAATGCGCCTGACATTGCAGTTGTCGCGCACTTCCAGGTTCCCGGTGGCAAGGGCCTTTGGAATGGTGGACACATCGGTGGAATTCTTGGCCCGCACATGGCAACCACCACGATCGCAATAACCGTGGTACTGGCAGCCCGGCCTGCCATCGTATGCCTGCGAATTAATCGCTGCCGGGCCATGGTAAGGGTTATAGCCTACTGACCTGCCTGCCTCCAGCATGTGGTCAAGGAAGTCACAGGAGCGCAACGGTGGCATGGGATAATCACGGCGCCTGGGGCCTTCAAAAATATTACCCTCGGGATTGATCTGCCCCTGGATATTCCCGGCCCGGCCACTGACGCCGACTTCGTATTCGATGTGATCATAATAGGGCTCCATATCGTCATAACTGACCGGCCAGTCTTCCAGCGTGGTGTATTCCGGAATATAGGACGGGCCATAACGTTCCAGGGTGGCACTGCGCACCTTGAAATCCCAGGGATTCAGGCGCCAGCTCTGGGCATGGTAGTGAATGGAGGTTCCGCCCACGGCATTCATCATGGGATGGCGGGCCTGCTGTACGGCCGTTTCAGCGATTGACCGGCGTACTGTGGGCACTTCCCCGGCCACTTTGTTACCGGTGGTGACCAGCGCGCGCACATTGTTGTGAATTTCATCGGCTTTGTAATCGGTGCCGGGATTCATCCAGGTACCGGCCTCCAGGCCCACCACGTTCAGCCCGGCACGGGTCAGGGGCAGTACGGCAACACCGCCGGCGGCACCCAGGCCAACAACCACTACATCCACTTCGTCCAGATTAGTTGCCATAACCTCTCCCCTTACTCACCATCATAGTCACTGCCATAGGCAGAAGTGTGCAGCGGAGGCAAACGCCCGCCCATTTGCTGCATGGCTGGCGTACTGGACATGACGGCACCGGGATAGCCAATCAGGTCCCAGCCAATATAGTTCTGGTTGCCGCCGTAATAGGGATCACTGAACATGCCTTCCAGGGTCAGTCTGTGAAGACGGTTGAATACCGGTGCGGCATTGTCAAAGCCGTCGATTTTGCCATCCTCCATATCCCTGAGCAGGGCATCCTTGTTGGCATTGGATAACAGCGCAAAATCCTGGTCATACCGGCGCCTGGCAGCACGGGTGAGATCGTAAAGCCCGGCGATCAGGTCATCAGTCTCATGGGCATTCCAGTTGGCCAGTGAATGATTGATGTAGAACACGGCCCCGGCCTCAAGGGCACCCGGACCGTTATCATCAGCCGGGACAATGCGGTCAACAAAGGCTTCCAGAATGGTGCGGGCTTCAGCGGGTATCACCAGGCCGGAGGGCTGGATGGGCGTGGTACAGGAAGTGAGCGGTATCAACGACGCTGTGGTCGCAGAAGCAGCCCTGCCCAGCAAGGTTCGCCGACTGACCCCCTTCTGGTTTCCTGGATGATTGTTGCTTTGTTTTTTGGTCATCTCAGCCCCCCTGTATCCGACATACGTAAAACTAGCACAAAACACCGGACAGGCAAGGTCCGGGTATTGTCTCCAGGGACAATTGGCGCCCGGAGCCTGTTGCCCCTGTGCTTGACTAGCGCATATACTGGCGAGCCTGCTTTCTGCACTGTTTTGGGGGAGAACCAGTTCATGAATGACCGCATCCAATCAAAGACACCTGCCACCCACCTGGCATGGTTGCTACTGCTCTTGCCGGTAACCTGGTTTACCCTGGTCACCCAGGTATCAGCACATCACGGTACAGCCGTGTCCTACGACCAGAACAAGTGGATTACCGTCACCGGCACCGTTACCCAGTTTCGCTGGCGCAATCCACACTCCGCCCTGTTTCTCGATATTGAAGAAAATGGGGAGATCATCAACTACGCCATTGAACTGCCCAGTCCTGTCCTGATGTCACGCACTATCGGCTGGACACGCGCCACGTTCAGGCCCGGTGATACCGTGGAGTTCCGGGTACACCCGTCACGCACGGGTGCACCTGTCGGCGAATGCCTGTTCGACTGTGAAGTCCTGGTCAATGGCAAGGTACCTGAATCCACTACCGCCAACCGGGGAGACTAGTGTACTCATGAAAAGATTTCTGTTCGTCCTGCTTGCCTGTCTGCATGTCACTGCACAGGCACAACCAGATCTCAGCGGCGTCCTGTCACGCAGTTCCGGCAGCCGTGGTTATCCCATGTCCCAGTGGAGCCCTGGTGAATTACCCTTCAGTGCAGCCGGCCGGGCACAGTTTGATGCCAATATCCCCGGTAAGGGACCACGCCAGACCATGCCGGCCCTGGGTAATGACCCCTTGGGAGACGCCAACCCACCGGGACTGTACCGCACTCTGGTCTACGGCAGGCCGTGGGAGTTCATTCAACTGGACAACAAGATCGTGCAGATTTTTGAATGGGGAAAACACTGGCGCACTATCTGGACAGACGGGCGTGATGTGCCTGACGTCATTGTTGCAGGCCCCTACTGGTACGGTTATTCGGTGGGTGAATGGGAAGGTGACACACTGGTGGTAAAAACCGTCGGCCTAGACGGACGCGCCTGGCTTGATGAATGGGGCACTCCCTTCTCCGATTTCGCCCTGATAGAGGAACGCTGGCGCCGCAATGGTGACGAAGTGGAGCTGACCATCACGGTGAACGACCCCGATCTATACAGTGAGCCCTGGACCAGCGACACCAAGACCTTTGCCTACCAGTCTCCTGATTCACTCAACGGTGAGCTGATGGAGCAGATATTTGCTCCAATTGATGAAATGGAATTCAACCGCCTGATTCGCGATCCCGCCGCGTCAGGGCCCGATACTCCCGATTGACAACGCATAAAAAAAGGGCGACATGGTCGCCCTTTTTTTATACCCGGTATTAAATTCCCGAAAGTGCAATACCAATAACTGGACTTACCTTCCCTTGCTCCTTGCGCCTTTTCCTACTTCCTGTGACCGTAACCCAGTGTCCTGATACGATCCACGCGCCCGTCAACAAAGGTGACCTCACGCATGAACACACGGGGACCGAAATTGTAGGTCCACACTTCTACCGGCACGGCCACGGTGGAGCGATTGTGAACCAGTAACTCTCTTCGTGTGATATCCGCGTAATAACCATTACCCACGCTGAATGTACCGAAGCGACGATTTGGAATACCGGACCGATAGATCGTTTTCTGCGTTGCAAAAACCGGCTCACCACAGGCGGCAAGCACTTCGCCCTGGTTGTCGCCACGAGAAATAAGTTCCCTCTCACAACGCATGGTATTGGCCTGGGCAGATGACCCCAGCAGCCCCAGCATCAGGGTTGTACTCAGCAGAATAAGGAATTTACGCATGATTTGACCCCCCATGACTCCAATCATACGGAAATTTAGGTGAATTTGAACTTAATACGGGCGGTGAATCGATTAAAGGATAAAGGGATAAACGGATAAAAGGCCTGCAGCTCAGATATGTAGCTGAATTGAAATACTTATTTGGCTATATGGGCATTAACGATATTAGAAAAGAATTTACTAACTGGAAGCTTAAGACTCTCCCCTTTATCCTTTTATCCTTTTATCCCTTTATCGGCATTTATCCCAAATAACTAATCATCACCCCGGCCGCCACAGCAGAGCCGATAACCCCCGCCACATTCGGTCCCATGGCGTGCATGAGCAGGAAGTTTTGCGGATTGGCTTCCAGGCCTACCTTGTTGGCGACACGGGCTGCCATGGGAACGGCTGATACGCCTGCTGCGCCAATAAGTGGATTGATGGGGGTGCTGCTCAATTTGTTCATCAATTTGGCCATCAGGATGCCGGTGGCCGTGCCAATGCCAAAGGCGACAATGCCCAACAGCAGGATGCCGAGGGTTTCCACGTTCAGGAAGGCTTCCGAACTGAGCTTCGAGCCGACACCCAGGCCGAGAAAAATCGTGGTGATATTGATCAGTGCGTTCTGTGCGGTTTCGCTCAGGCGCTCGACCACACCGCTTTCCTTCATCAGGTTGCCGAAGCAGAACATACCCAGCAGCGGTGCTGCCGAAGGCAGGAACAAGGCCACCAGGACCAGCAGGCTGAGCGGAAAAATGATCTTCTCACGCTGGGATACCGGCCGCAGCTGCTCCATCCTGATTTCCCGTTCGGCCTGTGTCGTCAGGGCTCTCATGATGGGAGGCTGGATCATTGGTACCAGCGCCATGTAGGAATAGGCCGCTACGGCAATAGCACCGAGTAATTCCGGCGCCAGGCGGCTGGAAACAAAAATGGCGGTTGGTCCATCGGCACCACCGATAATGCCGATCGCGGCCGCATCGGCGAGGCTGAAATCCATCAACCCGATACTGGTCAGGCCAATGGCTCCAAGGACGGTGGTAAAAATACCGAACTGGGCAGCAGCTCCCAGGAAAAGGGTCTTGGGGTTGGCCAGCAAGGGGCCAAAATCGGTCATTGCCCCAACGCCCATGAAGATAACCAGCGGGAAAATACCCGTTGATATACCCGCTTCATAAATATAGTAGAGAATGCCACCTGGCGAGTCCAGGTGACCGGCAGCATCATAGACGGGCTCAGCCAGGAACCCGGCACCCGGAATGTTGACCAGGATTGCCCCAAAACCGATAGGCAGTAGCAGCAGCGGTTCAAAGCCCTTGCGGATGGCAAGGAAAATAAGCAGCATGCCAACCAGGAGCATGACGAACTGGCCTGCAGCCAGTTGGTAAAGTCCGGAATCACGAAACAGCTGTAACAGGCTTTCCATTAATTCAGTCCCGGTAAAAAGAAGTAAGACAAGGCTTTAACCGATGGTCAGCAGTTCATCACCAACGGCGACAGCATTGCCTTCCGCGACCTTGATGCTGCGAATGGTGCCGGACTTGGGCGCCTTGACCTCGGTTTCCATCTTCATGGCTTCGAGAATGATCAACACCTCCCCTTCAGCCACTTTCTGGCCGACACTCACGTCAACCTTGAAGATATTGCCGGCAAGCGGTGCCAGCAATGGCTCGCCCTTGCTGACCGGTGATGACGACTCAGCACTCTTGGCCGGTGCATCGCCGGCTTTGCCGGCAGGCTGGACCTGGCTGATATCGCCGCCTTCGGTGACCTGGACCACGTAAGTCTGGCCATTGACGTTGACCGAGTAGACACTGGCATCACCGCTTGCTCCTTCGGTTTTCTTCGCAGCCTGCTTGGGCGCTTCCTCTTCGCCGGTGGGCGCCGGTTCAAAGGCATCCGGATTGCCGCGGTTCTTGAGGAACTTCAGGCCAATTTGCGGAAACAGGGCATAGGTGAGTACATCATCAATCTCCCTTTCACCGCTTTCGATCTTGAAGCCCTCTTCCTTGGCCTTGGTGCGTAATTCCTGTGTCAAGGACTCCAGTTCAGGGGCCAGCAGGTCGGCGGGACGGCAGGTAATCGGTTCTCCCCCATCCAGGACCCGCTTCTGAAGCTCGGCATTGACGGGAGTAGCCGTGGCACCGTATTCGCCCTTGAGAATACCGGCAGATTCCTTCGTGATTGTTTTATAACGCTCACCGGAGAGCACATTGATAACTGCCTGGGTTCCGACGATTTGCGAGGTCGGCGTGACCAGGGCGATGGTGCCCAGGTCCTCGCGAACCCGCGGAATTTCCTCGAGTACTTCACCCATTTTGTCGCTGCCATTTTGTTCACGCAGCTGGTTTTCCATGTTGGTCAGCATGCCACCAGGCACCTGTGCCAGCAGGATGCGGGCATCGACCCCCTTCAGGGCGCCCTCGAATTTCGCGTATTTCTTGCGCACGCCGCGGAAGTATTCGGCAATTTCCGCCAGCAGGGGCAGATCCAGGCCGGGGTCACCGGGCAGGTCTTCGAAAATGGCATTGATGGTTTCGGTGGCCGGATGACCATAGGTCATACTCATGGACGAAATAGCGGAATCAACATTATCGATACCGGCTTCTATCGCCTTGACCAGGGTCGGTGTTGCCATACCGGTGGTGGCATGACTTTGCATGTGTACCGGTAATCCCACTTCCTTTTTCAGGCGCGATACCAGTTCAAAACACACATAGGGCCTCAGCAGGCCGGCCATGTCCTTGATACAGATGGTGTCGGCGCCCATATCCTTGAGCTGGTGAGCCAGGGTCAGCCAGGTGTCAATGGTATGCACAGGGCTCACGGTATAGGACAGTGCCCCCTGGGCATGTCCACCCACTTTTTTCACCCCTTTGATTGCGGTTTCAAAGTTACGGGGATCATTCATGGCATCAAAGATGCGAAATACATCAACGCCATTGGTATGGGCACGTTCACAGAATTTTTCTACCACGTCGTCAGCATAATGACGGTAGCCCAGGATGTTCTGGGCCCGGAACAGCATCTGGTGACGGGTATTGGGGATGGCTTTTTTCAGTTCGCGAATGCGATACCAGGGATCTTCACCAAGATAACGGATACAGGAGTCAAATGTCGCGCCGCCCCAGCTTTCGACGGACCAGAAACCCACCTTGTCTATCTTGTCAGCGATGGGCAGCATATCTTCCAGGCGCATACGTGTGGCCAGGAGCGACTGGTGAGCATCACGCAGGACCAGTTCGGTTATACCTACAGGTTTTCTGTCTTCAATCATTGGAGTAACCCATTATTCTCATCAATACGGGCCTGCATGGCGCAAGCTGACACACTATTTCTGCCAGGTGCTATCAGTTATTACTTTCTATCTATTTATGCTTCGAGCGATGCGCGTGAATGGCTGCGCTGATGACGGCGAGCAAGGTGGCTTCGTCAAGCTGCCCCGCTGCTCCGGGATTCTTCGGTCCTGCGGGTTGAACAGGGCCGTATTTTTCTACCAGTGCTGACATGATTGATGTCACAAACACCAGCAAGGTCAGGAACACAAATACTGTGCCCATCCCCAGTAACATCAGATTGAAACCTTCTGATATCAACGTTCCGGAATTCACTCAAAAACTTCCTAAGGTCATTGGGATAAAACGTTAGTTATCTGGCATTTCAGGCAGAAATTCCAGTGTGCGCACTGTACAGTAAAACAGGATTTTTTACCATTTAAACAGGGGCTTCAGTCACTTAAACTGACTTTACTTTAACTTTTCCTTCACATTTGGTACGAATATTTATCCGCCACGCGCACTGAAGCCCGATATACGGTAAATTATCCCCCTGCAACAATCACTTGCCAATCTACAGGAATATCACACTTGCACGGCGAAACATCTGTACTGCTGACTTCCATCCTTTTACTGCTGGGCACCTCCACCCTGCTGATTACGCTGTTCTACCGATTGCGTATTACGTCGCTCCTCGCCTTTGTGATCACTGGCATATTTTTTGGCCCGACAGGCTTTGGAGTTATTGAAGACCCCGAAGAACTCACCGCTATAGCCGAACTTGGCCTGACCTTCCTGCTCTTCCTGCTGGGCCTGGAGTTCTCCCTGCCCCGCCTCATCGTATTACGCAGCACAGTGTTCAAGCTGGGCAGTATGCAGGTTGTCGCCTGCTCCGCCTTTTTCTTTGTGGTATTGATCCTGTTCAACCTGCCCTGGCAGGTTGCCGCCATTTTGGCCGGCGGCCTGTCATTGTCGTCAACAGCCATTGTGACCGGTGAGCTAAGCACCCTGGGCTTTCTGAAAACGCGCCATGGAGAAATTGCCGTCGGCATCCTGCTGTTCCAGGACCTGGTCGCCGTTGCGCTACTGATCGCCGTGCCGCTGGTCAGCAGCCAGGGCGGTGAATTTTCACTGGAGTCCACCATTATTACAGCTGGCCAGGGCGTGATTCTGCTTGCCGTTTTTTTCCTGGTTGGTCGTTACCTGCTGCCGAAACTGCTGCGCGAAATTGCCACCCAGAAATCTGATCAACTCCTGGTACTTACCGCTCTGGTAATCGTCCTGCTGTCCACCATGCTCACTGCCAGCATTGGGCTGAGCATGGAACTAGGCGCCTTCCTGGCGGGAATGATGCTGGGCGACACACGTTTTCGCCATCAACTGGAAGCCGACATCCGCCCCTTCCGCGACCTGCTGCTGGGCCTGTTTTTTATCACCATCGGCATGCTGGTGGACCTGAGTCTGCTGGCGGAGTTCTGGCCCTACCTGCTGCTGGCTGGCGTCCTGCTGGTTCTGTTCAAGTCCATGCTGATCACCGGCATAGTCGGCATACTGGGTGAGAATTGGAAGTCGGCGGAACCTGCCGGAATGGCCCTGGCCCAGGGCAGCGAGTTCATGTTTGCCCTGCTGGCGCTAGCAGCACGCAACACGCTGATCAACCAGGACGTGGCCTCGAACCTGATTACCGTGGTTATCATCAGCATGGTACTGACCCCCATCGTGATTCGGCATGGGGCAGGGTTCGTGAACAGTACCTGGGAACGTTTTGGCAGAAAAAGCCTGGATATCGGTGAGGAAACCAATACCTTTGTCGAACTGGGCAAGAAAAAGCATATCCTGATCCTGGGTTTCGGGCGCGTCGGACAAACCATCGCCCGTTTTCTCAGGCCGATGAATATTGATTACGTGGTACTCGAAACGGATGACATCCGTATCAAGGAAGCCAGTGCGGCAGATGAGCCCATCTATTATGGCGACAGCTCACGCCTGGATATCCTGAAGACTGCCGGTGCCGGGGGAAGACAAGTTAGCCCCAAATCAAAATGTGATACAGTACGGAAATTATATTTTCTTTCGAACATAAGATCTCATATATAATTAAAACCGCATGGTGAAAAAGAAATTATTCACTATCCCTAGACTATAAGAAATTATTAATTGCGGGTAAATAAAGTTATATTATAAAAACACTTGGTATCAATTCGGCAATAATAAATACTATTTAAAGTTAAATTTGCCA
>Ga0181560_10003724_pt1 | contig 13961 bp, 16 predicted proteins | sample 011ome_20_FD_133751 | JGI IMG/M metagenome (GOLD analysis project Ga0181560, IMG submission 133751) | Coastal salt marsh microbial communities from the Groves Creek Marsh, Skidaway Island, Georgia - 011509CT metaG (megahit assembly) | ecosystem: Environmental > Aquatic > Marine > Intertidal...
AGAAAACATGGCCCTGATCTGTTGCACTGTTGCTCCATTAAGATCAATAAAATCGCATAATACGATTTCTGGCCATCTATTATAACTGATTACAGCTTGGTCTATTTTACGACTAGGCACATATTGTCTAATTGCAAAATCAAATCCAAATCTTTTTAAATAAGCTTTCATACCATCATACGTTATTCTTAACGGTTTTTGTGATTTGGCACTGAGAGCCTTTTTACCTGAACTTGCTGAATCAATTTGATTTTCTAATCTATTATATAAATCATCTAACAATTGTTCTTTTAATTCAACTGGTAGCAGGTTTAAATTAATACCTAAATCGTTTGAGTCCACCTGTTCTAATGCTAAAACTACAGGATTTCTGTCAAACCAAGGTAAGTTTTCGGTGATTGGGTTGTATTCAAATACATAGATTTTTCCAGGTTCAAATCTGGTTCTGGTGTAGGAAGCTTCGGTCAATCTTCGATTTTTGACAGTGTCTTCAAACCAGCGCTCCGCAGTTTTTCTAGCGGAAGTTTTTCCACCAGATTCTCTACTTAGTTCTTTTATTCTATTTTTAACGTAACCCATTTAACATTGTATCTTCTGTTAATACAATAAAATTCCAACCTCGACCTTCGCAATAATTTTTGGCTGCATTATATTTATCCATATTTTTAACGTATTGCTCGGCAAGAAACTTATAGGACTCTAGTGCCTTTTTTGAGTTTTGCTTTGGTGGTTGAGGTTTTTGAATTTGTGATTTTGGTTTAATTTCAACTAAATATTCTTGATATGATCCGTCTTGTTGTAATTGTTTAAAGTAAAAGTCTGGGTAGTATCCATGGGCTTTATTATCCTGTCTCGACCAATATTTTATTTCGACTGGTTCACTTGACCAAAAAACAACTTTATCATTTCCATCGCACCATATCATAAACTTCTTTTCCCACGAAGATCTATAAATAATCGGTGGAGGTCCAATATATTTTTCTGGAAATTTTGGAGTAAAATATCCTTGATTGAACCCTGAGTTTTTTGTTGGTTTGACGTTTTTAATCGACATTTAGATTGTGTAAATTCCAGAGTGTTCTCCACTTCCTTCAGAGGCGCCATCAATTGAGATTGTGCCTTTATATTTTACTGGGTGTAATTTATTCCAACCTTTAGCATATCCACGTTTTGCAATTTCTGTAAAATATGCAAATGCATTTGGGTATGCTGGGTTAAAGTTACGCCAGTATTTAAGAAGATCTAGAATTGCAAATTGCAAACAATCCATTCTATCATCTTCATTAACATACTTCATACGATTGATTGTTCTTTCAGCTAGAAGGATTAACATTTTTTCAGCGTTTGATGTTAATTTATCTTGTTCTAGAGAAAGTACCATCTCGTCAAAGAAGTCTTTGTTATTTAGGTAATTCTTTTTTCTAGTCACTATTGGTCTATTTATGATTTAATATAGATTATACATTGTAAATAAAAAAGGTTTAAAAACAAAAAATGAGGGACTTGATCCCTCATTTTCTTTATGTGACGTGTCTTTAAAAATTAAGCAGATAATTCAGCTATTTTAGTTTCCCACAATTTGATTTCTTCATTAATTAAAGAATCTGCTGCTTTGATCTCTTCGATCGACTTATCAGCCTCTGCTAATAAACCTCTTTGATCTTTTAAGAATGTAATGATATCTTGGTATTTTGCAAGCTTAGCTTCATTTGCTGCAATTTCTAAAGCTTCACCTTCAAGTAAATCTGATAAGAATGTTGCTGCGCTCTCGCCAGTTTGCTCCATAACGAATGAAACTACATCGTTTGCGTTTGCTGCTTTAAAGAACTTTGAAATTCTATTCTGAGTATTGAATCTTGCAACATAAACATCCTCATTTAATTTGAAAACGTTTACAATATTATTATTACCCTCAAACGTTGCTGCAAAATCTAGAACGATAAAGTTTTCTAATAAAGTTGGTAAAGATTCAAATAATTCAGCCTTGTTTTTGTGTTCGTATCTTACCATACCTGCTGAAAGAACATGCTTTGAGAAAGTATTTCCTTCAATTAAAGATCTGTTAGACATGAATTTGTTCTCGCTCATATCATACAAAAAGCTGTATGGTCCATGGAACCATTTAATTGTGCTGTTTGAAAAATCAAATGATTCAAATGCTGCGATCGCAGATGCTAATGTAGAATCAGCCTTCTCGATTTCAGCGATTTCATTATTCTTCATTTCGAAAATTCTGCCGCTAACGTAGAATTTAAAAGAATCTTCTGTTTTAACAAACGGTGCTAAAATATTAGTGTTCATATTATTTAATTTTTTTCTTTTATTATATATCTAATTAATCTTGAGACTTTGTGACAATTATAGTATCTGGCGATACATTGACATTTACCTCAGGCACTTCAGCATCATTAACTGTTATGCTTGTTGAATTAATTTGGTACATTCGGTTTCCAACGTGAGTTTCAGTATCCCATTCAAATGCTGGAATGAATGAATTAATTTCAATCGGTAAAGATATCTTGTATTCTTCCTTCTTTTCAAATGAAAAATCTATAGGACGTTGAATATCGTAATCATCTGGCAGGGCGTAGTATGAAGTTAAACGATAAGTTCCTTCATTTAAATGGCCAACCTCAACATTATAATAATTTGACTTATATAATTTTTTAATGATTGATTCAGTTAATTTGAAAGCATCCAATGTTGAACTAACCAAAATTTCGATATCAAGCGATAGGGTAATTGGAATCATTTCAAATTCGGCTTGATATCCTTCCATTGCTCCTTCACCATTCATTTTAGTGTATGAACCAATATTTCTCTTGTTCACCAACTTGCCTGAATCAATTGACATACCTGTCAAATTTACAACCCCTCTTGGGATTTGATCGTAGTTACCATCTGCAAAACCAGAATCTGGAAAACAGTCTGGACCAGTTGGCGTGCTGAATAGAAAATTATCTCTCAGGAATTGATCATCTCCTGAAATTGCATAATAGAACGGAACGTCAACAATGACTCTGGTATTATTATCTAATTGTCTATGAAAATAAATTTTATTATTCAAATCAGCTAATAAACCAATAATCAAATGTCGAACTATACTATCGTCTGAATTATATTTTAAATTATAACTTGCCATATAAACTATATATCATTATTAATCTATTGATTCAATCTCAAACTTAGAGAATCCGTTCTCTTTATAAATTTGAATCTTTTTATCAAATAATTCATGTGGAAGTACGGTATGGTTAATAACGAATGTATTGATCTTGCTCTCTTTAATTACTTGTGAAAGAATCTTTAAGATATTATGTACACCATCTGCGTCAACTGAGCTTAGCAATTCATCAAGGAAAAGAAGGTTTAATTGCGGGAATCTCATCTTTAAGATTTTAATGATCGCAATGATAATAATAAAGTCTGCTTTCTTACGCTCACCGGTTGAAAGGGTCAGTGGATTGATTTCCTCGCCTAAGTGGTTAATAATGCAATTAAACTTATCATCAAATCGAATATGAAACGATAAGTGCATGGTTTGGGCCATGGCTGCAATATTAGTATTCAATCCTGGTAGGATAGTTTTAATTGCAAGGTTCTTAACACCATCTTCACCTAGAATATCTTCTAGCTTTTCAAGAAAGAAATACTCACTATTTGTTGTGTCTTTTAATTTACCTTTATCCACTTCTTGAGTTTCAAAGTCAGCTATAATTTGCTTCAATGAATCAAAACTTTTTTCATTACCAATTGACTCTTGAATCTTTAGCAGTTCTCGTTTAAGTGTATTAATATTGGTTGAAATAGAACTTACTTTATCACGAACTGCTCGATCCTTTGATCTAAAATCTGCTAATTTATTTTTAACATCTTCGAGATCTGATTCTGCACCCCTAATCTTACCTGGTAAATTATCGTATTTTGTTTGAAATTCAATTTTACGATCCTGATGAAAATCGGTTGTTAACGGGCTTTCACAAGTTGGACATGCATTGCTCTCATACAACTTAAGTTTTCTTTTCAAAGATTCTAATTCAAACTCAAGTGCTGATTTTGAAGTCTGTTTCTCAGTCAATTCTTCATTAACATTTGAGAGTGTATCTGTGATCTTTTGTTGAGCCTCTTCCAGCTTCTTTTTATTTTGATCATATTTAACCAAAGAATCCTTCAATTCTTGAATCTTTTTCTTATCTTGCTCATTAGATTCTGCCATCAACTCATTTAATTTCATATTAACTGAAGTGATGTTTTCGTTGATTTGTTTTAGATCTCTTTCATAACTTTCAAGATCCAGTTTAAGATTCTTTCGATCCTCTTTAATGACCCTTTGCATATCATTCAGGATAGAAAAACCAAACATACGATCGATGATCTGTTTTTTATCTGAATTGGTCATTGTCAAAAAGGACTTAAAATCATTTACTGACAAGATAATAATATTCTTAAATACGTGATATGGAATACCGAAGATTTCTTCTTCTAAATATTCTTGAACTGAGCGCTTACCGGCTTTATCAAACTCAACGCCATTTAAACGAACTTCAAATATGGTCGGTGAAAGTCCACGTTCAATTTCAACCTCTACGTTCTTGCATTGTAGATTAATCTTTACCCATAGATCTTTATTAATTCTATTGGGTAAGTCACTCAATTTAACACCTTCTACTTTACCATATAAGGCGAATACAATTGCATTTGCAATCGTTGTTTTACCATGACCATTTTTACCAAGTGTTAGAAACAATTCTGACTTATCGTCCTCAAACTCTAATTTTTGAATTGAATTACCGTAACTTGCAAAATTCTTAAATTCTATTGATTGGATTTTCATTGATCACCGTCGTAATTATAAGCACACAAATCGTGCAATTTCTTTATTTTATCCTTGATTTGTGACTTTGTTTCATCATCATGACCCAATCCGTCAATATACATATTACACAAATGGAGGATATTATAATTCTTGTACAGATCCTCAATCTCATCCATGTCGTACATATCCTTATCGATGAACGTGTCCTGTTCGTAGATGTTTGGTTCAATCTTTCGACCAATCTCTTGAATCTTGTTGATCAATTTTGATAAAGAATTTGAGGCTGCAATATTTGAAGGAACATATAGATCTACAAAGTTATTACGGATCTCATCTTTAAATTCACCCAAGGGAACATTATAGAGTCCTGTAAGATATGTCTTAATAAACTTTGGTGATCTATTATTTTCAAAGAAAGTCTCTTCCATGGTGCTTAAATCAACCAGGTCAAACCCTTTTGCGTTGTTAGCATCAGATCTGGTTAATTGGTATGGAGTACCTACCATTCTTAATTTGCCTTTCTTTTGTCGATAGTGAATGTGCCCAGAATATACTGCACTAAATTTATCGTATGAGTTGGCTTCAACTCCATGCTCATTAGTTACTTTAGAATTTAATTTAATTCCACGGACTTCTGAATGACAAAATACAATATTTGCTTCTGGAAATTCTGCAAGTGTTTCAACTTCATGATCGGTGTCGCGACGCCATGGCATTAACAAGACTTTCTTATCTGCCCAATTAAATTGCTTTGGCTCCTTATAGATTGCAACATTTGGAATCCACTTAAGTGAATCGATTGATGTTACTTCATTACTCTTTTTAGCCCAGATATCGTGGTTTCCACAAATAACATGGGTCGGTAGGATTTCACCAAGTCTTTCAAAAAGATCGACTGCATAATTAAGGACTTTTAGATTGATACTTTGGCGATTATCGAATGCATCTCCAACTTGAATCAAAATATCTCCTTCCTTAACATTCTCCTTAAGGGTTGGAATAAATTGGTTCTCATAAAAATCCTTTTGGATTTCAAGCCATTCCATAGAATTTGCTCGAACACCTAAGTGCATATCTCCTAAAATCCAAATCCGCTTAACAGATTTGTCTAGCACGCTTTGATCAATCATAAAAGTGAATTAAAATAATCTATTGATATTCTTACGTTTCAATATGTTGGTTCTTTCATCAAGCTCCTCAATTAACTCCTCTTTAAATTTATTGCCAAGCGATTGGTAAAATCTGGTTGGGTTAATGTTGAAATAATCGCTCAATTCTGAAAAGATGTCAACGAGTGAGTGTTTAGCTTTCATCTCATCTGAAATGTATTCATAGATTTCATTAATGTCTAACTTTCTAAGTTTTGTAGCTTGTTGAAATTCATCAATATCATTGAAGTGTTTAAATCTTGATTTAGTAATCAAATCATGGATTCGATCAGCAACTAATCCCGCTTCGATCTTGTCTTCTTCACTGCGATCATCAGTATATGACGGTGCCACTTCAAATGTTAAAGAAGCATCGAATTCAAATTCGGTTTCTTCAAAAGTATTGTCGAAAATTTTATCTCTTTTAGTTCTCATAAACTATGTATGTTTGAATTTGTGACCTCATCCGTTTCGGTAAGTCTCATATAATTGTAATTGATCTGCAATTTGCACTTAGTGCCCTTTCCTTCACCATCTCTGATCTTTAAAATCTTCAACCAATATTCATAACTTGCTCGCATCAAATCATCTTGAATGATTCCTAGCATCATATCGGCAGTGTGTGAAAGACCTGCAGATTCTGCAACGTCTCCCATACCAATATCACTTGAGTTATAATTATTACGATTGATCTGGGTTGCTGTAACAATTAACCATCCATTACGTACTCCCATCGCCCTTAGATCTTCAGCAATTTGCTTGATCTTAAGATACATGTTCTCAGAGTTTGGATTACGATAGTTTGCAAGAATGTTAATATAGTCAATTACAATTGCACCCAGTTTAATTCTTTTCTCTTCTTCGATTTGCTTTAAGTGAGCTTCAATATCTGTCACTGTTGCTTGAGAAGTTGGAAATTGTTTAATAAATAATTGACCTGGCGGTGTAAATCCAGTTCCAACAGTTTCCAACTTTCTTTTAATTAAGTCCTTATTTTTAGCTTTTTCTTCATACTCATTCATTGGAATTGTAAGCAAATTAGCTCCAATACGTTTCATGATTTTATGAGCTGCCATTTCAGCAGTTACAAAAGCTGTATTAACTCCCATCTTAACGAAGTTGGCCGCATCATTTGCCAAGAAGATTGATTTACCGATGTTTTGTTCACCAACATAAACAACCAATGAACCATCTTTATCGTATCCACCATCGAGTACTCGATCTAAGAAATGATAACCTGTGCTAACTTTTTCTCGCTCTTCGTTATAGTGATCTTCTGCATTAAAGAAATCAAGACCAATATCTGAATTAAATACAATAGCATTTCGATCATTAATTAATGTCTTAACTTTAGATACAATATTATCTACATTTTCAGGAGTTACTTCGGTTGTTTTCACATACTCGATCGTATCCATTAATGTACCTTCAAAGTTTCTCCATTTAATCCAAGATTCAGTGGTAGATGTTAACCACTCTTCATCATATTTTAAAAGATCTACGCTATATACTAAATCGATGATATCTTCATCAATTTTACCTTTAATCTTAGGAGAATTTGCAAGAACTTTAATTTGTTCAGCAGATGGGGTCTCATGAAACTTTTGATAAAATTTATGTGCTAAAAAGTGTAGAGTGTCAATATCCTCAGATGTATAGAATCCTTTTTTAATTGTCTCTAAGTATTTTGGTTTACTTAAAGATAATTTAAAAAAGATCTTTTCAAAGTCTTGTCCGAATTTCATATTGTTAGTGTATACTTATTATAAGAGGAATTGATCTATTGTTTCGTATTAATCAAGAATGATATGACCAGCATTCACCGACCATGGTTGTTCTGACCATACATTAATTGCAATTGCCCCACGAGTTCCAGCAGTTACCTCAGATACGCCATGCACCACTTCGCCTGGATTAAAAATAACCAATCTGTTTGATTTGGTTTTAATTACTTCAGGTGATTTATCTTCTCCGTCAGTATAGATCATTAGATCTCCTCCTTCAAACTCAAACCCGGGTGGGTAGTATACGCATCCCATTAATGGAAACATTCGATTACCTGTTTCTTTACGGTACATTACGTCGTCGTCTAAGTGCAATTCTAAATAGTTTCTGCGGCCTTCGATCTCGGCAGATTGAATACCTGTCCAGTGCTCAAAGCCATCAGCTTGGATTGACATATTTAGCGGGAAGTTTGATCCCCAAATATATTGGATCAATCTGTGTTTTACACTTTCAGCTGGAGTTGTCCACCAGCCTTTCCAATATCTATATTGTCCAGTTGGGTAAAAGAATGCATCGCCTTCAGCGGCGATATCTTTCAATAGTTGTTCATCTTTGATGAAATCGTCAAATACTGTAATCATAAGTAAGGGTTTATTAATATTTTATATGTTTCTTTACCAGGTTCAAATTTAATTTGCTCAATTAATCCTAATTGAATTCCGCGCTTTAGACCTTCTTCTGCATTTTCAATATTACCTTTTGAATGGTATCGCATCAAGGCATGTTTTGTAAATGTTTCTTTTTGTCGATCTGGTCTCTTTACTGCCTCAGTAATAAAGATATGTAAAATATCAAATGCATCTGGAAATCCTTCGAGTTGATCTTGGATTTCCAGAATATATTTGATAGGAAGCTTATCTTCTGTTATTTTATGTACATCGACTGACATTAATCTTCGAGTGTTTCATTTAACATATCTTCAATGTCGACTGAATCGATTTCAGTATTGTAATTAAAGATTGGTTGGATATGCTTATCGATTTGTTGCAATACTTCTTGAGTGAAAACTTTATCGGTAAAGAATTCTTTGTTAGTTACGGTTTCATCCAAGTGCTTACAGATCCAGGTTCTTGCAGTAGCTTTAGGAATCTTTTCTCCTTTTTCAATAGTTCCTTTTGTAACTCCACAAACATCCCAAGAAACGTATTGTTCCAATCCAACGTATGGGTTCATACCTTCAGAGAAGTGCAAGTGAAACTTGATCGGGTGTGGTTTTGCAAAACGATTTTTGTCTGGTTTAGCATTTACTACAATACCAACTTTCTCTGCACCGTCTTTCAATTGAGCCTTATTTAACATAAGTACGATTGACGCGGCATATTGAGGACCTGTTCCACCGCCTGCAACTTGACGACTAATAAAGTCTTGTGTTTGATACGTGTGGTTTGTGAATAGGAAAGGAATCTTAAGATCTGCCAATGGGGTCATGATGATACGGAAGATTGACTTCAACACTTTAGATCGTGTCATGTCAGCCTTCTCAGAACCCGTGGCGGCATCTTCAATCTCCTTTGATGTAGCTAAGTTACCTGCAGAATCAAGTACAATCATGATCTTAGGAACTTCACCACCTTTACGTTTGATCTCTTGCATCTTTTGCGTAATAGTCGTAACTGAAGTTCTAAATTCTTGTACTGTGTTGATTGGCTGATAGTTCACCATTGACGTATCAATACCAAACTTTTCCATTTGATCCTTATCAACTGCAGCTTCTGAATCGTAATAGATCACATTATATCCCATGTTGATTGCTTCTCTAACAGAGTTCAACATCAAGAAAGTTTTACCAGTACCTGAAGGTCCGGCGATTGAACATGAACGGTTATTTGGCCATCCATTAAATAATGAACCGCTCAAACATGCGTTCAAGTGGTAGTTTCCAGTGTGAATCCATTCAGTAACCTCACTGAAGTTAGATTGATTCATCACTGAACCCAGTGGATTTAAACTTGCCAATTCGGCGTTTAAATCTTCAAATGTAAATTTATTCTTTGCCATCTATATTTTTGTTTTTTTCTTTTAATCTCATTTTATCTAAAGTTTCAATAAGATCGTTAGTCTCATCTTGAATATCTGCCATTTGAGATTTTAATACTCTCAAACGGGCATGTATTTGTTGATAGTCTTTGATTGTTTGAAGTTGTTCTTCAGTGTAGGTTTTAACCTCTTTTTTAGGCTCAATATCTTCCATAACTACTTTTTATTTTCGATAGCATCAAATATTGTGATTTGATTTGGATCAGTCACTTCAATTTTTTTGCTATCTTCAATTTTATTGATTAATTTTCTGATTGCTGCACCAAGCTCCATATTGTTTGGATGCTTTTCGGTCAGTTCTTTAATTTCTGTGTAAAAATTTGTCATAATTAAAATAATGAAGTTGAATAGATTAAATTTCTGTTTAGTGTTTGTAGTCCAACTGAGGTTAATACTCGGTTCAATGGATCAATTACACTCTTTTCAAACTGAATTTCATAGTCAATTTCTGGTGCAATTTCGTATGGGTGATCACCTGGCATATATGCAAACATATCTGAAATGCTATGTTTACAGTGATACAATTTAAGCTTTTCACCGTTACCAATCATTTTATATTTGTTTTTATATTTTTGATTAGTATTCATCAAGTAATTATAAAAACCAGCAGCTTTTACATTAGGAGGACACTTAGAACCAATTTGAAATTCAATCGTATCATCTACAATATATTTTTCAATGTTATTGGTTCTTTTATTAAAAGAGATTTGATCAACGTCAGCAAGTTTAAATTCTTTCTTACATTTGCTTAGATAATCGACCAACTTCTTTAACAATGTTCCTGTTGGTTTCTCAGATAGAACAATCTTAAGAGCTTCAGTTAAGTGTTTACGTGCAAGTGCTGGTGTTGAGGATTGAATAGTATCGAATCCAATTGTCTTGATTTTAGATAGAGATTTGTATCGATCGCCAATTGACAATTTATCTTCCCATGCAATGTTTTGTAAATACTTTTTCTTAGCCAACCAGATTCCAGAGTATGCAATAGTCTCAAGCTCAAACATTAAAAAGTTATCGGTGTTTGTTGCTTCAGCATATTTTTGCATACATTTTATGATGTAATCATTCAATCTAAAGTTGTACAATTCCATAATAAACTTATCGATCGTCATTATATCTCCAAGCCATTCAATGGATTCATACATTTCTTCAAACTGAACATAACATGAATCTGTATCGATGTAAACTACCGATGGTTTACTAAGTTGATTCTTAACTTTTATATTGAATTTTGTATGTGACTCAGTATCTTTGTGCCAAAATTCTTGAAAGTATTTGTTAAGAATCTTTTCAGAATATAGAATTGCGCTCTGACCTTGCAGGGTAATTGACTCTGCAATATCGATATTGAAGAAGTGAAACCACTTGTTACCAAATGCACCGTAAATCGAGTTCAAGGTTACTTTAACCGCTTGCTCATACGCAGTATATTTAGCCGACATCATTTCGTAGTATTCAACTACGTCTTTGATCTCCTGTGGCGTAAGCTCTTCTTCAGGCTTACTAATAAGTTGTTCTATATTCTCTACCATTTATTATGCAGTTGCGCAGGTTGCGATTGTCAACAGAGTTTCTGAATCATTGGAGCGAAGTACTACGCGGTTATCCATAACGTTTGCAGTGTAATCTTCTTTATCCAAAAGGTTCAAATATTTCTTGAACAACGTGACCTTATTGCCTGCTTCTCCTTCGTAATCTGGAGTAACCAACATGTTATATGTGTTACGGGTCAATTTAACACCTTTTCCATTTGCTTCGATCGAGAAAGTCTCTTCTTTATCCAAACCAAACAGTGAACGAACTTTGTTCAATGTAGTATAATCAATATCGAAGCGGTATTTTGCAGTATCAATATTAAAGATAGTTTGAATTTGAGCATCTGTCAAATCTTTGTAACCTAATGAAGGCTCTGAACATGCCAATTTGATTTCAAGTTCGTCATTGTAGATTCGGAAAGTAGTTGCAACGCAATCTTCTTCGTTCTCAATGAATTCAAACTCACCTGCAATAGAATCATACTCAAATTGCTTAAATGCATCTGTCAATTTAGAAGCATCAAAGAATGCAATTTTCAATTCTTTATCTGTTGTAATTTGTCCATCTTCAATTTGAAACATTTGTGTCAATGGAACTCGATGATGCTTAACGGCATCGCGCTGTGGTAAGTATGCAGATGCCTGCACTACGCCATCTTTGATCTTGAAATAAATGAAAGAATCAATTACTTTCAATCTATTTACAAAGCCAATAAAATTGTTTTGATCTACTTTGTTGATTTTGATTTTCATACTTTTTTACTTTAATATAAATTTAAGTATTATAACCTAAATCCGCATAAAGTTTCAAAAGTATTTAATCTTCAGAATCTTCTGATTCTTCTTCATCTAAATTGGTCTCGACTGATTCATCAATCCCTAATCCAATTTGGTTTGCATGATAATAAGCCATGTACTGCTCTCTAGTTAATCCTAGTAAATCAGCCTGCCAACCTGCAAAATCATATACGTGCTTTCTTTCCATCGTATTGTATATTTTTATAATCTATATATCTATATAAAAAGTGAGGCCAGGAAGTAGCGAACTCCTGGCCTCGTTCCGTTAACTATAACGGTCCTAAGAGTGGCCATCACAGCCACACCTTTAATTATAATATCTATCCGTCACAGCTTAGGCAGTCTGGATCGATTGCAGATGCTGCAATATCTCCGCGGAGTACACTTTCGGTTCTCATATAGTACAAGGTTTTGATACCTTGATCATACGCTTCTAAGTGAACTTGGTTGATGAATTTAGGTTCTGCCTCTTTTGGGAATGCAAGATTCAAGGAAACTGCTTGGTCAACATATTGTTGTCTGATTCCAGCTTGCTTAACCAAATCTAATTGATTGATCTCTTTAAACGTTTTAAATACTGACTTTAATTGAACGTAATTATCCTTTTCTAAAGCTGGTAATTTTTCAAGTTCGTCAACATGAATTGGTGCAGTTTTATGTGATAGATGAACATAGTAATCATTGATCCATGAAAGTCCAAAAATACTACCGCCATCGATCAAGATTTGATCCCATGTTTCTTTGGTATTTTTACCAATATTTTCAAGAGCCGCTTCTAAGGTTGGGTTCTTGCGGATGAATGTACCTTTAGCAGTTTGTTCTGTGAAAACGTTTGCAGCCCATGGCTCAATACCTGGAGAAACGTTACCGCTCAATTTAGAGTTAGAAACTGTAGGAGCAATTGCACGTAAGTGTGTGTTTCTCATACCAGTTCCAACGCACCACAGCGGCTCTCCCATTTCAGTTGCCATATCTCTACTTGCCTTTTCACTCTCGGTCTTAATCATTGAGAAGATCTTGCGAGTTTCAAACTGTGCAGTTAAACCTTCAAATGGAATGTTGCGCTCTTGTAGGTATGTGTGCCATCCAAGAACTCCAAGTCCAAGTGCTCTTCCTTTTTCAGCTGAACGAACACTGTTCTCAAATCCACGCATAAATTTAGCCTTTTGAATGAACTCTTCAAGAACACCGTCAAGGAACCAAGTTGCAGTGTAAATAAGATCAGTATCTTTCCACTCATCATATTTTGCAAGATTCACTGAGCTTAAGCAGCATACAAATGAGTGATTCTCATCCGTGTGTAGTGCAATCTCAGAACAAATGTTTGTCATGTAAACTTTCAATCCGTTTTGCTTGTATGCTTCTGGATTTGCACGATTCACGTTACCTTTAAATAGGATATATGGTTCACCGGTTGAACGTCTCTTACGAATAACTGCAGTCCAGCGCTTACGTGCTTCTTTATCGCCTGCTTTTACTTTTTGCATGAAGCTGTCAGATACAACAACACACTGGTGCAAGTTTAAGGATTGACGGTTAACATCACCCTTTGGCTCACGAATTTCAAGCCATTCCCAAAAGTCAGTATGCTCTATATCAATATTAACTGAAGCTGCTCCTCTTCTTACACTTCCTTGGTTAGTTGCTAAAATCGTTGAATCATAAATCTTACAGAATGGAACAACGCCATCGCTTGTTCCGTTGCCTCTAATCTTTGCACCAGCAGGTCTGATTTGGTTAATACCAATACCAACTCCGCCTCCGTGTTTCGCTAGCACCATCATCTCTAAATTCTTTGCGCCAATATCGTGAATTGAATCTGCAACGTCAATACCGAAACAA
>Ga0181560_10003727_pt1 | contig 13958 bp, 14 predicted proteins | sample 011ome_20_FD_133751 | JGI IMG/M metagenome (GOLD analysis project Ga0181560, IMG submission 133751) | Coastal salt marsh microbial communities from the Groves Creek Marsh, Skidaway Island, Georgia - 011509CT metaG (megahit assembly) | ecosystem: Environmental > Aquatic > Marine > Intertidal...
CACCGCATCCTCGAGAATGCGGGTAAGACGCGGCGTGCTGAGGGTGCGGGTGGCCGCGTCATGGGCGGCATGAATAGAGCCATACAACTTGCCCACGCCAGAGCCATGCAGTGCCGATATAAAATGAATGTCGGCGTAGTCGATAAACTGCAGTCGGCGGTTGAGCTCTGAGCGGATCCAGTCACGCTCATCGGCTTCTATGCCGTCCCACTTGTTCAAGGCAATCACCAGCGCGCGCCCAGCGTCGATGCACTGTCCCAGCAGATGCAAATCCTGTTCGACGATCCCCTCGTGCGCATCAAGCGCCAGAATAACCACCTGCGCATCTGCAATGGCCTTCAAGGTTTTTACGATAGAGAATTTCTCTACGGCCTCTCTGACATTCTTCCGTTTCCTCACACCCGCGGTATCAATCAACGTGTACTGTCGACCCCGACGCTCGTAGTCGACATAAACACTGTCTCGGGTGGTGCCGGGCTGGTCGTAAACCACCACTCGGTCTTCGCCCAAGAGACGGTTCACGAGGGTCGACTTGCCAACATTGGGACGTCCCACAATGGCGACTCTGATCGAGTCCGAATCGCCATGCGCTGCCTCCGCTTCCGCCGCCTCACTCCAAGGCGCCAGCACGTCGGTAATGAGCTTCTTAACGCCTCGATTGTGAGAAGCTGCGATGGCATGAATTGACTCGACGCCTAGACGATAAAAATCGCTGGCGGCAATCTCCTCACCCACGCCGTCGATTTTGTTGACCACCAAATGGAACGGTTTTCCAATACTGCGCAGGTGGCTGACCAGGGATTCGTCGCCGCTGTGCAGGCCCGCGCGACCGTCTGCCAGCAACAGGACGACGTCTGCCTCGGCAATCGCCGCCATGGATTGTTCGGCCATCGCCACGTCGATACCCTGCTCCTCGCCACTGATACCACCGGTATCAATAACGATAAAAGGGCGGTCCTCGATGGTGCCCTGACCGTACTGTCGATCCCGTGTCAGACCCGATAAATCGGCCACCAGCGCATCGCGAGTGCGCGTTAGCTGATTGAAAAGAGTGGACTTGCCGACATTGGGCCGGCCCACTAAAGCGAGCACGGGCAACATATGGTCAGTTTCGTGTTTCGACGTCGTAAGCTTTCAGCGCGCCGTCATTACTGTAGATGAATAGCCGATTTCCGCTGGCAATCATGTCAGCACGGGCTCCCGATGAATCCACTTTAGTTCTGCCAACAATGGTACCGTCCACCTGAGACAGCAGGTGCAGGTAGCCCTCGAAATCCACTACGGCCACATAACTATTGACCGGCGTGGGTCGCGACAACTCCCGAAACCCCAGCTCGATATTTTGCCAGCGAACGCCTTGTCCATTGCGCAAGAAGGCGCTGACCGTGCCGTCATCATCTGCCACGTACACGTTACCGAAGCCCACACCGACTCCCGATACGGAGGACACATTGCGCTGCCAGAGCCTGCGGCCGGAGCGAATATCGATGGCGACTACCCTGCCTTGATAACTGGCCACGTAGAGTTCACTGCCCTGCATCGCCATCGAACCGTCGATATCAACGATGCGTTCAATCTCAGAGGTACCCTGCGGAATGGCAACCCGCGCTTCCCAGGCAACATTGCCGGACCGCAGGTTAATGGCAACGACCTTACCATCGGCAAAACCGGCAACAGCATTGTCTCCAATGATCATTGGCGTGCCCGTGCCGCGGAGCGTCAGAACGGGTACGTCACTGGTGTAGGTCCACTGCACTTCACCCGTTTCGTAATCGAAACCCATTAACTTACCGTCATAGGTTTGAGCAACCACATACCGGCCGTCACCCTGGGGGGCCGAGAGCACTTCGCCGCTCACAGCGGCTCGCCAGATCTCATCGCCGCTGTCGGCCGACAGCCTCATGACCAATCCTTCGGAGGCGCCCACCAAAAGAGTGCTTCCGTGGTGTCCCACACCGCCGGACAATGCCAGATCCAAGTCGCGCTTCCAGCGCACCCTGCCTGTCTCCGCGTCAATAGCGGCGACCTCACCCTCGGCCGAGGCCACATAGAGCGTGTTATCGATCAGCACCGGGTTAATCTTGTACAGCCCTTCTCCCTGTCCATCGCCAACGCCCCGTGACCAGCGGCTCCTGAGCTTGACCTGCTCATCAAATTTTTGCAGTTTCACGGGCTCCCGGGGATCAAAATCGTCATCACTGAACCATCCCTTGACGGTGCTACACCCCACGCTGAGCGATAGCAGTGACAGCAGAGCGAATCTAAACAGTGGCTGCATCAACCCGTTTCTCCACCGCGCTCATCGCGGCTGGCAGGCAAGCGCGTCTCGAGACCTCGCACTTTATTGTCCAGTACGACGCTGATCTCACCCAGTTCGGTCGACGCGTCCCGCCCCATCCGATAGGCGGCGAGCGCCTCTTCGGCTCTGCCTGCGGCGAGGTGAATATCACCCACGGCCTGAGCGTAGGCGACCGGATAGGCATCGCCGCCCTGAGCAAGAATGGCAAGCGCTTCTTTCTCAGACCCCCTGGCCGCCAATACCCGAGCGAGTCGCAGCTGGATTAATTGCCCAATATCCGACTGCGGATTGCCGGCCGCCAGCGCCCAACGCAGTGAGGCCTCTGCGCTCTCCAGGTCACCGGCTTCAACCGCAATGCGCGCCTCAAGCATGGCGGCAAATTGGGCGTAGGTAGATCCGCTATGGTCCGCCTTTAACGCCGCAGACGCCGGTGCCAACTGGGCCGGGTCGCCCTCCTCGAGCTGGATGGCGAGCATTGAGGCATACAAGTCTGATGCCGCTTGCTCCTGAGACCCCTGATAACCCTGATACTGCTGCCAGCCGATGGTCCCGAGCACCGCCACCACAACGGCACCGATCAGACTCTTGCCATTCTCATCCCACCAGCGTTTGATCGCCTCGAGATCCGCCTCGTCCTGCATATGATCTGCCAACTGTCTCTCCTTTATCAGGCGCCCTGATCAGGCGCGCTGTGTCTCGGCAAGGAAATCCGCCAAAAACGATGTCAATTCTGCGTCGTCGATGGTGCGCTGTGCGGCATCACCCCGAAGGGGTTTCAGCGTCACCTGATTATTAGCGACCTCGGTCTCACCATAGACCAGCGCCCAAGCCGCGCCGCTCTTGTCCGCACGCTTGAACTGACTTTTGAAACTGCCGCCTCCCAGGTGCTGAACCACGTCCAGATCGGGAAACTGCCGCCGCAGCTCATCGATTCTCGGCAACACGTGTCGGTACGCCGTTTCATCCGCGGCGATCACATACAGGTCCGCCGGGGACGAGACTGTAATCTCCAGCGCCTGCATGAGCAAGATCAGGCGCTCCAGTCCAATGGCAAACCCTGCGGCTGGCGTCGGTTTGCCGCCAAAAATTTCTACCAATCCATCATAGCGACCACCGCCACAAACGGTACCCCTAGCACCCAATGCATCCGTAGTCCATTCAAAGACACTCTTGTTGTAATAGTCGAGCCCACGCACCAAACGCGGATTGACGCAATAAGGGATCTGCAGGTCCGCCAAATAGGCCAATAACTGATCAAACTCTGCTCGGGATTCAGCGTCGAGATAGTCACTCAAGGTTGGCGCAGCATCCAGTATTGCCTGCGTCTCAGGACTTTTGCTGTCCAGGATCCTCAGCGGATTGGTGTCCAGACGTCTTTGGCTGTCGGCATCCAAGCCGTCGCGGCGATCGGCCAGGTAATGCACTAGCGCCTCGCGATACCGCGCCCGGTCCGATGCCGAGCCAATACAGTTGATCTCCAGCGTCAGGGCGTCGTCTACCCCTAATCTTCGCCATAGCTGACGACTGAGGGCAATCAGCTCCGCGTCTTGGTCTGGGGTTGCCACCCCAAAAGCTTCGACACCGAGCTGATGAAACTGTCGCTGACGACCCTTCTGCGGTCGCTCGTAGCGAAACATCGGCCCCATGTACCAGAATCGCTGGGGGGTTGTAGCGAGGTTATGCTGCACCACGGCACGGACACACCCCGCCGTGCCCTCTGGCCGCAACGTCATACTGTCATCGTTACGGTCATTAAAGCTGTACATCTCTTTTTCGACAATGTCCGTGACCTCGCCGATGGACCGCGCAAAAAGCGTGGTGGCTTCAATCACCGGCAGACGGATTTCCTCGTAACCGTAGCTCGAGAGCACCTCCAGCGCAGCGGTCTCCATCGACTGCCACAACGGCGTCTTGTCGGGCAGGATATCCACCATCCCGCGTATCGCTCTGTATGTTGTCATGCGTCGATCAGTGCGTGCTGGAGATAATGTTGGCGTCTCGCTCAGCGCGCGCCGCCTCAAGGACCTGGGCCCGGTCGCGAATCACAGTCTCGAGGTGATCCACGAAATCCTGATTACTCACCTTGTGGTCGGGCTCTCCTGAGATGTAGATGAGATTGTTTGGCGTCGCACCGGTCAGACCCACGTCCGCCTCACGCGCCTCACCGGGGCCGTTGACGATACAACCGATGACGGCAACGTCCATTGGCGTGCGCACATCGTCCAGACGACTCTCAAGCTCATTCATGGTGCTAATGACATCAAAGTTTTGCCGGGAGCAACTGGGACAAGCGATGAAGTTGATGCCGTTAGTGCGCAATTTGAGGCTTTTTAATATCTCGAAGCCCACTTTGATCTCTTCAACGGGATCCGCAGCGAGTGAGACGCGGATGGTATCGCCAATTCCTTCCATCAGGAGCATACCAAGGCCGACCGCCGACTTGACGGTACCGCCGCGAATACCGCCGGCTTCGGTAATGCCCAGATGCAGCGGCTGTTCAATCTCGGTGGCCAGTTTTCGATACGCCTCGACCGCCATAAAGACCTCGGACGCTTTGACACTGACCTTGAAGTCCTCAAACTGATGTCGACTGAGGATGTCGACATTGCGCAGTGCCGACTCCACCAGCGCGTCGGCATTGGGTTCGGGGTATTTCCTCAGCAAATCCTTACCCAGAGAACCCGCATTGACACCGATACGAATGGGAATGCCTCGATCCTGACAGGCCGCGATCACCTCTTTGACCTTCGATTCGCGACCGATGTTGCCAGGATTGATACGCAGACAGTCGACGCCGTACTCCGCCACCTTCAGCGCAATCTTGTGGTCAAAATGAATGTCTGCGATCAGTGGAAGCTCCGCGCGACTCCTGATTTCCCGGAATGCTTCTGCGGCGTCCATACTGGGAACCGACACCCTGACCAGGTCGGCACCCGCAGCGGCAATCGCGTTAATTTGCCCAACGGTGGCCTCGACGTCACAGGTCTCGGTGTTGGTCATACTCTGAACGGCAATCGGCGCGTCGCCGCCGATAGGCACATCCCCCACATGGATCTGTCGGCTGATTCGGCGCTTTATCGGTGACGGCTGGCTCATGACCTTGGCTCTCCGGTAACGGGTTTTCAGGACCGCTACGCTTTATCGACTCTGACGCTCTTTCCAGGCACTGTACTCAGGTGAATCTGGGTACAGGTTACGCAATGCCAACTCGTAACTGCCCAAGGCATCCTGATCGCCGGTTGCTTCGGCGATCATGAGCCCCAGCAGCAACCCCCTTGGCGATTGCTGAGGAGAGACCGTCCTGTAAGTGCCATGATACCGGTTGGCTTCGCCGGTATCACCCGCTTCCAGCCGAAGAAATCCCATTTCCAGCAGAGCGACGGGATTGCGACGATTCATCGCGAGCGCCCGGGTAAAGGCAGATTCGGCACCGGCCTTATTGTCGAGTTGGATCCGACACAGCCCCAGATTGACGAACGCCATCGGTCTGCCGCTGTAAAGCGTATCCTCAGTCACGCGCTGAAACTGTCGCTCGGCCTCGATGTAACGACCCTGTGAGTAAAGAAACGCCGCGTAGTTATTGCGCGCACGCGCCAGTTTGGGGTCGGCCTTCAGCGCAGCCTGAAACTGCAGCTCCGCCATTTCGAATTCACCGGTGCTTTGGTAAACCAGCGCAAAAGCCTCAAACACCTCGGCATTTCCCGGATCAATTTCCTGAGCGAGCTCCAAATTGCGCTTGGCATTCTCCCAGTCGCCCACCCCAATATACTGTCGCGCCAGAGCGACCCGTTTATCCAATGTCGCGCCAGGATCAGAAGTCCGCTGGGTGCCACCGCTATACTCCGTAACACAACCAGACAACAGGCACAGCACCCCTGCCAGTAGCCACAGCAGGCGGCCGCTGGAACTGCGTCTACAGGTGCCCCCAGTCGCGGGGACCGTGGAACGGGGTACTCTGCGACTGAATTCGGGTTGATTCACCACCGGTGCCGAGATCATGGGTCTCTTCTCTGGAGAGTTATTCCGATTGCAACAGGCTCTGGGTGCCAGGTCCAGCCCTGTGGCGGGCAGACCGGCGAGTGCGATCCACCACTTCACCCACCAGCTGACCACATGCCGCGTCGATGTCATCCCCTCTGGTGGTCCGCACAGTCACTACAAAACCGGCGTCTATCAGTACCTGCCAGAATCGGCTGACGGCATTGCCGCTGGGACGCTGATAGCCCGAATCCGGAAAATCATTAAAGGGAATCAAATTAATCTTGCAGGGGTAACCCTTGAGTAGCACTGCCAACTCTTTCGCTTGCTCTACGCTGTCGTTTACGCCCGCCAAAAGCGTGTATTCGATCGTCACCACACGCTTCTTGTCAGGCTGGGCGTCGAGGTATGCCCGAGCTGACTGCAGCAGTCTTGCTATCGGATATTTGCGATTGATGGGAACGATCTGGTCGCGCAAGGCATCGTTCGGCGCGTGTAAAGAGACCGCCAAACTGACATCGGCCCACTCCGCAAGGCGATCAAGATTGGGCACAACCCCGGAGGTCGACAGGGTCACCTTGCGCTTTGACAAACCATAAGCCAAGTCATCGCACATCAGGTTCATGGCCGCGACCACGTTATCGAAATTGAGCAGCGGCTCACCCATCCCCATCATAACCACGTTGGTCACCACCCGACCTTTACCGGACTGCCAGCCATCGTAGGAATTAATAGCCAACCAGACCTGACCAATGATCTCTGCTGCTGTGAGATCGCGCTGAAAGCCCTGCTTGCCGGTGGAACAAAACGTGCAATCAAGGCTGCAGCCGACTTGTGAAGAAACGCAGAGCGTCGCCCGGTCCCCCTCGGGAATCAGGACCGCCTCCACCAAACTGCCACCATGAACGGCGATGGCCCATTTGCGGGTCCCGTCGGCGGAATCCTTCTGCTCGGCGATGGTGGGCGGGGTAACTTCGGCAATCTCGGAGAGCCTCTCGCGCAGCGCCTGACTGAGATCCGTCATCTCTGCAAAATTCCTCACCCCACGGTGATGAACCCACTTCATGACTTGTTGCGCGCGGAATCGCTTCTCACCGAGATCGGTAAAGAAAGTTTCGAGCTGGCCTCGGGTCATGCCCAGTAGATTGGCCCTGACCACGGGGGCGGCGGTGGCGATCAGCTGCTGTGGGGCCGTCATCTCATCACCGCCCGTTGCTATTCAGCGTGTGCAAATCTCGCTGGAGGCAAAGAAATAGGCTATTTCTCTCTCTGCTGAGGCAGGAGAGTCTGAGCCATGGACCGCATTGGCGTCGATAGACTGCGCGAAGTCAGCCCTGATCGTTCCGGGCGCAGCTTCCTGGGGGTTTGTGGCGCCCATCAATTCGCGGTTCAGGGCAATGGCGTTCTCACCCTCAAGCACCTGAACAACAACAGGCCCCGAAGTCATAAACGCGACCAGATCAGGGTAAAAAGGGCGCTCTTTGTGCTCGGCATAAAACCCGCCGGCCAAATTATCGGAGAGATGTACCAGTTTGGCCGCCACAATCGTCAATCCCGCGGCTTCGAATCGACTGATGATTTGTCCGATCACATTCTTGCCAACTGCGTCCGGCTTAATAATCGATAAAGTGCGCTCTACCGCCATGATGCTCTCCAGTTTCCCTGTGATGCTCGCGGGTCCCGTGCCCGCGGGCGCGGAGTATACGGGCTTTACCAATCAGTGTCATGGCAACAATGCCGGCGACAGTGCCCGCCTCAATGCCGCTCTGAGGCGTGGTTGATGGTGTAACGAGGTATCTCTACGACCAGGGGGGTTGAACCCACTCTGGCCTGGCAGGACAAGCGCGACTCGGGCTCCAAGCCCCATGCCTTGTCGAGATAGTCCTCTTCCAACTCATCCGCCTCTTCCAGAGATTCAAACCCCTCCCGGACGATCACGTGACACGTGGTGCAGGCGCAGGACATTTCGCAGGCGTGCTCAATATCAATGTCATTGCGCAGCAACGCCTCGCAGATACTCTCTCCTGCCTCAGCTTTCACAACGACACCCTCGGGGCAAATTTCGTAGTGAGGTAGCACAACAATTTCTGTCATCGGACGCCTCGTTACTCCGCTTTATTGTCTTCCAGAGCATCCAGCGACACTCCCGTCAGCGCACTCTGAATGCTGCGGTCCATCCGTCGAGCGGCAAACGCCTCGCTGGCCCGACCCAGATCATCGGTCATCTCACGAATCACCTGCGGGTCATCGGCGACCAGTACCTCCGCCAGTGCCCGCATACCGGCTTCGAGCTGTTGCACTTCGTCAGCAGACAACAAGTCGCCGTCTTGTGCGATGGCTGATTGCAGTCCCGCCAGCAGACCCTCACCCTCCACCCGAGCCTCGGCCAGTTGTCGCGCGGTCATGTCCTCGGTAGCAAACTCATAACTGGCTTTCAGCATCTCGGTAATTTGGATTTCATCCAGACCGAATGCCGGTTTGACTACCACTTCGCTGCGCGCGCCCGTCAGTTGTTCAACCGCCGCGACCTCAAGAATGCCATCGGCATCAACGCGAAACGTGACCTCGATGCGCGCCGCTCCGGCCACCATGGGGGGGATACCTGTCAGCTCGAAACGCGCCAAAGACCGGCAGTCCTCAACGCGCTCGCGTTCTCCCTGAAGCACATGGACCACAAGCCCCGTCTGTCCGTCGCGGGCGGTGGTGAACTCTTGCGCACGCGCTACGGGAATGGTGCTGTTGCGCTCGATAACTTTCTCTACCAATCCACCGTAGGTTTCGAGCCCGAGAGACAGGGGAATGACATCCAGTAACAGTGCCTCACCTTCGCCCCGATTCCCTACCAAGACATCTGCCTGCTTGGCTGCCCCCATGGCGACCACTTGATCCGGGTCCAGCGTGCAGAGAGGCTCTCGACCAAAACACGCGGCAACTGCCTCACGCACCCGCGGCATCCGGGTTGATCCCCCCACCAATACCACTCGATCCACCGACTCCAGCCTGGCGTCGGCCAGTGCTGCCTCGCAAGCCTGCAGCGTTCTGTCGATCAGCCCGCTGACCAAATTATCCAGAGACTCCCGCGACAAACTCAGTTGTTCACAGCTTAAACCCAACTCGTGACAGTCCATCGAGGCGGTCTGCTGAGCGCTGAGCATTTCCTTGACGCGACGAGCCAAACCCAGTAGCGACCGGCGCTGTACCACACTCGGCTGCGCCAGTTCCAACTCGGTGAGCCAAAAGTCAGTAATCGCGCGATCGAAATCGTCACCCCCAAGGGCACTGTCGCCACCGGTGGCCAAGACCTCGAACAAACCCTCACGCATCCGCAAAATAGAAATATCGAAGGTGCCGCCGCCTAGGTCATAAACAGCCAAAGTCGAGGCCTCCTCGGAATCGGCGTCAAGGCCATAGGCAACGGCGGCAGCGGTGGGCTCATTGAGCAGTCTCAGGACCTTGATGCCAGACAACGCCGCGGCCTGCCGTGTCGCCTGGCGCTGCGCGTCATCAAAATAGGCCGGTACCGTAATCACGGCGCCAGCGATTGCCCCGCTCAGCTGCCGCTCTGCGCGGCATTTGAGCGCGGTCAGGATGGCGGACGACACCTCAACCGGCGTCTTCTCACCGGCGGCAGTCGCAAAAGCCAGCACCCCCTCCGGGGTGAGCGTAAGATAAGGGTCATCTGAGAATTCTTCCCGTCCCCGACCCAACAGCCGTTTCGCAGAAGCCACGGTGTTGGCAGGTTCCGAGCCAGAAAATGCCTCTGCCGCGAACCCAACCGCTGTCTCTTCGGCGCCGTAGTAAACCACCGATGGCAGGGCCGCACGGCCCGTCTCATCTTGTAGCACGTGGATATCGGTACCATCAAAATGCGCGACCAAGCTGTTGGTCGTGCCTAAATCGATACCCAAGGCGATTTGCCGGCTTTCGGGGGCGGTCGTCGGCTCACCCGGCTCACTGATTTGCAATAACGCCATTATCAGGCTGCCCGGGGCGGAGCCGCGTCCCGCAACTTTGATAAATAACACATCTCCTGCCAACGGCGGGCAGCAATTTCAAAGCGCGCCTCTTCGGCGGCACTGGCAAAGGCGTCTCGTGATGCGCTGTAGTGCTTCTCTACCTCAGACATCAATGCCTGCCGCTGTGATGGGTCCCCGGAATCGATGCCTTCTAATCGCTCCCGTAACGTGATTTGCATCATTAAAAACTCGGTGCCCACCCCTTCTCTCTCCGCTTGCGCCAGATCAACACCCGCGCGCTTCAACACGTACTCAGCGCGCGCCACCTCGTTCGACAAAGTTCGAAAGCCACTATTGATGTCGGCACACAACTGAGCAGCCACACGCTGCTCCACCTGGGGCTTGCCGGCGAATCGGTCAGGATGAAACTGAGCCAACAGACTGTGGTAGGCGCGCTCCAGCGCTGCCATATCGATATGAAAACCGGGCTCTATCTGAAATAGGGCAAAGTAATCGCGGGCAGACACGCCCGATAGAGATTCCAAGATCAGACCGTGAAGCTTTCGCCGCAGCCGCACTCTCCGGCAACATTGGGATTGCGGAACTCCAATCCCTCATTCAGCCCCTCTCGGGCGAAGTCGACCACGGTACCGTCGAGATACACCAGGCTTTTCGGGTCAACGAAAACCTTGACCCCGTCGGTTTCAAAAGCGGCGTCTTCGGGTTCAGGCTGATCGACAAATTCCAAAACGTAAGCCAAACCGGAGCAGCCCGAGGTTTTTACGCCAATGCGAATCCCCTCGCCCCTGCCGCGACTGGCCAGCTGTCGACCTACGTGCTGCGCAGCTTCCGATGTGAGGCTAATTGCCACTCAGGCATCCTTCTTGTCGCGATAATTCTTCACCGCCGCTTTGATGGCGTCTTCAGCAAGCACTGAGCAGTGAATTTTGACCGGCGGCAGGGACAACTCCTGCGCAATCTCTGTATTTTTGATCGCCGCGGCCTCGTCGAGTTTCTTGCCCTTAACCCACTCCGTGAGCAATGAGCTGGAGGCAATGGCTGATCCGCAACCATAGGTTTTGAATTTTGCATCCTCGATGATGCCGTCTTCGCCGACGCGAATCTGAAGCCGCATCACGTCACCGCAGGCCGGCGCACCGACCATACCCGTGCCGACGCTGTCGTCAGCCTCATCGAGCTTGCCCACGTTGCGAGGGTTTTCGTAGTGATCAATCACTTTTTCGCTGTATGCCATGCTGCTCTCCCAGAAAATTATCAGGCCGCTTTAATGCGCCGCCCACTCAATTGTGTTGAGGTCTACGCCGTCCTGGTACATATCCCAGAGAGGCGATAGCTCCCTTAGTTTCTCCACCGCATGCCTCACACACTGTGCTGCATGATCGACTTCAGCCTCCGTGGTAAAGCGACCAAAACTGAAACGCAGCGAGCTGTGTGCCAGCTCATCGTTCAAGCCCAGCGCCCGCAGCACATAGGAGGGCTCGAGACTCGCAGACGTGCAGGCTGACCCACTGGAGATGGCAAGATCGCGCAGTGACATGATCAATGATTCACCTTCGACAAAGGCAAAGCTCACATTGAGCGCGCCGGGCAAGCGGGCGCTACGGTCCCCATTAATGTGCACTTCAGGAATGTCATTGATGGCATCCCAGAACCGTTCTCGCAGGGCGAGCAGGCGTTCCCCCTCTGTGTTCATTTCCTCGCGCGCGATTCTGGCGGCTTCCCCAAACCCCACCAATTGATGGGTCGCGAGGGTACCAGAGCGCATCCCCCGCTCGTGACCGCCACCATGCATTTGCGCCTCAAGCCTGACGCGAGGCTTGCGCCTCACGTACAGCGCACCGATACCTTTGGGTCCATACATCTTGTGAGCCGACATCGACAGCAAATCGATTTTCATCTGCTCCATATCCAGCGGTACTTTTCCTGCCCCCTGAGCGGCATCGACATGGAGCAATACGCCCGCGGCGCGACAGACTTCACCAATACCTCCGACGTCGTTGACCACGCCTATCTCATTATTGGCATGCATCACGGTGACCAGAATTGTGTCCTCCCGCAGCACAGCCTCGATCATCGCAGGGGTCGTCAATCCGTTTTCATCCGGGTCGAGATAGGTGATTTCGTAACCTTCCCGCTCCAGTTGCCGGCAGGTGTCAAGCACCGCCTTATGCTCTATCTTGGAGGTGACGATGTGCTTACCCTTTTTGTGATAAAAATGTGCCACTCCCTTGATAGCAAGGTTGTCGGATTCCGTGGCGCCCGATGTCCAGACGATTTCCCTTGGGTCCGCGTTGATCAGTTCGGCCACCTGGTTACGGGCGTTTTCAACCGCCTCTTCCGCTTTCCAGCCAAACACATGGGATCGCGATGCCGGATTTCCGAATACACCCTCGGTAGACAGGCACTGCATCATCGCTGTCGCCACTCTCGGGTCAACGGGCGTGGTCGACAGATAATCGAGGTAGATCGGCGTTTGTACTGTAATCGGTGCATTCATATGTCTTCATTCTCTCTAAGCGCTAAGCGGTAACGCGTTCAACCCAACTTACCTAACAGACAGTGTCTGCAACATGCCCTCTGCGCTCATCCTGCGATGACGCGGATCTCGCTTTGCCATGAGGTCACCCAAACTGATCTGGCTGAGAAACTCATGAATCTGACCCGACAGGTCCTCCCAGAGGTGATGAGTCAGGCACGTTTCCCCCTGGTGGCAGTTGCCCTTCCCCTGACAGTTTGTAACGTCCACTGATTCGTCTACTGCATCAATAATCTGTGCGACAAAAATTTCCGTCCGACTTCTCGCCAGCCGATACCCACCACCGGGCCCGCGTGCGCTGACAACCAGCTTGCCCCGTCGTAACTTCGCGAACAGCTGCTCCAGGTAAGACAAAGAAATTTCCTGTCGGCCGGAAATATCAGCCAGTGACACCGGCCGGCTACCGCCATTGATAGCCAGATCCAGCATCGCCGTAACAGCATAGCGACCGCGCGTCGTCAGTTTCATGGTTGGAATTGTCCTATTCCCGACTATTTTAGTCAAGAATTAGCCGATCTGGTATTACTCTGTCTGGCCGCGGGCGGCTTTCTGGGTTTCGGTCAGTATTCCGCGGAGAATATTGAGTTCCATTTCATCAAGTCGCACCCGATTGAACAGGCGATAGAGTCGCGGCATCAGCTGTCTTGGCGCCTGGGGGTCAAGAAATCCGATCTCCACCAGGGTCTCTTCTAAATGCGCGTAGAACCGCGCCATATCGGCGCTGGTGGAAAAAGGCGTATCCCAGTCAGCATCCTCTGCACGGCCCGCCTTACCGCTCAGGGTCATCATGCGCAACTCGTAGCTCACAATTTGCACAGCCATCGCCAGATTAAGGCTGGGATATCCTTCGTGGGTGGGGATATGGCAATGCAAATTACAGCGCTGCAATTCCTCGTTGAGCAGGCCTCGATCCTCTCTTCCGAAGAGAATGGCGACCCGCTCGCCGACAGAATGAGTCGCAATCCGCTCGGCACATCCTCGCGCATCCTGCAATGGCCAGGGAATACGACGATCGCGTGCACTGGTCCCCACCACAAACTGGCAGTCGGCAATTGCCTCGTCCAACGTGGAGACGACTTCCGCATTTTCCAGCACGTCCACGGCAGAGGCGGCCCGCCAGTTGGCCTCGGGCGCGGGGTACTCCAGCGGCGAAACCAGCGTCAATTGG
>Ga0181560_10003738_pt1 | contig 13937 bp, 8 predicted proteins | sample 011ome_20_FD_133751 | JGI IMG/M metagenome (GOLD analysis project Ga0181560, IMG submission 133751) | Coastal salt marsh microbial communities from the Groves Creek Marsh, Skidaway Island, Georgia - 011509CT metaG (megahit assembly) | ecosystem: Environmental > Aquatic > Marine > Intertidal zone...
AGTAACTTGAGACACATCCCAAGAACCGATTTGGCCGTTGAACTCATCCGCGTAATAAAACATGTGCTGCATATCTCTAACCTGAGACACATCCCATGCGTCCAAATCTCGATTGAAAGCTTTTGCATGTGAAAACATGTACTGCATATCTCTAACCTTCGACACGTCCCAGCTACTTATATCTTGCGAAAACGAGCTCGCACTCTCAAACATACGACTCATATCTTTCACGAAACGAACATCCCAGTTTGAAATGTCGCCGTTGAAAGAACTCTTGGATTGAAAAGCGCTTGCCATATCCGTGACAGAACTCACGTCCCAATCAGACATGACGCCGTATTTATTATCTATGGTACCGTACGTCGTGCAATCGCCCTTAAGCGGTTCTTCGGTCAAACAAGAAGTCAGGGCAGCTTTGAAGTTTGCGTGCGGCACTGGATCCCGCGCTAAACACGAATTCGGCGCGCTATTAAAAGAAGAGGGACAAAGAAAGTGAGCCATGAACGATTTTGCGCCGTAAAATATGTTCCCTTGAAGTGACGAAGCGGCAGGACCCTCCCAGTTCGTAATATCTCGGGAAAATTGACGAGCGTTGTAAAACATGTGCGCCATGTTCGTCACACTGCTCGTATTCCATCCCGAAATATCTGCGTTGAATGTCACCATATCCCGAAAAGCGCTTTCCATATTGGTCACAAGACTAGTGTCCCATTCATGCATCGATCCATACTCGCTGGTAGTGCACCTCCCATCGGCGGCGTGAAAGCCGTTCTCGGACTTCTTTAAACACGTTTCGATTGCATCGAAAAAATTTGAATCGGTGAGCGTCGTTACGTCCTGCAGGTTCAAGTTTCGACGAATCGATCCTCCCAAGTTACCATCTTTCTCGAAAGCGACGTCATAGGCGGCCGCGGCCGACGACAAAGATAAATTATCCACGCGCCTTTTCGAAGCCGAAGAGTACGTTCGACCGGTTGAAGAACTCTCTCTCTTTACGGAGCGAGGCGATGGAGATGCGGATGCAAACTTTGATATCCGCGCTTGAACGTTTTTGAACAGAGAGGTTTTCGTACAAGTCAACCATAAAGGAACCGTCGGCGTTAGAACCAAATCACCGTTCTCTTCGATCCGGTAAATTTTCCCCGCAACTAAGCCAAGATGATCACCCTTGAGACGTACGTACCAATTACCAGCGATTACATCGAATCTGATCAGCTTATTCGTGTCTACTTCCAAAAATTTTTGATCTTTTTCGTACCAGCACAAATCAGGCAAGTCGTTCGCGTACCGACCGGGATCTTGCAAACATAAATTCCAACTGGCTTGAGACATGAGCTCGAGCGCACTCACCGCTGGACTGTTGCCAAATCTGCTTTGCACGTGAATAACGAGTGAAATCAGATTCGTCGCGGAGCCGCAATCGGCTTTACATCCAAATCTTCCAAAAGCTGGAAACTCGTACGGGGCCGAGCACACGCCGTCACCGCACGGCGCTTCCGTCCAGATCGGGTCGACTACGCTCTCACTCAGCCACTCGTAGATGTAGTTCACATCCTGGGTCGATTTAATTCCAGGTTTCAACAGACCTCTGACTGTCGATGAAACTTCAAAACTCAATATCGGATCCGTCTGCAAATACAACATGGTGCAATATAAAACACAAAATGTCACAAACTTCAAAAGCTTAGAGAAATGTCCCATGTGTCGGATTCTCAGTCTCGCGTACGCTTTCAACTTGCGCAAAACATCAACGTAAATTTCATCGTCTTCAAGTTTTCTCTCCGGCGACGTCGTATTATTTTTTGTATTTGTTTTTTCGTACTCTTCCTTCTCGCCGAAAAGTAAATAGTCGTTCATAGACTCACCGTCCTTGTCTTTAAAAAAAGTCCCTGATTTTGCGAGCAATCTTTCCTCTGCTTTTTTAGATCGTTCGACTGCGAGGGAGGGAGAGTTATCTTCAGTTTGTCGTCGTCGCTTTTCCGTGACCGCCGACTTGCCCGTTGTTCTCCTTGTGCCGTCTTCGCGATCGCCAATTCTCTTCGTAGTTTCAAAAGCATCGAGAGAAGATGAAGATGACGACGACAACGCAGATGGACGCTTTTCTTCGTAGTGAGGATGTTTGTGAATCGTTTTTGCCGCCGCCGCCGCCGCTGATGTCGTCGTGGTCGTCTTCGTTGTTGTCGAAGAAGTAGACGCCGTCTTTGATCTTTGTTGCAGCTTCCACCAACTCTTTTTCGTCTGCTTCCGCTCCCCCCCCGATGCATCTTCGCCGTAATAGTCCTCGTCTTCGTCGTCGCTTTCCATGTGCACGATATCTGACATCTCGCTCTTAAACGTTGCCAAAATTTTACTGCTCTCCTTCTTCCTTTTCCCGTCGTCCTTGTCGTCGTCCTCAAAATCATCATTTGGGCTGCTGCTGCTGCGTAAAATCGCCAGCGCACCGATTCGACATCCGATGTCAACTTTTCTCACCAAATAGATCGGCGCGGTAGCGCCAGGAATCTCGCGTTCATCCTCGTTCAATTGCTCTCGCTGATCCTTTCGTCGCTTTCGTTGCTTGCCGCGCTCTTCTTCTTCTTCTTCGTCTTGATCCGTGGTGTATTCTTTTCTATACCATTGGAATTCGATGGTCGCGTCTGCGTTTGAGTCGAGGTTTAAGTGCCCGAGGAGCACGGCTCGAATGGCTTCGCCCGGACTCGGCAGACCCGACAACTTCAACGTGGCGTTGTTGTTGTTTTTGCTTTTGGCGGACATCATCATCTTTCAACCCGCCGCCAAGTGTGTATAAATATAAATACGTGTATAAATACCACAACGTGCGCGCAAAACAAGCGCGCGCGCGCGAGCAACGGGTGTTTTTTTTTCTGGCGTGTGACTTGACGTCGTTCTTTGCTTTTCAAGTTCACACGCGCGATCGATCGGAAGAATATTTTATTTTTATATTTTACGACGTAGGAGATTATTTCACCACGTGAGTGATTACGTATACGTAAACGGTTCGAATTAGGCCTTCGATGAAAATTCCTCTCTTCTCTCTCCTCCGTCCCGTCTCATTCCTAATTCGTCTCTCTCAAAAAAAAGGCGAAAGAAAAGTTTTCTTCTCTAAAAAAAAGTTCTCCTAAATAAAGGCCTCTCTGTTTTTCTAGAAGATTTCGACTTCGTCTTCTCTCTGTCTCTTCTCTCTGTCGTCTTTCTCTCTTCTCTCACGCGCGCGCGTCACACAGCTCGGTTTGTTTTTTTCTATTTCTTCGCGCGCGCGCGCTTTTTTTCGCGGGAAGACGACTTGACGCACTTGATGACTTGAGAGACGACGACGATTGAGAAAAAGACGCGAAAGATGAAAGAAAACGCGCCGAACAACACAGACAACAAAGAAGACAAAGAAGGAGAAACGAAGAAGGAGATACCGCTCAAACTCAAATTTAAGACGTGGCAAGGCGTGGCGACGTGGACGTGGAACGATGCGTCGGACGTGTGCGGGATTTGCCACTCGCCGTACGATGGGTGCGCGCCAGACTGTAAATATCCCGGGGACGATTCACCCGTCGTGTGGGGCGTTTGTTCGCACGCGTTTCACTTGCGATGCATAACGAAGTGGTTGGACGGAAGAAACTCGGAACAAAAATGTCCCATCTGTCGAGGCGATTGGGAGTTTAAGCAGGCTTGAATAGGAGGAGCACGTGTGTGGAAAAGCACACGCTTTTGCATGTTTGTAAACCACTTTGTATTTTTAAAAATTGAACCATATAGAATACCTTTTCGTTGTCGACGATTACATATACTACACTACGCGTTCGTTTAAAAACATCTTTCGTTCGATCATTACGGAAGCGACGAGTGCTTTCCGTAGTACCGATGCCAAGGAGTTTGCCTCTCAGTCGGTGGTTCCCATCCAAGTTCGATGCTAGTATTCCTCTGCACGTCGCAATCGTTGACGAGTTCGAGGTTTTCGCCGCGTAAGCTGACGAGAGGACTCACCTCGACGAGTCCTCCGTACCCGCCCCACTGAATGCGACCTCGGTTCTTTGAAATCCATGTCGAATGCAAGAAAGAAATCATGCGTCTCGCTGATTCCGGGGAATCATCGCCGGTGGCTTGCTTAACGGGCGCAAAGTCGTGCTTCCGTTCTCCTTCAAAAATAGTGACGCCGTCGCTGGAGAACTGGTACGCGTCGAATATAAAACTTTCAAGCTTGATTGCTTTTTTCGTTCTTCGCTCCTCGGTTTCGCTCTCGACGTAACAAGGCACGTCTTTTTCTGCCACGTGATACTCCATCGCAAACGAGTCGAGATTGCCATCGTCGTTGACCATGTCTTTATCGCTACAGCTCCTCGCGTTTGCAATTTCCGCTACTTTGTATAAAAAATCTAAGCTAAAATAGTGAATCGCTATGTTCGCGCACCGAAATCGTAACGGACGATTATCGGGATTAAAGTGGTCCCAGGGCGGTCTGTTGTACTTTTGAATTTTGACGAATGAAGAGGGATCATCGCTGTCGCCGGTTCGCATGTTATCTGGAAGAAATTCATCGTAATCCACTTCCTCTCTCTCGTCGCGCATGCTCGGTTCTATCTCCGAGTATTCTAGGACGCGTATTCTTGACGACGAAGAAGAAGAAGAAGAAGAAGAAGAAGAAGAAGGTAACGACGGACTCTTTCTTCTCACGGCATCCGTTTCTACCTCGCCTCTGTCACAGGCATCATCATCATCATCACCATCACCGCTATTTGAATACGATACTTCTCGCACAAACACGCCGACTTTTTCATCCGGGGATATTTTTTTTATCACTTTTGCGCCCGACTGTTTACCTCGTAAAGCGCAGTACCCAATAAACTCGCAATCTCCAGGGAGAATGAGCGCATTATCTACCGAATAGCAATGCAGATGTCGCACGCCGCGCTTCTTCATGTCCGCTAACGCGTTCGATTTAAGCAAAGCGCGATATATGCTGCCGTTTCCATCTGGTGCCGTTTGAATCGAACCGTCCGGCGCTAAAATAATCTTTCCTTCAAGGTCAAAGACCGGCGCTTCTTGTTGCTGAAAGAACACGACGTCCTTCTCTGGGAGATTAAAATATGCGTTTTCACGAAAAAAATCGACCGTTTGTTCGTGCGTTTGTGGAGAAGTCATGATGTACCAAGGCAGAGAAGGCATCAACGCGGATTCTGTGCCTTTGTTTGCCCCCGTCACAGCCTTCGCGGCGTCGGTGGCGAGCTCAATCACTTTTCTAATCCTTTCCGCTTGCAGTTGAAAAAGCGACTTTTTGCTCGGCAGACCGATATCAAACGTCCCTTTTGGCAAAGCGCTTCCTAATCGCGTGCCTTGTCCTCCCGCCATGACAATAGCACCAACCTTTCCGGCACGAATCAGCGCGTATCCTTCTTCTCGCCACGCTTTCCTTTCCTCTTCGCTCGCTTCTGCGGCCACGACGTCGGGGACGATTGGTTCGATTCTCGTCCTTTTCTTCCGTTCCGCCGCGCTCGCGTCCTCCTCTTCCTTGTCCCCCTCCTCCTCCTCGTCGTCGTTGCTCTTCTTCTTCTTCTTCTTCTTCGGTTCCCACGGCCCCTTCTTCGAAACTTTCATCGCGCGATGAAACGCGTCGCAGAAATACTCCAAGTCATCGCCCAAACTCCCTTCCAGTTGCGCGTACACTTTCGCTCTCGCTCTCGCCGTCGCCTCCTCTTCCTCTTCCCCCTTCTCCTCCTCCTCCTCCTCCTCCTCGCGCGTCGTCGTCGTCTCTCTCGACGACGACGACGACGACTTTTTCGCGTGGTGTTCCAGCACGTGTCGCTGACTCCGCGGCAGGCGCGCTTCCATCAAAAGAAGGAGATTCTCGAGTTTTTGTTTCTCTTTCATATTTGTGTTAGTGTGTAATTTGTTGTACATTATATATCGCGCGCGCTTAAAATCGTCTCGAAAAAGAAGAAGAAGAGGAGGTGTGTCGCTTTACTTCATCCGTGCGTTTTTGTGCGCGTTTTGCGCGTGCCGCGGACTCTCTCCCCGCGCGGTTCGTCTTTGTGGCAGATAAGCGCGTCGAACGAACGAACGAACGAACGAACGAACGAACGAACGAACGAACGAACGAAGAGGAAAAAAAAGCTCCAAACAAGTAGTGTTTAGGGTTTAGGGTTTATACACACACAATCAATCCATTATTTATTATTACGATACGTATACGAGTTTTATTTACACATCCACGACATCACAAACACATCCATATTTATTTTTTCCAAACAACGCGAAAGAGAGAGAAGAGAAAAGAATGCGAGGAGTAGAGGAGTAGGAAAAGGAGAAGAAGAAGAAGAAGAAGAAGAAGTGAGAAGTCGCGCGGTGTCAAAGTGAACAACGCGGGAAAGAGAGAGAGAGAGAGAGAGAGAGTAACACTAATTAAAAATGAAGAGGAAGAAAAAGTTGAAACGACCGATTCTTAACGGTGGCGTCGTGAAATCTTTAAAGGTGGCGAAACGAATCACCGCGGAGTTTCACAGGACGGTGTTGTTATCGTCGTCAAAGTCGTCAAAGTCGGCGGCGAGGGTTTCTGCATCCTCGGGGAGAGAAGAAGGAGGAAAAGGAGGAGGAAAAAAAGAAGAAGAGGAAGAGGAGGAGGAAAATAAAACCGATTCAAGAATAAACAGAGACTTGTACCAGAAAGCGTCGCAAGCTGCGCTTCAGAGAACCTCTCACGTGCGGAAATTCGTTTATTCCACGCTGACGACGTTGAACAAGAGACCGAAAAAAGGCGACGAGAGGAAAGTTTTGAACGGGTTAGAAGTTGGAGCGGTGACTACGGAGTTTTGCTGCCAGTCGCCGAGTTGGATACGGTTTCGCTCGATCGATTTGAACTCGCAACATCCAAAGATTGAAAAGAGAGACTTCTTCTCTCTCAAAGTTCGCGAAGACGAGTTCGACGTCATTCTCAATTCTATGGTGTTAAACTGCGTGGCGGAACCGGAAGATCGAGGTGAAATGTTGCTTCGAATGGCAAAAATGTTGAGAAAAGAAACAGGGGTCCTCTTCATCACGATTCCGAGAAGATGCGTGGAAAACAACCCGTTTTGTTCTACCGATATTTTCAACGAGTGTTTGCAAGCGTGTGGTCTTTCCATCGTTCTCACGAAAATTTCGCCAAAAATAGCTTTTTGGGTGTGCGAGAAAAAAGCGAAGAACGTCGCGAACGCCGTGCCAAAACCGAACCGCCGGGATAAGAAGACGAACAACAAGAACTCTTACTTCTCCGTTCACTTTCGCCTTCGCGACGAGGACGACGACGAGGACGACGAGGACGACGACGACGCATCCTCCTCGCGAAGTGAATCGTAGCAGTAGCATTGATGTATGTATACCACAGTTAGCGCAATAGCAGTAGTAGTTTATTTTCCTTTTTTAAAACAAAGTTGTGTAATAAATAATATTGAAAAAGAACGCCCCCGAATAAAAGGATTGGAAACACGCGAGCAAAACAAACGAAAAAGAGCTCTCTCTCTCTCCTCTCTCTCTTTGCTCACTCACATCATCATCATCCAAACAAACGAAGACGAAGGAAGAGAGAGAGCAAAAAAAATAAAAAAAAAACGCCTCCACGAAAAGCGGAGCAGAGACGTGAGAGAAAGAGAGAGAGAGCAGAGAGACGTCGCGAGTAGAAAAGGGAAGAGATTTTATATAGATTTGACATAGAAAAGATGAGAGGCTTCGTCGAAACGCGAGGGAGAGGGACGTACGGCGACGGCGGGAACTTCCACAACAGACAAGGAGGAAGAGACGAGGCAGAGGAGGAAGAAGAGGAGGAGGACGTGGAGACGTGCCCGCTTTGCTGTAACGATATGGATGCGACCGATTTAGCCTTTAAACCGTGCAAGTGCGGCTATCAATTATGCGCGTGGTGTTGGCATCAAATTATGGAAGTTGGGTTTGGCGAGACGGTCGGAAAGTGTCCGGCGTGTCGACAGGACTACGACCAAGATCTGCTGGAGTTTGACGCGGAACAAGTAGCTTCTTTAACGGATGCGAGTAGCGCACAACAACGGAGGGAAAGAGGAGGAGGAGGAGGAGGAGGAGGAGGCAATTATTCTTCCTCTTCGTCGTCGCTTTCATCTTTGCAACAACATCATCATCATCATCAGCACGGTAGTCGATCGTACCGATATCAAAACTATCCCCACGGAAGGTACTCCGAAAATTACGACGGTACCAGTGGTGAGGGCGACAACAGCATCGTATTTGGTGCCGGCAGAGGCAGGGGACGGGGCCAAGGCGGAAGACGAGGAGGGGTTCTCTTCGGAGGAGGAGGACGAGGGAGAGGTCGAGGGAGAGGAGGTGGTGATTTTGACGGGAATTTCGGCGGTAATGGATACTCATCGTACGATCCAAACGCACCGATTGACAGCAGTCGTAAGCATCTCGTCAACGTGCGCGTCATTCAGCGAAACTTAGTCTACGTTGTCGGCATTCCGACTGCTATGTGCAAGGAAGAGATACTGAAGAAAGCAGAGTATTTTGGAAAGTATGGGAGTATCATCAAGTTGCAAGTGTCTTGTCCGCCAGCACCGGCTAGTGGTAGCGGAAATGATGTGAGTAATGCGGGAAATTTGGCGGGATGCGCTTACGTAACATTTGAAACCGAAGCGGACGCAGAGACATGTATTCAATGCATTGACGGTGTCCCCGCGAACCCAGACGGTACAGGACGACCCCTTCGAGCATGTCATGGGACGACAAAATATTGTAACGCGTTTCTACGCAATTTTCCATGCGGAAACCCAGAATGTTTATATCTTCACGTCGTCGGAGAAAAGGAGGATTCTTTCACGAAAGAGGAAATGCTAGCGTCTTACAGAGAGAAAAAGAAGAAAGCCATGTTCAAAGGAGGGAGCTCGAATTTCAAGAGCAATAGAAGTAAAGACAGCGTTTCCGCGGTAAACACTGCGAATAAAAACAGGCTCGAAAACCTGAGGCTCAACAATCATCAGAGAAAGAACAGCAAAAGGTTCAATAGCAATATCGAAGTTGATGAAGACAACGATAACAATAAAAACGCCGGTGATGCCGATGATGTCGATGGAGGTGGTAGAGATAGACACAGCAATCATCACAATGTTAGTAACGCGCGGCAGAACAAAACTAAATTGGGCGATCGTGATAATGGTAAAGCAATGGGAAATAGAAAAAACCTTCCCGGCGGAAGGGAGAAAGGATCATCGCTTCGTGACATTCCAGCGCCACGGAAAATCGTACTTCCTCCTAAGAAAGGGGATCCAGCGTAAAACGCAGAGGCACATTCCGCGAATCGAAGTAAATGGGCCGCTTAGAGGAAGTACTAAACCACACCGTTACCGTTTTAAATACTAACTACTATATAAAAAATGTACAATTAGGATGAAATTAAAATATTTTGCGTTTGGTTCTCGCTTTTCTTTCTAGTTACTCCCATAAAGATTTCCCCACTTTGACGCGCTTTTTTCTAGCTTTATTGTCTCTACGTTTCTTCAGTTGTTGCGGCCAATGCGTCGCGGCAAACGCCATCGCGCTCTCCTTGTAAGAACTCGCTCTGGCGTTAGCACTTCCACTTCCTCGCCCAGCATTCGCGGCTCCGCCTTGCTTTTTTTGCTGTTGGCCGCCACCGCTGCCTTTTCCCTTCCCTTTGCCAGAATTTCGATTCTTCTCGCCAGATTCATCGTTATTGCTAACATTAGCGTTGTTCTGTGTAGCAGCGGGTGCCGCAGCGTTGGAGCCGCCGAGTGCAAAGTCGATTTTCCCTCCGTTCATTTGCGCATCTCTATCGTTTTCTTCGACAGAACGATAACGTCGAGCATCGTATATTCCGAAACGTCTATCTTCCGAAACAGACCGAAAGCCGGATCCACCTCGGCCGGATCCACTACCACCGGCATTCTTTTGGCCACTACCGCCGCTTTTCTTTTTCGAGTCTTTCTGATCCGGTTGTTGCTTGCTTTTGCTATTATTCGCGTTCTTATTCTTGCCAGCCGTCGCTTTTTGTTTTCCGACATTTTTCTCCTCCTCGTTTTCTTCATCTTCATCGTCGTCGTCTTTTTTCCCACCCTTTTTCCCACCGGCATCGCTTTGATCTTTCTTCCCGCTTCCATCTTTTGTTTTCAACATCTTTTTCGCGTTCGCGTTGTCTCGTTCCACGGAGCTTTTGACGCCACCAGACCGAGTCGATTTTTTGATTTTCTCCACTTCTCCATCGTCGTCTTCATCATCGTCTTCATCGTCGTCATCGTCGTCATCATCGTCGTCGTCGTCGTCGTCATCGTCGTCGTCGTCGTCATCATCTCCATCATGCGAATTCTTCCTCTTCTTGCCAACAACTTGCAAATCGTCTTCTTCTTCGTCATCTGTGTGGATGTTCTGAAGATCGCTCGGTAAAGATCCCGTATTTGTTGTTTGCTCACGCAAATCGTCGTCGTCGTCGTCGTTATAAACGCCAGCCTTCCTAGCTTCAGCTCTGGCGAAGAGTTCAGAAAGTTCAGAATCACAAGCTTCCAAAGCAAGTCGAGCGTGAACTAATTTTGTATTCGCTTGTTCGAGTCTCTTTAGTTCTTGCAACAACACATTCTCTATCTCTTGCATCGGCGGCAAACCCGCTCTTGCTAAAGCAGTTTGTGCCTTCTCCCATGCCGCCTTTGAAACAAGTTGCTCCTCATCGAGCTCTTCCTCATCTTCCTCATCGCTGCTGAGATCATCGTCCGAATCGTCCGTATCGTAATGTCCATTCGGATCTGACGGAATGAATTGATATTGTTGTTGTTGCTGTCGTCGATTTTGTTCTAGCGCAGTCGTAATAGCCATCGTCGGTGTAGTAGTTTTTGCGGCATTATCCTTGTCCGAGTTACCCCCACTATTGGCTTGGCTTCTAAGTCTGGGAGATCTAGGTGACTTATTCATCTCAGAGTCGGTCGCATAGTTTTTTCTTCTCTTTTCATCAGAAGCGATCTGCGCGGCCCGTTGCATCTCGGACATATCTTCGTCATCTTCTTCATCAGTATTATCTCCTCCAAACGCCAAATACTTATCCCACTCCGCATCGTCAACTTCAACATCTTCAGCTTCATTCAAATTAGGAACAGATTTGGGGCTCACATCCTCGTTCGATGGCTCATCATCATCAACCTTTGCATCTTCGGGTGGCGGGGTTTTTTGTTTAGATGCCTCGAGTGATTTTCTCGTCGTAGCCCCCTTTGATTTGTGACCATCTTTTCCATCGTTATCGTCAGTGTCATTCTTATCATCACTCTTGTTGTTGCTCTTGTTGTTATCTTTCTTGTCATCATTCAGAACTTCTTCATCGGATCCCGCTGCTTTTTTCTGCTCTTCCAAAATCTCCATGGATTGTTTTCTACGCTTTTCTGCTATTTCTTTCTGTGCCTGTTGCAACGTCTCGTGCGCTTTCAGACGAGCTTGCGAATACACTTTTTCTGCTTCCTCGACGAGGGACTTTAACCGAGCCAATTCTCTCTCAGAATATTCGACGTCTCTGACCATTTGCGCCCGACGCTCTTTCGTCTGCTCAATTTCCCTTTCCATCTCCTCTGTAAATCGGGCCATGCTCGTCGAAGAAGCGCCGCCCTTCTTGTTGTTCTGACCTCTTCCAGAAGTTGTAGCTAAGTGATGAGCATCTTCATCTCCATCGAGATCAAACGTCACGTGTCCTAAATGTGCTCCTAAAATATCATGTTCATCTTCATCTAAATTATTTATGTGCGAATTCAAAAGTCCTCCGCTCCCTATTCGGTTCACATCAGATATACCCGCGGCCCACGCGGCGGCGACCCGCTTTCTTGGTGGAGCGTTCGAGGGCGCATGCAGCGCTCTCTCTTTTGCGTCCGGAGTTCCCGCTTTCTTACGCGCTTCCGCTAAAAGCTTCATTTTCTTTTTCTGTTGCTTAAAAGCTTGTTTCTTTGGCGGTAACGCCGGAGAAATTGATCGACCGATACCTTCGCCCCCGTTTGTCAAATAATCGAAATTCGTATTCCTATCGATAATATTCCCCGCATCGGCGTCATCTGCGCCTCCACCAAATCTCCCTCCTTTCGATATCTTACTCCTCTTCCCTTTCGGACCTTTTTGAAACGTATCCATCAAGTCGCCGCTATTCGTACCCTTGGAAGCGTTCGTCTTCCCTTTCTTCTTTGCGGAGCTTCCACCTTGATCAGCAGCGTTTCGTTTCTTACCAACGTTGGCTGTTTTTGCGCTCGCTCCGCCATTCTTTGCTGCCTTTGCAGCACCGGCATTTCCTTTAGCCGCCGCCGCCGCCGCTGCATTTTGTTTCGCGCGAACCGTCGCTTTATACGGCGCCGACTCAATCTCTCCTCGTCGCAAGTGCTGAAACTTGATGAGATTTCTCCACTTATCTTTCAGCTGCACTCCAGTTCTTCCCCTGCGTTTTGGAAATGTGAAGAAAGTAAGAAACGTCGTCGTTTGAAATGTTTTCGTTCGTTAGTCGCTGTACTCGTGGAGATTTGTACGCTTCTCTCTCTTTCTGTTGAGAGAAAAGCCCAAGAAGCAAAGGCAAAAAGCCACTAAAAAAAAAGCGACTCCCCCCCCTTTTTGAAAAAAAAACAAGAGAGAAAAAGCACTCAAAAAAAAACGTAAACGACGAGAACCGCCGGAGAGACGGCGCGAATTGCGCGTTTTGCGTCCGTCTCTCTCTATCCCCGCGCGCAAACATCTATTAAAAAAAATATAGGATTGAAATAAAACGCACCTCAACGCTTTGAAATCAGGATCTGTTCTCATCTTCTCCCAGGCGCCAATGCCGTGCTTTTGCACCGCAGCGCGTAAAGCCGTCTCTTCTTCGGCTTGCCAGTACCCTCTCAAAGTTCCCGCCGGCGTGATTGAAGTCGTTGCGTTTTTCCCTCCTTTTGGCGGTGGCGACGCCGCAACATTTTCCTTCTTCTCCAATTTGTCAGCCTTCATATCTTCTTCTTCTTCGAGCGCGCGCGCGACACCTCCCTCTCTCTTTAAACTTCCTTTCAAATCTCTCTCTCTCTCTCCGTCTCTCTCTTCGTCTCTCTCCGTCTCTCTCTCCGTCTCTCTCTCTCTCTCCGTCTCTTGTTTGTTTGGGCGTGCGCGCGCGTTTTTTTTTGTGCACAATGCGGCACACACACGACGACGACGACGACGGCGAAAAGACGAGCACACAAACAAACAAAACCAAAAAAATAAAGAGAAAGAGAGAGAGAAAGTGAGAGATCTCGACACGATAGGACAAAAAAATTTCTTCGCTCTTCGCGGTCTGTCAATGTCGTCGTCGCCCGTCGTCGTCGTCAGACAAAAACAAAAAGAAACAACGCGAACTTCACACTTTTTTGCGCGCACAAACACACTTTACACACAAAAAAAGGGGGACGATGATGACTATGACTCGCACCGCAACTGCGACCGCTACCACCGCGACGAACGCTTTCAACACCGCGCATAAAAAGCGCTTCTCCTCTTCGTCTCTCTCTCCGAACAAAGTCCAAAATAATCGCCGCTGTCTTCGTCACCCGAAGCATGCGGCAACTGTTGTCGTCGCGGGACGATTCCCGGACGAGCGCACGTACATCATGATCAAGTGAGCGCCTCTCTCTCTCTCTCTCTCTCTCTCTTTCTCTGTTTGGATTTCGGTAGTTTGTGTTCGCGAGTTTTTCTCTCGTCGTTTACGTCTGTGCGTGGTCATCTTCTCCGCGTTTGGTCGTTCTTTTTCCCCGAGAGGGAGCAATCGCGATGATTTTTTTTTCTCTCTCGTTTTATCCACTTTTTAATTATCCAGTGCGGGGGAAGAGAGAAATTGTTGTATTTTCTCGAAATACTGACTCAACTCGAAACATATTTACGATAATAATAATAACAACTACAACAACAACAACAGACCGGATGGCGTGCAAAGAGGGAAAGTTGGTGCAATTATTGAACGCTTCGAGAATAAAGGCATG
>Ga0181560_10003750_pt1 | contig 13910 bp, 10 predicted proteins | sample 011ome_20_FD_133751 | JGI IMG/M metagenome (GOLD analysis project Ga0181560, IMG submission 133751) | Coastal salt marsh microbial communities from the Groves Creek Marsh, Skidaway Island, Georgia - 011509CT metaG (megahit assembly) | ecosystem: Environmental > Aquatic > Marine > Intertidal...
CGCCGGCGACGCTTCCGTTTCGTGCCCGCTTCCGGGGAGCGCGCACGCTTCGTCCTCGTGCGTCCCGGGGCATACGCCCCTGGCCTGCTCCGTGCGCATGATGTTGGTCGCCACGAACACGCCCGTCGAGTCGTACACGGTGAGGTCCGACGCGTCCCACAGCTCCGGCGGTTCGAGCGAGCCCGGCGGGCTCGGGCGGCTCGCGATGCCTTTCACCTTGAGCGCGACGCTCCCCACCGCGGGGACGGTCGCCTGGTACCCTTTCTTCGCCACCAGGGTGAAACCGACGATGTATGCGAACATCACGGCGATGATGCTGTAGTACAGCAAGCCTGCGTGACGGGGCGGGGGACGCGTCTGGGTGGTGAGATGAGGGACCGAGAGAGGATGGAGACGCTGTGGTTTTTTTGGGTGTTGCGCGTTTCGAGACTCTGGGTGGCGTGGCGAAGGGACGCGGAAACGCGGGCAACACGCACTGAGGCTCCAGCTCTTGATGACCACGTTCTTCTGCGTGCTGTACCCCACATTATTCAGAGCGGACACCGCGGCTCCCATGGTCGCGCCCGCGATCGGGAGACTGCGAGCCGCGCGAGAAAACAGGACCCGAAAATAAAAACCGACTCGTGGACGTTTGTTTCGGGCTCTAAGCTCTTCAGATCGAACGAATTCCCGGTTTCATCAGTTCGCTTTGCGCTGAGCTGGAGCATCCTTGGGACGTCGCCGAGATGGTGGAAACCGAGGGGGGCGGCGCTAAGGCGCTGTTCGCGCGCCTGTCGCTCCTCGTGCTGAACGTCGCGCTGTTCGGGCTCGGCATCGCGCTGGCGGTGATGGGATCGAACGAAGAGGGAACCGCCGGATTGGTCAAGAGCATCTACGCGAACCACGGCGTGACGTTCGCGGCGTTCCAGGAACCCGACTACGCCATGGCCGTCGCGGGCGCGTTCATCACGCTAACCTCCATGCAGGGCATCGTCGGCGCGATGACCGGGCACAAACCCACGCTCTTCGCGTACCACACGTTCTGCCTGTTTCTCCTGACGGGCGTGATTTACGCCGCGGAGATGACCCGCATTTACCGCGACGAGGCTGACGCCACCGTCGCCGCGTACTGGTCCCGGCTCGACCCGCGGGACATGAGCGCTCGCGACGACAACCTCGTGAACTACTCCGAGGACAGAACCAAGCACATCGCCAAGCGGTGGTTCACGGACGCGAACAACATCCTCATCGCCGTCGCGGTGTTCCTCTCCTTCGCGCTCGTCGCCTCGGGAAGCGTCATGGGCCTCAAGTACACGCTCAAGCGCGTCGGCGCCGGCGCCAACTTCATGGGCATCCTCTTCGGCTTCTTCCTACTCGTGCTCTGCGCGGTGGTCGCCAGGGCCACCTACGTCGTGCCGGGCGCGCTCAGCCTGGACGTCTCGGTGGACTTCCCGGTGGACGCCGACGGCGGGCCGGGCGAGCCCGTCGACGCCTTCGTGACACTGCTCCGGCGCGAGCCCTGGAAGATCTTCAGGGACGATGAGGGCGCGGGCTCGAGCAGGCCGCACGGCGTCGACCCCGTGAGCGCGACACCGCCGCCGCCGCTGCCGCCGCTGCCTCCGCCCACGAACGACACGAGCCCCCCCGCGCCTCCGACGAGAAGGCTTCTGGAGGACGGCAACGCGACTGCCGTGCCGCCTCCGCCGCCGCCTCCGCCGTTCCCGCCCCCCCCGGCGGCGCCTTCTCCCCCTCCTTCACCTCCCGCCGGGACGGACGAGGCCTTCCCCGCGCGCGCGATGTGGATCAACGCCGTGGACCGCCGCAAGCGCTCGCGCAACGGCGTGCTGCAGAGCACGGTGGTGCACTTCACGGCGTCGTTCTCGGGCGTGAACGCCACCGAGGACGTCGACCTGAACGCGACGCTGCCGCCGGCGGTGCGGGCGCGCGTCGAGCGCGCGGCGGTTGGCGAGGACGAGGTGGTGGTCTCGGACCTGCGCCGGGGAGGCACGCACGCGTACGGCGGCGCGTGGGCCGCGCACTTGCTCGCCGCCGCGGGCGTGCTGGTGATGCTCGCGAGCGTCGCCGGCTTCGTGGGGATCACCACCGGCGTGACGGCGCACCTCTGGACGCACTTCTTCTTCTGCGCGTTCGCGTGGTCCTTCGCGGTGGCCGCCGCGCACACGCTGCTGGAGCACTCGGACGACACGAAGACGTACCTGGCGAACCACTGGCAGGTAATTCAGACCGGCGTCGTGGGCGACAACGTCGCCGCCGAGGACGCGGCGGCGTTCGCCACGCAGCACATGCGCGCCGCCGCCGCGCTCGGCGCGCTGTGCGCGGTGTTCCTCTCCGTCTCGCTCGCCGCCACCGTCGCCGCGCTGCTGGTGATCCACGGCTGGATCGGTCCGGGCGCGCACAGGAGGGGGCAGCCCCTGTTCCGCGGCGGGAGCGGCTCGGCGGGAGGCGCCGCCGATTCCGGAACGACGAGCGGCGCGGCGGTGGCGCACCGGCGGCTCGCGCGGGAGGACGACGACTGGGGCGACGGCTGGGGCGACGGCTGGGACGACGAGAAGCCCTCTCGCGCTAAGAGCCGCTCCGACGCGAGAGCCGGAGGCGCGCGCGTCGGCGACGTGGAGTCCGGAAACGGGCAAGCCGGCGGCAGGGCGGTGGCGGCCGATGAGCGCTTGGAGATGGCTGACCTGCGCAACATGGTGCAGGAGGCGCGCGGCGGCCGCGGGCGATTCAAGCGGCGCGGCGGGAAGAGTTCGCGGACGCCTTCGCCGGAGCGCTCGCGCGCGCGCGCCGCCGTGCCCGCCTCGGCGACGGCGGCGAAGATGGAGGAGGGCCTCCTCTCCCTGTTCGCGCGCGTCACGGGCGGGGTCTCGTCGGAAAGAACGCCGCGGGGGGACCGTGAGCCCCTCCAGAACGCGTCGTCTTCCGTGTTCCGGGACGAAATCGCGCGACCTAACCACTCGCGCGCCGACGTCGCGGCGGCGGTTTCGATGCTGCGCGCGGCGGCGGCGCGGCGCAACCCGGACGACCCGGACGCGGCGCTCAGGGCGGCGCTGGAGGTGGCGGGCGAGGGAGACGCGACGCTGATCCGCGAAGCGCTGGGGGGAGTTGCGACTGGGGGGTCGCCGCGCGGGCGAGCGCGCTTCACGCTCGAGTGAACGACGCGCGCGTCATCGCGAGTTCGCTGCTCGAGCTGTAGAGTGCGGACTGTTTGTGTTCGATATCGATTTCGAGAGTGTTTCGGGTGATGAAACGAACAAGAATTTAACATCGTCTCGCACTTCTGAAGGCGAGCGCGTGGGGCTCGCGCGGGGGTCGCGTCGGGCTCGGTTTGCGTCGATCGGCGACCGCGATGGTGAAGTCCAGCGCCGCGCGTGATGCGCACAAGACGGACTGGAGCGACCCCGGGACGTGCTTGACGGTCGCGGTTCTCGGGTGCACCGGTGACCTGGCGAAGAAGAAAACCTACCCCGCGCTCTTCGCGCTGTTCCTGCACGACCACATGCCCGAGGGCACCGCGGTGGTGGGGTACGCGCGCTCGGACCTGGACGACGCGCGTTTGCGCGATACGCTCCGTGAGCGCCTGAAGGGCCCGCCCGAGAAAGTCGAGGCGTTCCTCGCGCGGTGCTTCTACGAGCGCGGCGCGTACGAAGACGCGAGCCGGGCGGATGTGTTCGGGGGGCTGGGCCGTCGGATGTCGCTGTTCGAGCGGCAGCGCGACGCCGTCGCCGGCCACCGCATCTTCTACCTGGCGCTCCCCCCCTCCGTGTACCCGCCCGTGTGCGCGAACATCCGCGAGTCGTGCATGTCCGCCGGCGGCTGGACGCGCGTGATCGTGGAGAAGCCCTTCGGCCGGGACCTGAAGTCCTCCGAGGCGCTCAGCGGCGGCATCGCCGCGCTCTTCTCGGAGGCGCAGCTGTACCGCATCGACCACTACCTCGGCAAGGAGCTGACGCAGAACCTGGTGGTGATGCGGTTCGCGAACCGCTTCCTCGCGCCGCTGTGGAACCGGGACAACATCTCGAACGTGCAGATCATCTTCAAGGAGCCGTTCGGGACGCAGGGCCGGGGCGGGTACTTCGACCAGTACGGCATCATCCGCGACATCATCCAGAACCACCTCCTGCAGTTGCTGTGCCTCGTCGCCATGGAGAAGCCGTGCTCGCTCTCGCCGGACGACATCCGCGACGAGAAGCTCAAAGTCTTGCGATGCGTCGAACCGGTTAGCACGGAGGACGTCGCGCTCGGGCAGTACACGAACGGACCGGAGGGGCCCGCGTACTTGGACGACCCCACCGTGCCGGCCGGGAGCAGGGCGCCAACCTTCGCGCTCACCGTTTTGCGGGTGAACAACGAGCGCTGGGAGGGCGTGCCGTTCATCGTCGAAGCCGGCAAAGCTTTAAACGAGCACAAGTGCGAGATCCGGCTACAGCTGCGCGACGTTCCCGGAGACCTGTTCAAAGAGCAGCGCGTGAACGGGCGGCAAGCGCGCAACGAGTTCGTCGTGCGTCTGCAGCCCGACCCCGCGATTTACATGAAGATGACGGTGAAGGAACCGGGTCTGGGGATGGAGCTCGCGCAGAGCGAGCTCGAGCTGCTGTACACGGAGAAGTACGAAGACACGCCCATCCCCGAGGCGTACGAGCGCCTCATACTGGACTGCATCAACGGCGACCAGCAGCACTTCGTGCGCCGGGACGAACTCAGGGCGGCGTGGAAGATCTTCACGCCGCTGCTCAAGTACGTAGATGCGGGGGGGCTCAACCCGGAGCTGTACGCGTACGGATCGAGAGGGCCTAAAAACGCCGACAAGCTGCGCCAACGCGCGGGGTTCATCGAGAACGTCACCGCCAAGGACATCACGAGTTGAGAGGCACGGCACACGCCGCAGTGAATCACATCTAGAGGAAGGTGATTGTGAAAAATTTCGTCGCATCCGTCTCCGCCAGTCCGCGTGCGAAGAAAACCCTCGGGACATTGGGTTGCAGCCGATAAAACGGCTGCAACCCCAGAGCCGATGCGCGCAGCGACGCTCGAGGCGTCGCCCGGATGGCCGCGGGCGTCTACGCGCGGGGGTGCTTTCAGACGAGATGGACGTCCGCGCGCGGGGCCGGTCGCGGCGAAGAGCCCGCCGCAGGCAGAGCGGCCTGAGAAGGGTCGGCGCGCTTCGCAGTCGTGCCGGTCAGACTCGGAGATGCTGATTGCGCACCTCGCGTTGGAGGCGCCCGAGCACTTCGGCGGCGACGACGTCGACGCCCTGTTCGGCGCGGACATCGCGCTCGCGAAGTGGGAGGACCCCCGAGCGACGGACCCGGCGTTTCTCGCGGCGTGCGTCCTGCGCGCCAGCGGACTCGACGAAGCCGAACGGCGAGCCGCCGACGCGCGACTGACCGGCACACGCGCGAAAAAAGCCAACCCCGTGGACCGGGCCTTCTCCGCGGCGCGCGGTCGCGCCGCGAGCATGTTTAACTTGGTGCTGAGCGCGTTGGACATGCGCGGCGGCGCGCACGCCGCCTCGCTCTCCGTCGTGTTCGAGGAAATGCCGAGCGCGCGAGTCGCGCCGGACCTCGTCAGCCACGCGCTCGCGCGCGCGGCGTGCGTCTCCGCCGGCGACGACGCCGGCGCCGGCGCACTTCTGGCCGCCGCGCGCCGCGCCGCCGGCGCGCCGGCGGAAAGAGCCGCGAACACGCCATCCCCGCTGACACGCGACGCGAGCCTGCGCGTCGTGTACGAGGACGCGCACGTCGTCGCGGTCTCCAAGCCCGCGGGCGTCCTGACGCACGAGCCGCGCGGCGCCGGGCCGAAGAAGCACGCGCCGAAAAAGAAGGCGCGGGACGGCGACGCGGTTTCATCGGCGCTGGCGCGCGCGTACGGCGCCGGCGGCTTGAGCGCGGTGGGCGCGCACGTCTCGGGGCCGGGCATCGTGCACCGGCTGGACCGCCCCACGACGGGCGTGCTTTTGGTGGCGAAGACGGACGAGGCGCACCTCAGCCTGGTCGCGCGGTGGTTCCAGCGGCGCGTCCGGAAGACGTACCTGGCGCTGACGGAGAGGCACCCCGGCGACGTCGACGCTCGGCGGCTGAAAACCGAGCGCGCGCGCGAGGGGCGCGCGGCGGCGCCCGTGGACGGCAAGCCCGCGCGGAGCGACTGGCGCGTGCTGGAGACGTTCGAGGGCGACGAGAGCGCGCAGCACACCTTCGCGCTCGTGGAGGTGCGGCCGCTGACGGGCAGGAAGCACCAGATACGGCAGCACATGGGCCTCGAGCTTCGCGCGCCGCTCGTTTTGGACCCGCTGTATCGAAACGGCCAACCCTCGTTCGGGCTGCCCAGACGCGCCGAGGAGGCGCTGGAAACCCCCGGAGCGGGAACCGGCACGGCGAGGTCGAAGAAGAAAGCCAAGCCCGGCAACGCGCTGTTTCTGCACGCGCGCTCGATCGAGCTCGAGCACCCAATCACGGGCGAGGCGCTCGTGCTGGAAGACCCGCCGCCCCCCGCGTTCGAAGCCGTCCTCGAGGCGCTCAGGAAAGAAAAATAATTTGCGTCGCGACGACGAGACTCGGTCGTTACGTACGCGACGAAACTTTACGCGTATCTCTGAGCTCGCATGAAAGTCTAAAGAATCGCTCATACGCCCCTCGGCGCGGTCGTGTCCCTCCCCCGCGCCGCCCTCGTCCACACCCTCTCTCCGCGCTGCCGCTTAGATGCCGTACCCGGAGTTGTCCATCGCGTTGCCCGCCACCTGGGGCTCGTTCTCCGGGATCTCGCACACCACCACGTCGGAGGTGAGGAAGATCTTCGCCACCGAGCACGAGTTCTCCAACGCGCACCTGATCACCTTCGTGGGGTCGATGATGCCGTTGACCATCAAGTCCTCGAACTTGCCCGTCGCGGCGTTGTACCCGAAGTCCGGGTTCGCGTCCGTGGTGACGCGCTCCACGACGACAGAGCCGTTGTCGCCGGCGTTGGACGCGATGAGCCGCATGGGGTACTTGAGAGCGCGCTTGATGATGTCCGCGCCGAGCTTCTGCTCATCGTTGGGCAGCGTGGCTTTGATGTCGTCCACCGCGGCGGCGAGCTTGAGCAGCGTGCACCCGCCGCCGATGACGATGCCCTCCTCCACCGCCGCCTTGGTGGCGTTGAGCGCATCCTCCACGCGCAGCTTCTTCTCCTTGAGCTCCGTCTCCGTCTGCGCGCCAACCTGGATGATGGCGACGCCGCCGCTGAGGCGCGCGGCGCGCTCGTTGAGCTTCTCCTTCTCGTACTCAGCCTCGGTGCCCTCGATGAGGCGGTTGATCTGCTTCACGCGCGCCTCCACCTCGAGGTTGGTGCTGCCGTCGCCCACGATCGTGCAGCTCTCCTTGCCGAGCTCGACGCGCGCCGCGTTGCCGAGCACCTCGGTGCCAACCTTGTCCAGGGACAAGCCGAGCTCATCCTTCACAACCGTGGCGCCGGTGAGAATCGCGATGTCCTCCAGGTACTGCGACTTGCGCTCGCCGAAGCCGGGCGCCTTGAGCGCGCAAATCTTCAGCGCGCCGCGGAGCTTGTTCACCACGAGCGTGGCGAGCGCCTCCTGCTCGATGTCCTCGGCGATGATCAGCAAGGGGAAGCCCTGCTTGATCGCCTCCTCGAGGATGATGATCATGTCGCGCGCGGATTTGACCTTCTTGTCCACGAGCAGCAGCTTGCAGTTGTCGTACGAGCACGTCATGCGCTCCGAATCGGTGACGAAGTAGGGCGAGATGTACCCGCGCTCGAACTGCATGCCCTCCACGACGACCAGGTTGTTGTCCACGGAGCGCGCCTCCTCCAGCGTGATCACGCCCTTGCGGCCAACCTTGGCCATGGCGTCGGAGATCATGGTGCCAACCTCCATGTTGCCGCCGGCGGAGACGGACGCGACGTTGGCCAGCTCCTCGTCGGAAACCTCCTTGGACAGGTCCTTCAAGACGTCGATGAGCTTCGCGACCGTGGTCTCCATGCCGCGCGTCAGCTGCACGGGGTTGGTGCCGGCCATGACGATCTTCATGCCCTCGGTGATCATCGCCGCCGAGAGCACGGTGGCGGTGGTGGTACCGTCGCCCGCCAAGTCGTTCGTCTTCTGCGCCGCCTGGCGCACCAGGCGCGCGCCGGTGTTCTCCACGGGGTCCGCGAGCTCAACCTCCTTCGCGACGGTCACGCCGTCGTTGACAATCTTGGGCGAGCCGTACTTGGACTCGAGCACGACGTTGCGGCCCTTGGGGCCCAGCGTCACGCCCACCACGTGCGCCAGCTTATCCACGCCCCGCTGCATCTTCTTGAGCGCGGCGCCGTCGTCGGCGTTGAAGTACAGCCTCTTCGCCACCGCGGTGGTCACCGTGGAGACGCGCGCGGCGCGGCGCGCGGGGAAAGAGGCGCCTGCGGAGTGAGCGGAGAGAAGGGAAGAGGTCAGCGGCGGCGTACGCGGCGGCGTACGCGACGGCGTATGCGACGCGCGCGCGAGAAGAGCCGATCTTCTTCTTTTCTCCGTGAAAGGAAGGCGGTGGAAGGAAAAAAACGCCGAAGCGTCACGACGCCTCCGGAAGGCGCGGCGGCGAGCGGCGCGCGACGCGCGGATCGACGCGCGCGAATCGCGCGCGCAATCGGAGGTGTCATGTTTAGCACCCGGCGGTGCGGGTCTCCGAGCGAGGCGGGGACGTACCGAGCTTCGAGCTCGTCTTGGAGCTCAGGGCGGCGGGAGCGACCCTGCGCGATGACGGAAAGAACGGACGAGAATACGGGAAGCCGGTTAGTTACGCGCGGTACGCGGGCGATGGAGGGACACGAACGCGCTCGGCGAGCGCGCTGAGCGACGCGTCCGCATATCACGAAAACGTGGAAGCCGTTCCAGTCGTCCCATCGCTTCGAAACGCGTCGCCGCGCGCGACTCGGCGCGTGCGCGGAGAGGCATCCTCGCGAAACGCCGATGGCGATTCTTTCTCGGGGTTCAGGTTTTTGGTGCCCGCGCGACGCGCCGGGGCGCGCGGCTCGACCTAGGGACGCGTGTGCGCGCGTGACGCACCTCGTGTGCATGGCGGTAGACATCATGGCGGCCATCGTGGCGCGAGTACCGGTCCGAAGGGAGAGCGGGCGGGCAAATGTGCGGAACCGCGAACGTCTTCGCGCTTTCCGTGCGCTTTTCGCGGCGGCGGTTGAGCGTACGGGCGAATTAAACCGTCATCCTCGAGTCGCGAAAAACCATCGTCCGATCCTATCCACTCGAGTCACGACCGGTGAAAATCTCCGTCACTTGTAAAAAAGATAAACGTGGGCCCAACCCGCCGCGTTCTAGGCTATAACCGCGCTCCGTCCGTCTTTTTTTAGTGTCGGCCACACGCCTCAGACGTCGCTCGCCCAGTCACCGCCCCGCGCCGCTCCCCGCCAGTCTGTCCAGCACCTCGTCGAGGTCCTGACTCAGCGGCGGCTGCAGCGCGCCCCGCGCGCGCTGCCTGCGGCACTGCTCCGCGAACTCGTCGCACGCGCGCGTCATGCCTTTGCCGGCGTTGGCCGCGCGCAGCAGCTCCAGCGCCGCCGCCGCGAAGGCGCCCGAGTACGGCGGCCCCGCCACTTCCAGCACCTCGCCCGCGAAGTACCGCAGGTGCGACGGGTCGACGACGCGTCTCCACTTCTCGGACGCCGCGCGCAGCGCGGGTAGCACCAGCCCGAGCTCCACCAGCTCCACCGCGACGTCCAGCGTCGCCAGGTGGGTCTGCTCGTTCGCGCCCTTGCCCATGGCGCCAATCGCCGCGCTCACCGTCTCCAACGCCTCGGCGCGCAGACGCGGATGCGCCTTGCAAATCTCAGACACGACGTGCAGGTACGCCGCCGTGTTCGCCGCCGCGTGCACCTGCTTGTAGTGCTCGGGGTTGCCCATGGCGGACTTGACCCAGGCCAGCGCGCCGGCGGCGGGGACGGGGTGCCTCACGGTCTCCAGGAACGGGGACGAACCCTCCTCGAGCGCGAGGGGGACGCCGCGCGTCGTCCCCGCGCACCACTCGAACACGGCGGCGAGGTTCGCCCGCGTCTCGCCGAATTCGTCGGCGCCGCACGTCGCCGTCGCGATGAGGTCGAAACAACGCGCGCGCGCCGTGGCGTTGCGCGCGGGGTCCGCGTTCGGGTCCCAGCGGAACGCCTCATCAAACAACGCGCGCAGAAGTTCCGGGGACCGGAGGGGAGCGGTCGACGGCGTATCCGCGTTGTTTGATGAGGCGTCGGCGCGGGACGCCGCCGGAAGTCTCGCGGCGGCGCCGGCGACGTCCGCGCCCGCGCTCGTCTCCTCGTCGCCCAGGTACGCGTCGCGCAGTTTCCGCAGCGTCTCGGGGGGGAACGCGGCGAGCCCCGTGCCCCGCCTGCGCTTGAAGTCGTCCGCAGCCTGGAGCAGGTCGCCCACGACCGCCGTCGCCGCGGCGTCCGCGTCGGACGCCGCCAGGAGCGGCGCGACGCGCCGCACGACGCCGGCGCCGTGCGCGGCGGCGGCGGCGGCGCGCAGCTCCTGCGAGACGCGCGCGGCGAAGGCGCGCGATTGCGCGGCTTGCGCGGCTCCGAGCCCCGCGTCGCCCCCGTTCGCGAGGTCCGCCAGCATCATCTGCGCGAACAGGTAGGTGGCCAGCGACTGGCAGCACGCCGTGCGGATCGCGCCCGTGGCCTCCGCGAGCCGCGCCTCGTCGTCGCCGGCGCCGATCAAGTCGCGGAAGTGGTCGGCGAGCAGCTCGTGGAAGATGCTGAAGTACGAAGCCGCCGCCGGGCCGAGCGCCTTGACCTCGTCGGCGTGCCCGTGCTGCCAGGCGTGCTGGATCGCGACGGTGATCAGAAGGCAGTCGGGGTGCTTCTCCGCGAGCGAGAAGAGCACGCCGCGCCCGCGGTCGGAGTGCAGCAGCTGCGTCAGCCACGTCGGCCGGCCCGTCACCGCGTCCACCAGCCTCGGGTCGAACGTCCGGCGGATGAGCTGCTCGAGGAAAAACGTCTCGTCCCGCCGCACGCGCCCGCGCCAGCCCTCGAGCGCCTCCGCGACCGCGCCGGGACCCGCGCCTCCGCCCGCGCCGAAGCCCGAACCGGGGGGGGTCGCGTCGATCCTCGGCGCGGTCGTGCCCCCCTGAGGCGTGTCGTCCTCGTCGCCGTAGTACCGGGGGGTCGCCGCCGCGGACGCGTCGCCACCGCGGTCCTTGAGCTGCGCCACCGGGGACAGCGGGCTGAATTGCGCGGCGCGTGCTTGCGCGTGCTTGTGCGCCGACGGCTCGGTCTCCTCGGTGAGCTCGAGCCAGCCGCACACCAAGCTACTCATCTGCGCGTAGCCCCGGTAGTTCTCCGACAACAGCTCGATGGCCGCCGCGGGCTTGCCCCCGCTCGCGACGTACGTGCGCAGCGAATCCATCACGCCCGGCTCCATCACCGCATCCTTCGCGGCGAGCGTGCGCTCGAGCTCCAGGAGCTTCGAAGACGGGTCCCCGGGCGCGAAGCTCACGGACGCACCGCCACCGGGCGCGCCCACGCCGGGCGCGCCGTCCCCACCGGCCCCCGTCTCCATCCTGGAGCGCGCGCGGTATACTGACGATCTACGGACACGAGGATGACGATTTGTTGTGACTTCGCCAGATCTCGTTCCCTCTCCGACTTTTACTTTTGCAGGAGCGCCTCACTTCCGTCGGCGCCTCCTGACGCGAGTGCACAGCGCGGCGAGTCTCGAGAAGCAGAGCGCGTGACCGAGAGCGCCTCACTGCGTGGCGCGCCTCGGAACCCCCGTTTCACAGTGCATGGGCGCTCGTCGTCGGCGCATCAACAAAGAGCTGGTCGGCGGTGCACCCACAGCGCCCGCCGACGAAGAGAGCGGTCCGTCCAAGTACGCCCGCCGTACCCGCGCGGCGGACCAGTCGAAGAGCGACACGCCACCGTTTTTCGTCACCCTGGCGTGGACCCTCGTCGTCGCCGCCGCCGTCTTCGCGCTGGGCCGCCTGGTGTTCGCCTAGTCCGCCATGTCAGGAGGAACGCGATCCCTGAGCCCTGCGCAGACGATGCGCAAGTTGATGCGGTACACGTTCGCCATGTTCGCCGCGCCGTGGGTGACGTACAGAGCGGTGCACGACGTGCTCGTTCCCCGGCTGGGCGGGTCCATCGCGAGCTTCGACGCGCAGATCGAGAGCAATAACGCCATCGTCAGCGGCGTCGCCGCCGTCGTCGCCGTCAATCTGGTCGTCGGCGCGTACGTGGCCTCGGCGCTCGCCGAGGAAAACGCATTCGGACGCGCCTCCTCGGAAGAGAAACGAGACTGAGACGAGGCGGAGTGTTGGGTGACGCGAAGCGGGGTGAGACGGTGGCGCGACGACGGAGAACACCGTCTAGACGTCTGAGAAACGCGATGATGTGGCGATAGAAGCCTTGTACGAAAGTATAGGATAGTAGAAACGTTCCGCCTACGACTCCTCCGCTTCTTTTATTTGGGGATCGTCATCCCCCACCCGATCTCCTGCGAGCTCGTCATGGGCCGACGGTACTTCTCGCACGGTTCGAGTTTCGGGCGGACGTTCAGCCGTTTCATCGTTCGGAGCTCCGCGCACGATTCCGTGGTTTTCGCCGTGGGGAGGTTCAGGCTGCGAACGAGGGTCGGGGACGCGTGTCAGCTTCGTTCGAGGGCGAGGCGAAAAAAGGATGGATTCGATTCGTTCAACGCGCCGAGTGGACGCACTTCACCACGCCGCCCAACTGCTTCAGGCCAGTCTGTGCGACGCCGATGGGGTTCTCCTCCTCGACGGGGACGAAGAATCCGGGAGGCACGGGCGCGTCCTTCTTCGTGTTCGAGAGCAAGTCCCACTCCGACCGAGGCGGCCTCAGAAGAGGCATGATTGCTGCGCGCGCGCAGGAGTGGGTGGATGGAAAAATCCGCCGTCGAAGACGACGAAAACGGCCGCTCCGAGAAAACGCGCGTTTCTCGAGGGTGACGACGAGGCCACGACGACTGCCATTATCGACCGCGCGCCCGACGCGCGCGTCTCGAACCGACATGCGATCTTCACGGTACTCGCCCGCGATGCTCTCCCTCACGGCTGTCGCGCTTCTGCTGGCTTGCGCGCCGGTAGATGCCGCTGTTCGGGTGCGGCCCGTGACGAGCTTGGTTGTCCTCGACGGAGTCCCGGCGAGAACCTTCCGTCGCAGGGACGTCCGGCGCGATTTCTGCCGCGCGTGGACGAACACCATCGGGCTCGACGAGAAGGTACGTCCCCGCGTGAGTCCTGCACACGTCCGTGAACGACGCATCGCGCGATGAGGCACGCGTACCCCCGCGCGACTCTCCCGCCGCTCACACACCTTATCCTCGTCGTCGGGAAAACAAAAACAGTACTGCAAGATTCGATCCGTCTCGCGCGCGTGTCGCACGTGCCTTTTCAGCTGCCGCGTGCGCTTCACCGTCTACGTCCCTCAGTGGATTCCGATCGGGTGGAACGTCGCGTACGACAGACTCGCTTTCGCGGTGCGCTCGGACGCGAGGGACGTGCTCGTCCGGCAGAGCAACGTGTTCAATCAAGTCACGAACGTGAACGTGCCCGTCAACATCGACTTTTCGGAAGCGCGAGACATCCCCGAGCCGCCTGACCCGGAGGAGCAGGAGCCGCCGCAAATCGACGAGTCAGAGGAGGGCGGAGACTTGGCGCCCGAGGAGGAAGGCGACCTGACTCCTGAGGAGGAAGGTGATCTGACGCCTGAGGAGGAAGGCGACCTGACTCCTGAGGAGGAAGGCGACCTGACGCCTGAGGAACAGCCTGACGAGCCTGGAACTGACGAGCCTGATGACGATGACGGGCTCGAGGGGGGCGACGACTCGGGCCCCGGCGAAGATGAAGGCTTCGATGGAGACGACTCGGGCTCCGGCGAAGATGAAGGCTTCGGTGGAGACGACTCGGGCTCCGGCGAAG